>Ga0116227_10015223_pt1 | contig 11447 bp, 5 predicted proteins | sample S1TSphgellanicum_FD_89693 | JGI IMG/M metagenome (GOLD analysis project Ga0116227, IMG submission 89693) | Host-associated microbial communities from peat moss isolated from Minnesota, USA - S1T2_Fb - Sphagnum magellanicum MG | ecosystem: Host-associated > Plants > Peat moss > Unclassified... | reverse complement strand
GGGTTCTCTGATCTCCGACACCCATTTTCCCCATGTCCTCATTCTAACACCCCTGTAAGATTTGCCTCCGCCATTTGTCGAAGAAGGTGAAGAAGAACAACTCCGCTTCTGTATGGAACCAGCCGAACCACCAGATTTTCTTTTCAATGGCGCTCCTGCTAGGTCCGAACCCTCAATTGTGTTGCCTCTCACCAGAGAAGCCGAATTCACCATCATTTGTGTCTGTCTAACTCTCTCGACCACTCTTGCAGATCCAAATATTCACAGAATAACAAAGAATCTCGATAGACTTGCAAACCCTAAAATACTCTCAACGATCTTTAAACTCCAAAAAATTGAACTCTTTGCAGGGAAAAAAAATGAAACCTAAAACATAACTCAGATTGATTGATGCCTCCCCGGATCAAGTCTGTTGGATTCTGATTCCAATTGATGGAAAGGCAAACCCAAGTTCGTTCTATGGGGAGATACCGCCATTTAAGTACTCGTGCTTGCCGACCGCGACGCTTCCGACGCGGTCGGAAGGCGGGGACACGTGTGGGACATGCAATCCCTCTGCGCGTGGATTACAGATCCCAGCGAGCTGAGATAATTACGTACCGACCTCTTGTCTTCTTCGTCGCAATAGGTACGTAGCGCCACGTTCCGGGATATCAAATCCCAATCCGCCTTCCTAAGGTATTTCCCCTCCCTAGATGGGTGTGGAAGGAAGGCGTGGTCTTAAAAATTTATTTAAAAAAAACAATCGTTCGTTATTCTGAACTGGGAAACCCCAACCCACCTTCTGAACATATTTTAATTTATTTGGATAAAAATTTCTAGTGAGCCCAAACTGGAAACCCCAACGTGCCTTTGGAACATAATTTCCATTTTAGTGTTTTTTGGATAAAAATTGTTTGCGAACCCAAAGCAGAAACCCTAACCCACCTTTGGAACATAATTTCCCCTTCTAAGATGTGTCTCAGAAGGAAGGAATTTTATAATTTATAATTTTATGTTTCATAAAATTGTTCTCTTACCTGAAGTGGAAACGCAAACCCAACAACTCCCAGCTAGGTTAGAGAATCAGGTACCTTCCTCTTGTCTTCTTCCTCACAATAGGTACCTAGCGCCACGTCCTGGGATATCAAACCCGAAGCCACCTTCTGAAGGAATTTCCCCTTCCCAGGTGGGTCTTAAAAATTAATGATTTCTCTTTTTTTTTTAAAATGTTTGATATCCAGAACTGGGAAACCCCGACCCACCTTCCAAACATATTTCACTTTTTCTTTTTCTTTTTTTAGGAAATAAAATTGTTTACTATCTTGAACTGAAACCCCAACCCACCTTTGGAACATATTTCCCTATTTCCCTTCTATTTTTTTGGATAAAAATTTGTCAGTGATCCCAAAATGGATACCACAACCCCACCTTCAGAACATATTTCCCTTTTAAATTTTTTTGGATTAAAATTTGTTTGCCAGCCCAAACCAAAAACCCCAACCTACCTTCAGAACATAATTCCCCTTCCTAGATGTGTCTGAGAGGAACAAAGGGGCTTTTAAGTTTTATGAAATTGTTCTCTAACCCGAACTGCAAACCCAAACCCAACAACTTCCAAACATAATTCCACTTCCAAGATGGGGAGTCCAGACGGAACTTTTAAATTTGTAAAAGTATTGTTAAGTAGGTAACCCAAACACCCAATTTGCCGCATCCGTTTATTTGTGCCCTTTTTTTCCCTCACAACAGCCCGGCTAGATTTTCATTGTGTATGTACTCTTTAAAAGCAGATTATGGCTGTGTGGCTTTAGAAAATGGAGGGGATGTTTCCATTTTCTCAATGGACAGTTCCCTTGCAAGTTCCGTAACTGGTCTTTTGGGGCTGTTCTTTTGGTATTGTGGGCCACAGGCCTTTTTCCTTGGTGGGACAGGCGGTCATCTGCTGGTTCCACTTTGCATTCCACCAATTTCCACTAGTAATGTGAATCAATGGTGAGGAACTACCACTGAGATGTGAATCAATGGTCTGAAACACCATTTACAATCTCTGGAACAGGCCCTGGTAGAATCTGTGATTCTCCTGATGGAATAGCACAATGTACTTGAAGCCCTGCCTTTCTGTCTTACGATTTCCAAGCAAAAATGTTTATACTTTTTCCAATTCCTTATTTATGTACATTTTTAAAAGGGTTTTTTTTTTGAGTGTTGGGTGGTTCTTTGGTTTTATGCAGAACCTTTGGTTTTGGTTCTATTCCGGTTTTTCAGATTTTTGGGGATTTAATATTTAAAAAAAAAACTTAGATGGTTTTTGTGATTTTTTGAGTTTTGAAGCTGGAACCGGAGATCACCCTGAACTGTAGGTTCTAGAACTGGAACTGGAACCAGAGGTTACCCCAAACTGTAGGTTCTAGAACTAGAACTGGAACTGGAACCAGTCTTAAAATAAAAATGGAAACCTAAATGGAGTCTTGATTTTGAGAAAAAAAGAACTAGAACCAAACTGGAATTGATCCTTTGAAAATTTTAGGAACTGGCTCCGAGAGTTCCTCCAATGAGCCAAATCCTCAACCAACATGGTTGAGGACCTCACCAAATGTTGGGGCCTTTGCCCTCAGGCTTTACATATGGCATGCAATGAACAGGAATAGTCTGTGTAAGCCATCCCTGAATTTCATTTAAAATTCCACATATGCAAGAAGACCAGCCTAAGTTACATACGACTCGTCTAGCAAGGGCAAATACCTCCCACCCCCAACTTTCAAGTTTTGAAAGGACAACACACAACACCTGATTGCATAAGCTAAAAAAGAGTATGTAAAAACACATGAGGCCCAGCCAGACTTTTGAACCCCACAAGTACCATTTGTGAAGACGTTGTTTTGACTCGGTTATGTGTGTGTGTGTGTGTGAAGAGAGAGAGATAGTGTGCACTCTGTGTGTAACAACTGCCCATTTTTGGGTTCGTGTGGGAGGTGAGGTACAGGATGAGGAGTTATAAGATGACATACTTTTAAGTGATGGTGAACAAGATGAGACAAGGTTGATGACAATTGTCCTTTTAGGAGTTGAGACAAAGTTGACGACATATTAGAGGTATACATAAAGTCATGCGCTTTTGGCCCTGAGTTGTATCCCTCATTTGATGCTTCGTCCCCTCCTGGCTGTTGTCCGCAAAGTCATGAAATTTTATTAAATAAACGTGTGAAATACTGGGACTCAGGATCAAATGCACGATCAAATGCACCAAGCTCGAGAACATGTATAACTACAGTACACATCGCAGCAACAGTGATTGGTTGAAGGCCTTTAGGAAAAGAAAGGACAGGGCAAACTCAGTTTAGCACCAAATTTGCTACTAAACTGAGTTTCAGACGCGTTGAAGCCCAGTGTACTCTTTTTTTCCTGTTTTTTGAAATCTCATCCCCAATGTGACCAAACAGGGGGTTCCAATGTCGTCTTTTTCTGACGTTACGGATAAATTTATTTTCATTTAGGAGATGAGACAAGCTGCTTACCCAATCTTTCTCTTTTTAGCATTTCATCTTTATTTGCTCTGTCTTACAGAGGCATTTGTGGCAACACATCCTGAGTTGGGTATAGATGTTGGAGAATCAAAAGTTGGCTGAATGGATAAGGTTATAGGTTTGTGTGTAATTTATAAAAAGAAGTTGATGGGGGGGGGGGGTACAGTGAGGTTTATAGGTGAAAATTTAGGGAGGGTAAAGGGTTTAAAACATTTAATTATTTTTTCTCTTTTGCAGGTTTGTTTTTTGACTATGGAGTTTCAATGGGTATAAGGAGTGGATAATTCAATTAGATTGAAAGAATTATAAGTTGTAAACAAAGTTTTAAGAACAGAGGATTATGAGTTAAGAACTTGAATTTTGTATTTTCAAAAGGGTTTTTTTTGGGTGATTAGAGGAGGACAAGATGATTTCATTTTTTTCCAAAGGAGTTTTTGGGGTGGGATTAGGAGAGGTGATTTTATTTTTTGGGATGGAGACTATCCTAAAGGGTTGTTTTTTTTAGTGACATGGGAGGGAGAAGTTTGGTTGTTTTTCAAGGTAGGAAGGTTGGGGTTTTTTTTTATTTTCCAAAAAATAATTTCTTTGGTGGTGTGGGATGGGGTGGATATATATTTTTTCCTTATTTTTTTTTTCATAATATGATTACTTAATGAAGATTTATTCTCAAGAAAATATTTTAGACAAATCAATGTCATTTTTTTGGGCATGGAAAAATTTTAACACAAAAATTTTATTTTGAAAATTTAACAAAAAGAATAAACAATATCTTGTTTAAAACCAAACATTTAATACATTTAACCAGAATAGGAAAAAAAAAATTGATTTTTTTGTGTGACTAATTTTATGTACATGATAAAAAATTTGATTTTTAACAATATATTTATATAGAGAGACAAAAAAAAAAGAAAAATGGTTAAATAGTGGAGGAAAAAAAAAGGTTTATGTGTTAATTTTAAAATTCAAGTTGAAATATTTAAGGTTCAAGTGTAAACATGAGGTGCATAATTAAAATTCACATGATGTCAAGGATGTCTTGTTCATTATTAAACCATAATCTAGTCACCAAACCGTGAATGGGTGCATTCACGTTGGGGTACCACAACAACAACCATGACACCCATTTGTTTTGTGTTTAAATTTTAAAATAAGGACTCAACAAAATGAACGTTATAAGATGTTAAATAATGAAAGCGGGATATGTATGTTTAGGCTTTCAACTATCAAATGTTATAATGAATGATTCAAATCAATTGAACATATTTTGAATCTCCAATTCAAATATAAACCAAAAAGGAATGTAGGATTGTTTAGACATTCCAAAATGACATACTTTCATTTGGAGTGCCAAAACCTTATTAAAAACATAAAATAAAGTCCTTTTTTTGCACCCATGTCTCTTATATTTCTTTCGAAACCTTTGGAATGTAAATTTTTATTTAAAAAATTAATTTGATTGTTTTTATTAATGCATTTTTTAATAAAAAATCCAAGATTCTAGCATCAATTCCATAAAATTTGATGGTTTACCATACTAAAAATTTATGCCATCATATAAACCATACTTTATTCTATTTGTGGTTAAAATATGGAGCAATTTGAAAAAATAATCCTATTGAGTCCTTTTCAATAAAACTGTGTAGTTGGACAATTCTTGAACCATATTTTAAGACATTTAAAGACATGTTTTAATCATCCTAATCATAAAAAATCACCACCATTTTAATTAAGAAGTATGTGAGTATTTAATGAAAAAAGAAAATGTACCAAATAAATTTTGCAACTGTAATGGTCATTCAAAATAGTGTTTTCATAGTGATTTTGGGTGAAACATTCCTTTTGTGTAACCAAACCGTGAATGGACCCAAATATGATCTTTTATTGTTAAGTAGAAACCTATTATATTCAAAGTTATTGAAAGTCAATAATTAATATTCATAAGATGCCAAGGGCATTGATGTTTTGTTCATTATTAAACCATAATTTAACCACCAAACCATGGATATGATCTTTTTATTATGAAGTTGAAATGTATGTTTTGCCAAAAATGTGTTTTTGTAACTATTAATTTTGCCAAGTGCTACTTCATTTCTTTGTTATCAAATACATTTTGGTGAATTTTTTTTTTTTGGTTGCATAATGGTTATTGTTCTAATGAGAAAAACTAGATTAATTTTTTGAGATGGATTATTTGGATTTTAGAATTAGAGATGTTGCATTTGAAGCAAAGGTGTTTAAAAAGTATGGTGCCTTTGATCAAATTACAGATAGGAACATGAAAATCTTTAAATATGCATAATTGCATTGTGATTTGTTAGACAAGGTAGTTCTAACCATAGTCATCTTGAATCTAAAGCTAACTCATATAAAAATGCATGAACAATATTTATAGAAAGACATGTCTGTAAAAGTGAAATTTTTTGGTGTTGAATCAAAGTCCAAAAGGAGTTTTGAAAAAGGTGACATGCATGTTATCATTACAATTGAATCAATAACCATTGTGTCATCAATTCCTGCATTTCCATGTCACTAGAAGAAATCTTGTTCATTCCAACCATATGGTTATGAGTATAAATGCAACTAATGTTCAAATCAATTACTTTTACAATTATAGTTGGGTTAGTCCTATGTGTCATTTTAGTTATAAATGTGTGTAGTCATATATGCGAGTAATTTTTTTTTATCATGTACATAAAATTAGTCACACAAATTTTTTTTTAAAAAAATTCCTTTTCTAGTTAATGTATTAAATGTTTGGTTTTAAACAAAACATTGTTCATTCTTTTTGTTAAATTTTCAAAATAAAATTTTTGTGTTGAAATTTTTCCATGCCCAAAAAAATGACATTGATTTGTCTAAAATATTTTCTTGAGAATAAATCTTCATTAAGTAATCATATTATGAAAGAAAAAAGGAGGAAAAAATATATATCCACCCCATCCCACACCACCAAAGAAATGTCATGATGTGTAGTGTTGTGACATTCGGTGTCGTAAGGGTGTAAATCCATAGTAAATTCTATTGAACAAAAAAACTAAAACCAGTCAAAGGTAGAAACTAATCAACCAAAAAAACATGCACGCACATATTTATACAATGCACAGGAGGAGGTTAAGATGAAATTTTCATGTATCCCCCCAAAACCTAAGCCAGGAAAAACGTGGCATGGTTTGAATAAAAATCAAGGTGCTACAGGAGAACATGATGAACAGTACCAAATGTTGGCGAAAATTTGAATGAGCTTCGATTTGAGGCAAAATAGATGGTATCCACCATTACAATTATCGCAAAGCAACATCTAATTAACATCATCTATCCTTTGACATATTTGACATGGATAGTCAAGTGGAGGAATGCAAATTGACATGATGATGGTAGGATCCAAGTTTGGCAGGTGGCAGGGCGCATAGTTTTTGGAGTGATCCTGAATTGTGCGTCCGTCCGCTTTTTGCAACTCCAACACACCTGAAGGCCTGATCACCTTAATCCTTAAGATAGTGCGACCAGAAGAAGTGTCTAAAGTATCATTAGGTTGTCACTGGAAATACACAAAGTCACTAACATCAAATTGTCTCACCTTAAGTTTGTAACTATCACTTTGTGTGTGTGCATACCGTAAGGTGTCTCGATGTTATGCAATGGACAAATTCTCCATGGCCATGGGCATAACCTTCTTGAATAGAGCAACCCTCTCTATGATGACCTTATCCTAAGCGGCTGGGGAGTCCAAATCCACAACCTGGTCCATTTGAGTAGCAATGGAAGAGGGTGGAATGGGATGTCTCCCAAAAACTCAAATGTAAGGAGCGAAATGAGACAAAGAGGTGTGTTTAAACATCCTATAACCCATGGCAATGTAAGGTATAGCCAGGTCCCAATCCTCTTTGTTCCCAGTGAGGTAAATCTTCCGAAGTCCCTTCTTGCATCTTTGAACAATCCTCTCTACAAGGCCATTAGCTTAGGAATGATCCCTTAAAGTCCAACGATGGTCAATGAGAGCATGATCAAATAGGTCTTGGAATTTTCCTCTAAATTCTGATCCTTGATCAGTAAGGCACTCAGCATAAGCCCCAAACTTACTTAGGATTTGTTGTAAGAAAGTCTAGCTGGTGCTGTGTGATGACTTGTCCAATAACGCAACAAGTTCGACCCACTTTGAAAAATGTTCAATCATAATCATGATGTAGAGGTTTGTGGTAACTCTCCAGTTAAATCACATGACCAGTGATAGAACATGCCCTGGATAAGAAGTGGAAAAAATATGAGTTGTTGGTAAGAAAAGGAAGTTTTCACTCTATCACATTGTTCACACTTAGCAATGACGTCTCGGACTTGAGCATACATACTTTTCTAATGGTAATGAGGAATGAAAAGGTTATAAGTACACTTAATTCCAAAGTGTCCAAGCTTTGAATGTACCTTCTAAATAAGACCAGGCCATTCATGTGGTGGAGGAACCACTCTATCACCTTGTGGTAAGCAACGGACAAGGTGATTGTCCCTCCATGAGTAATGTTTGGACCATTGTTGTATGCGATCCTGATGACTTGATGTAACTTGGAGAAGGTATTCCCCATGTTAAAGAAACCTTAGAGTGTCCAAGTCCTCTTATATATCCACAATGGGATGCTCAACCAGGTTACATTGCAGTAGTGCAAAATAACTAAATGCATAAGATACATGTACTATTGAAATCTAATCGAAGTCTTCTCAGAATAGGGAACTCTGAAAGTTTTTCCTTGAGTGGGTTAAGAGCTTCCTAAGCCTCTTCACTCCATGTCCAAGCAACATCCTTCTTTAATAATGCATAAAAAAGATGAACAATAGTATTGAAATCTTGGACATAAATCCTATAATAATTACATAGTCTGATGAAGCTCTTCAAAGTGTGAACATCAATAGGATTGGGCATCTCCAAAATGACTACTACTTTGGCCCAATGAACCATAATACCATTTGGCAAATCAGATGTGAAAGACAACAAATTTAGACATTCTTTTCTTCTATGTTTTTTGGCTACCTACTTGAACCATGTATAGATAAAAATCTATTGATTTTCCTTAATTTTCTGCTGAATTTCAGATTCTGACAGTTGAAAATCCCAAAAATCACTTCATTTTTGTAAATTTTCTAATTTTAATTTGACTTTTTGTTTTCTGCCAGTAAATTTTTTAAAAGAAGGGGCTGCTCCAGACACCCATTGCAGTTGATCCACAGGGTACTAGCCTATAACAGCAGCTGTAAAGGAAAAAAAACTTAATGATGTCAAATACAAGGCAAGATTTGAAAATTTGTGTAAGAACTTTCTTCCTTTCTGTGTGTGTGTGAGGCTCTCTCTCTCTCTCTCTTACAAGAAGGAAAAGTACAGAAAAGCTCAATTACAATCTGACCTGATATGTCAGAGTCTGCGTCCCTTTAAAACTTATCAATTTGGAAAATCATATGGGATAAAATGGAAGAACATCATGGGATAAAAAGTTGGGGTAGTTGGGAACAACATACCATATGTTATCAACTTTGGCACAAAGTATACATGTGGGATAAATGTAAAGAATAAGATAAGATTAAAAAGTCGGGGTTAATTGGGAACAACATAACCATTTCTCTTCTTCAACATATCTCATTATTATCAACTTCAAGGTCAACCCCATGTTGTGGATATGCGACCATCCCTGGAATTAAACTTTTTAAGGGTTACAGGCTGATGAGTGGGACATTCCCAAAATGAAAGTTAGGGCAAAGTCAACGAGTGCTTGTTTGTTTTGAGAATGCCCTGATCTGATGCTGCTAGGGTGCCCTTACCCAAACATAAAGCATTGGCATGAAATTAAAATTTAGTTTTTCATTGTAACTAATCACAAACTTACCCTTCTTTTTGTATTTGTGATGTTACACAAATGTTGCTCCTTTTCTTCATTGTAACATAATTATTATGTTTGGATCAAAATATTATGTTACAATGTCATCATAACATCATATCAATGATTGTATTAATACTTAATTTTGGACACATTAATAAATGTTGAAAAAATATAAATGCTTTGGGATTTGGGGGGTGAGGATGGCCAGTTTCGGCATAATAAGGCATCAAATGCCTAACTGGGAATGAAATTTTATAAAATAAAATAATCGGGACCCAAACTAGTTTGTCCACCAATTTTGGTGATAAAGTGAGTTTCATCTCCTCTTTCCTTTTTCCTAAGCGAGTCCACTGCCACTACAGTAAACTCTCTTTAAACTAATACTGTGTAAATTAATATTTTCTCTAAATTAATATGCGAGCACAGGCCCCTGGCGGGCCTCATACTTAATCTAATAATTCTCCATAAACTGATATTCAATATTTTTTTGTAGTCCCATAGCATTTTATAAACTAATACATCATACATAGTGCAACTTTCCACAACCTCACTTTCTGCCAAGATTTTTACCACTCATGTCATATGATTTTTTATGTGCTTTTTTGATCCTCCATCAAGCTCCACAAGGTTCCGTTACCTTCCCCAATGATCCATGACCTTCTACTAACCTCCGTGACCTTCCATGCTGCTCTGGTAGGTTCCGAAATGATTTTTATTACCCCCCATAAAATTTGTGTAAACTAATATCCTCCATAAACCAATATCTTCCGATCGATCGCAAGGATATTAATTTAGAGAGAGTTTATTGTACATACATTTTCACTGCTCCTACCTGTACAACTACTATAATTACTCTCGAACCTTGTGCATTAAGTGTTGAGTTTTAACATTTGATATTGAGATTTAATAAAATTTCCTTGCTTTGTGGATACCACTAAAAAAGGGCATAAGGGGTGAAAGCAGAGGGGATAGGGGGTGAAAGAGAGGGTGACTTTACTGATGACTTTATTGAAAAGGCAAGTTTGTAATGGAGAACTGAAAAATATTTGTTAGATATTTGGGGAAAAGAAAAATATTCTCACCTGAAGCCAGGGCATTTTGCTTTCCAAAAATCCACTCCAGAAATTCCCCTGAATAAGGTGCCCTCAAAATATGCAATACTAGAAATTTTCTGTGGGTGCTTTATGATACCTAGCATGCCGATCCTCAGAACATTCTTGATGATGTGTCATGTTCCGGTTCATTGAGAGGAGGCCGGCTAGCTATAACTGGTGTTGAGGGCCCTTTTTAGCCCTAGCACCTAACCATGATGGTAACCAGTTCTTGACAATTGACCAATAACTGGCAACATCTATACCCAGGCCTGTCTAGTCTAGGCGGGCGCCTATATTACCTAAATTAGCTTGATTTAGTCGCATCAAAAGACTTTAATTTAGGCAGTGTGTTAATATAAGCTTTATTAAGCGTTTAGAGTGCCGATCAAGGTGATCGCTGATCATGATGGAGATGGGCAGGGCATTATTATATGTAAGTAATAAGAGTTGACAGTAGAGAGTGGCAGCACAAAGCGGGTGGTGGGTACCTGTTTGCAGTAAATGTTTACACTTTCTCAAACCAAAGATATAATCAGTTCCATGATTTCATGTTTTTCCAGCTACAGCCTCCGAAAAGACACCCATTGACATCACTAGCACGGAATTTCACGACACCCATTGCCTTAAAGCCGCCACTTCTCCAGTGAATCAACTGTAGTTCAGTAGTGTCAAGTTGAAATCCCAGCTGCTTTTTTGATCACCAACGTTGCAATCTGTTGTGACTCCTCATCTAGATCTCTAGAAGACGCTATAATCGCCTGCAGGCACCAAATCAACTGTCCAGCTCTTAGTGGCAATCTTGAAGGTTGGTTATCAAGAGGAAAACTCTCAAGAATTTCACAGGCTGCAATTGTAGGTTCTTCCTACAATTGTAGACAGCTCCTGGTTTTGCCAAAATACTGGACCAAGAGTAGGATCAGGAACCAGTTACCAGACCAAGAATTGGATCCGGAACAAGCCTAGTGTTGGTTTTCAGCCAAGTCTGG
>Ga0116227_10015220_pt1 | contig 11448 bp, 8 predicted proteins | sample S1TSphgellanicum_FD_89693 | JGI IMG/M metagenome (GOLD analysis project Ga0116227, IMG submission 89693) | Host-associated microbial communities from peat moss isolated from Minnesota, USA - S1T2_Fb - Sphagnum magellanicum MG | ecosystem: Host-associated > Plants > Peat moss > Unclassified... | reverse complement strand
GAGTTGTTGCAGGGCCAATTCGAAGGACAGCAGTTCGCGGGGCCGGCGGCGTCGCTTGAGCCAGCGCCAGATCAAATACGCAGCGAGGGCCAGCAGCGCGGCGGCGGCCAGCACTGCGGGAATCGCCCATGCCGGCAGCACGAACTTCGGTCCGCGGATGTCGCGAATGTCGTCGTCCGCGAGACCGGGGGTGGCGGCGAGCAGCGTCAGGATCGCGCTCGCGCAGGCGAGCACCTGCGGGTGCCGGCTCATACACGCTGGCGCTCGCGCGTCTTGAAGAAACGCTGCAGCGCCGGCATGTAGGGCAGGTCGGTCTGCAGCTGCAAGGTGTCGACGCCCTCCGCGCGCAGGTCGATCGCGAGTTGGCGGCTGCGCGCGAGGGACATTTCCTTGAACCGTTTACGCACCGTGGCGCTGGCGGTATCGAGCTCGACGATCTCGCCGGTCTCGGCGTCTTCGAGGGCGAGGATGCCGACGTTGGGCAGTTCCTTCTCGTGCGGGTCCTCGACATGCACGGCGATCAGATCGTGGCGCCGATTGGTCTGGCGCATGGCGCGGCGCAGGCCGGCGCGGGCCGCGGCGGGATCACCGGGTGATTCGAAATCGGAGATGAGGAACACGATGGCGCGCCGGTGCAGAAGGTGATTGACCACGTCCAGGGCCTTGACGTGATCGGTGCCGGTGCCCTCGGGGACATGGTACAGAATGTCGCGCACCACGCGCAGCACGTGGCGTCGCCCCTTCTTCGGCGGCAGGTAGCGCTCGGTGCGGTCCGTGTAGAGGATGAGACCGACCTTGTCGCTGTTGCGGATCGCCGAGAACGCCAGCACGCTCGCGAGCTCGGCCGCGAGATCGCGCTTCGCCATGGCGGCAGACCCAAAATTGCCGGAGGCGCTGATGTCGACCACGAGAAGAATGGTGAGCTCGCGCTCTTCGGTATATTTCTTGACGAACGTCTTGCCCGCACGCGCCGTGACGTTCCAATCGATGGTGCGCACCTCGTCGCCGGGGCTGTATTCGCGGACTTCGTCGAAGTCCATGCCGCGCCCCTTGAACACCGAGTGGTAGGAACCGGCGAGGCTGTCATTGACCATGCGCCGCGTGCGGATCTCCAATTGCCGCATGTTGCTCATGAGAGCCTTGGGGGGCTTGGGTGTCTCGGCAGGCATGGGTTACGGGACGGGCAGCGTGTTCAGGATCTTGTCGATGACGTTTTCGGACGTAACGTTCTCGGCTTCAGCTTCGTAGGTCACGGACACGCGGTGCCGCAGCACGTCCATGGCGATGGTCTTGACATCCTGCGGGGTGACGAAGTGGCGGCCGTTCAAGAACGCCATGGCGCGCGCGGCCAGCGTGAGCGCGATCGTCGCGCGCGGCGAGGCGCCGGTTTGAATGAAGCCGTTCAGATTCAGTGTGGCCGCCGTCGGTGGCCGCGTCGCCAGCACGATGTCGACGATGTAATCGCGGATCTTGTCGTCGACGTACAGCCCGTTGACCACATGCCGGGCGGCGACGATCTGTTCCGCGGACACGACGGCGCGCGGCACCGGCATGGGCTCGGTCGTCGCCATGGCATCCAAGATCGCGCGCTCCTCGGCGCGGTTCGGATAATTGACGATCACCTTCATCATGAAGCGATCGATCTGCGCTTCGGGGAGGGGATAGGTTCCCTCCTGTTCCAGGGGGTTTTGCGTCGCGAGCACGAGGAAGGGGTTGGGCAACGCATAAGTCTCGTCGCCGATGGTCACCTGTCGCTCTTGCATGGCCTCGAGGAGCGCGCTCTGCACCTTGGCCGGCGCCCGGTTGATCTCGTCCGCCAAAATGAGGTTGCTGAAGATCGGTCCGTGTTTGGTACGGAACACGCCATCTTGGGGGTTATAAATCATGGTGCCGACGATGTCGGCGGGCAGCATGTCAGGCGTGAACTGCAGCCGCTTGAATTTGACCGCGACGCAACTGGCCAGGGTCTTCAAGGCGAGCGTCTTGGCGAGTCCTGGGACACCTTCGAGCAAGACATGGCCGTTGGTCAGCAGGGCGATGAGCAGCCGGTCGACGAGGTGCTTCTGGCCGACGATGACGCGGGCGACCTCCTGCTGCAGCGGGCGGACCCAGCTGGCGGTTTCCACCACCGTTTCGCGCGCGGCGCGAGTCGCCGAGTCCAGCTCCAAGGGCAGAGGACGCACCTCGGCGATGGGGCTCGGGGATGGCTGATACCTCGCGTCGACGTTCCGCTCGCCGGGGGTCGGCACAGTCTTTTGATTCATTAGCCTTGAGTCCTTTTTGACAATATTCCGCACGGGTTCGGGCCAAACCGACACGGCCGGCCAACCTCACGCCAATCAATGCAGGGACGCCCTATTTTAACAACGGATTCGACGCCGCAGTCGCCGTTGGCGCGTCGGGCACGTGCCAGTGAGGCTTGGGACTCTACCGAGGCGCCGGGGTTCCCACAATAACGTGTCGCGGTGCCCGGCGCGCGGCGGCGGGCGATGGACTGCGAGCGACAGCGGCGCGCTGGTTCGCGGCGATTGCGCGATTTCGCCGGCGTTTCTCTATTAAATCAACATGCTGCCGCGCCCGTCCGTGGGCGATAGCACCGGAGCCGTTAAACGGATTTCGCCGGCTGGCGGGAACGGCGGGACAAGAAGCCCAATCCGCTCATCGCGCACACCAGCAGGGGCAGGCTAGCGGGCAAAGGGACGGGTGTGATACTGACGTTGTTCAGGCCGATCATTTGGTCTGGTGAGGTTTGCGCAGCGTCGTCGTCGACCCAACGCAATTCCAGGTTGGCGTTGTTGGCCACGGCGGATGATAGGCTGACCGTGCCTGATACATTGGTCACGCCAACGGTATTGGGTACGTTGGCCAGCGTTGGATTCAGTGCGCTGACGTTGGTCCACGTGCTGCCGTCGGTGCTATAGAACAGTTGATATCCCGGTAGCTCGTTAGCCGTGGCAACCGCCGTGAACCGGTCGATGTCGTAACTGATATTGAAGTTGCTGAGTGCGCTGCCGGTGTTGTTGGCGATCGTCAACTGTAACGCCATGCCCGCATCGACGGTGGGCGATGTTGCCAGCGCGACGTCCGTGGAGGACGTTGAAGGATTCGCGATGGACGCGGAGACGTTGTAGGCCGTATTCGTATTCTTGAGTCCGGAAAGACTCGCGGCCGTGGTTTCGGGCCCTAGTAGTGTGCTGTTGCCCGCGACCATGGATGCCACGCTGTTGGTGCCGTTACCCGGTATGCCCGTGGTATTCGTCCAAGTGGTATTGGAGCCGGTGAGGTACTCGACCCCCCAGCCACTGGCCGGAGCCAGCGAGGTACCGGTACCCAGTTCATCGAAGGTCTCGGTATAGCCGCCATTGGTCAGTGAGGCGGCATGCGCCGTCACGGCGACGGTCAGTGTTGCCGTGATGAAAATCAGCTTTGTCCCTTTCACTCAATGCTCCCGGTGAACCGATGCTTGAACCAGTGCTGCGTGCTGCCAGTGCCGATCCGGAAAACGGCAGTCACCGCATATTTTGAGAGGTTACCGGGGTCCCATAACAGGCGAAGGAAGTTATGGTGACGTTTCGGTGTCACAGAGCCATTGATCGATGCCTCGACACCGGCTTTGGATTTCAACTACATCTGAGAGTAGTCTGACTACGAGCGACTGACACCGAGGAGGAGAGTAGGTTCATGGACGAGGAGAATAGGGGCATGGACAAGGAGCGCGCGAATTCAATAAGTCGGCGCCGGCTATTCTCGATGATCGGCGCTGCGGCCGGCGCGTCGGTCATGTACAACGCGATGACGCGCGTGGGCTTCGCCGCCGAATCCAAGTACGCCGGACCCATCAAGCTCGAGGGCGATCCGAAGGGTGCGTCGGTCCTCATTTTGGGTGCGGGCGTGGCGGGTATGGCCGCGGCGCTGGAGCTGCGCAGTGCGGGCTATCAGGTGCAGATACTCGAATACAACGCGCGCAGTGGGGGTCGCTGCTGGTCGCTGCGCGGCGGCGATCGCTACACGGAATTGGGCGGCGCGGAACAGCATTGCGAATTCGATCCCGGGCTCTATCTGAACCCGGGACCGTGGCGCATTCCCTATCATCACCGCGCGGTGATGGATTATTGCCGGCGCTTGGGCGTGGCGCTGGAGCCGTTCATTCAGGTCAACTATAACGCCTATATTCACTCGAGCCGGCACTTTGGCGGTCAGCCGAAGCGCTTCCGCGAAGTGCAGGCGGACTTTCACGGCCACATTGCCGAGCTGCTCGCGAAGACCACCGCGCAGGGTAGGTTGGATGAAGCCGTGTCCAAGGAAGACACGGAGATTCTGCTCGAGGCCTTGAGGGAGTGGGGTGCACTCGATGAGGGCTACAGATATAAAGAGAGCCTGCGCGCGAGTTCGCGCCGCGGGTACGCGAAGCCGCCCGGCGGAGGGCTGACGAGCACGGCCATTGCGTCCCAGCCGATGGAACTCGGCAAGCTGTTGCAGGCCGGGCTGTGGCAGACGCTCTCGAGCGGTCAGGACTACGATTGGCAATCCGCGATTTTCCAGCCGGTGGGCGGCATGGACATGATCGCCAAGGGTTTCGAGCGAGAGGTCGGAAACCTCATCCGCTACAACGCCAAGGTCACCGAGATCCACCAGGATTCTCGGGGTGTCACGGTCAGCTATGTTGACAGTAGAACGGGTGACAGCAAAGCCGGTGGCAGCGTGCAGCACGCGAAGGCCGACTGGTGCCTGTGTACCATCCCGCTGTCGGTGCTGAGCCAGATCAAGATGACGGTGGGTACGCCCATGGCCAATGCGATCCATGCGGTGCCTTACGCGTCGGCGGTCAAGACGGGGCTGCAGTTCAAGCGGCGCTTCTGGGAACAGGACGAAGCCATTTACGGCGGCATCACGTTTACGGATCTTCCCATCTGCCAGATTTCCTACCCGAGCACATCGTATGGCAGCTCGGGCAAGGGCGTGTTGCTCGGCAGTTTCACGGCGGCGGCCAACGGGCTGGGATTCAATGCCACCAGCGCGTTCCAGTTTACCGGCATGTCACCGGCCGAGCGGATCAAGGCGGCCGTGGACTACGGTGCACAGATCCACCCGCAGTACCGCGAGGAATTCGAGAACGGCGTGTCGGTGGCCTGGCATCGCGTGCCCGGGAACCTCGGTTGTTTCGGGGCCTGGTCCGATGCCGCGCGCGCGCAGCACTACAAGAACCTCTGCGCCGTCGATGGCCGCGTGCTGCTCGCCGGCGAGCACGCCTCGGACTTGCCGGGCTGGCAGGAGGGCGCGGTGCTGTCGGCGTTGGATGCCATCGGGCGATTGCACCAGCGGGTGGTCTCGGCGTGAAGTACCGGGACATGGCCATTCCTCGAAGCGTCGGTGCGCGAAACTTCGATACTCGGAGCATCGATCCTCGGAGCATCGGCGCGCGTTGCATTGCGGCCGCGCTCGTCCTCGCAATGGCGCCGGCGATGGCCGACAACGGGGGTGCCTCGATGAGCGGGCCAACGACTTTTGCGCAGACCGATGGCGCGGCGTTGTACGAGGCCATTTGCCAGGGCTGCCACATGTCGAACGCCCAAGGTGCCGTGGGCGCGGGAGCCTATCCGGCACTCGCACACAATCAGAAACTGGCCGCCGGTTTGTATCCGGTGTACACCGTGCTCAACGGACGCAATTCCATGCCGGCGTTGGCGAGCTATCTGAGCGACGCGCAGATTGCGGCGGTGGTCACGTACGTGCGCACGCATTTCGATAATCACTTCAGCGATCCGATCACGGCGGAGACGGTCAGGAACGCTCGAGCGACGCTAGTCGACTGAAGCGCCAGTTTCAGTGCAAACAGGGGGGATTCAGCGCTTGACGCGAGCCGAGAGGGAGCGCGATATATAGTGTTAGTCGGACACTGCTCCGGGGCGGACGTGAGCCCTTTCAAGTGGGCGGAAGCCGACGTTCGCGAATGCCCAGTTCGCGGAGTTGACATAACCGACAGCGCCTTGTCGATGATATCTCTTATTCCTGGCGCTGCCGTCTCGACAGCCATCGGGTGGTCGGGTACCGTCGTTTTCGCACGTAGAACTTTATACAGTCGCGACAGACGACCTGATCCGGGGACCTTCGTAACGCCCATGTTGGATTCCTCAATAATCGCGGACGACGGGCTCGGTGCTCCTGCGGAGGTCCGGCGACTCGCGGTCGAGCTGCTGCCGATTCTCTATGAGGACGTCCGGCTCCTGGCGCGACGTGAGCGTCGGCGAGTCAGTGCCGGGGGCACGATGCAAACGACGGCGTTGGTGCATGAGGCCTACCTCAAGTTATTGAACGCGGCCCGATTCAATGATCGTGAGCATTTCCTGCGCGCCGCCGCGCTTGCGATGCGCCACATTCTCATCAATCACGCACGGGATCGAGTTGCCAACAAGCGGGGCGGGGGCGCCCATCACGTCGATATCGACGAGGTGTCGGAGATCGGCATCGGCGAGCCGGAGATCGACATCGGTGAGGCCCATGCCCTCGTCGAGATCAATGAGGCGCTCGGTCGGTTGGGCGCGATGAGCCCGCGTCTTGCGCAGATCGTGGAGTGCCGCTTCTTCGCGGGATACACCGACGAGCAGACTGCACAAGCGCTGGGGCTCACCGACCGTACGGTGCGGCGTGATTGGGTCAAGGCTCGCGCCTGGCTGCGTCGCGAGTTGTCGGTTGGTCAGGACGTGCTCGACGCCAATCCGTCGTGACCTCGCCCCGGGAATGGCAGCGCATCGACGCTGCGCTCGATGAAATTCTTGGCTTGCCTCCCGCTGAATGGAGCGATGCTTGTCGACGACTCGCGGGTGACGACAGTGCCTTGCGTCTCGAACTCGAGTCCCTCGTAGCCCAGGTGGGTGGTGACGACCCGTTACTCGATTTCCCCGCGGCAGCCTTGCCCACCGATCGGGAGTCTCCACGGGTCGGGCTCGCTCCGGGCGTGCGCATCGGTGCATACCGAGTCATGGATCTCCTCGGTGTCGGCGGCATGGGAGAGGTCTATCGGGCCGAAAGGGCCGACGGGCAGTTCGAACATCAAGTCGCCATCAAACTGATGCGCCGTGAGGTGGGCGATCGGCCGCAGCGATTCCACGCCGAACGCCAAATCCTGGCTCGTCTGGAACATCCGAACATCGCTGGATTGCACGACGGCGGCATCGCGGAGGATGGCCGCCCGTTCATGGTCATGGATCTGGTCGTCGGTCAATTCATCACGCGCTGGTGCGAGGAGCACCGCAGTACGCTCGAACAACGCTTGACGCTGTTTCTGGCCGTGTGCGACGCGGTCGCCTATGCCCATCGCAAGCTGGTGATTCATCGAGACTTGAAGCCGAGCAACGTGTTCGTCACCGAGGACGGGCAGCCCAAGTTGCTCGACTTTGGGGTCGCACGCCTGCTCGATCAAACACCGAATGATGAGACGCGGCACGGTGCCCTGACGCCGGGCTATGCCGCGCCGGAACAGTTGACCGGTGGACAGATCACCACCGCTACCGACGTGTACGCGCTCGGCATCCTCCTGTTCGAGCTTCTGACCGGAGCGAGGCCTTGGGGAGACGATGATTTGCCGCTCGGCGCGTTGGTCGGCCGCATACTCGACGGCAATGTGCCCACTGCCAGCAAATTTGCGGCCTCCCGCCCCAGGTCGCCCATCCCTGCAAAGAGACTTGCCGGCGACCTCGACGCCATCATCGCCAAAGCCGTGCGCAAGGAGCCGGACGGCCGCTACGCATCGGTGACGCTGCTGCAGGCGGACCTGAATCGCATGCTGAGATCCGAGCCGATTTCGGCCCGAGACGGGGCGCGGCTGTATGTCGCCGGACGCTTCGTCAAGCGGCATCGGTGGGGCGTTGCGGCGACCTCTGTGATCGCAGCGGCCGTTCTGACGGCGGCGGTCGGCATCGCGTGGCAGGGCCACGTCGCCACACAGCAGGCCGCACGCGCGTTGGCCGTGAAGAATTTTCTCGTTGCCGTGTTTCGTGCGAGCGATCCTCGTATCGCCAGAGACAAACCTCGTGGTCAAATCACCGCGAAGGAACTTCTCGATGGCAGCGTGGCGCGAATCGATCATGATTTTGCCAATCAACCGGAATTGCAACTCGAGCTCCTCGGCATCGCCGCGGAAATCTATGGATACCTATTGGATGACGAGCGTTACGATGCGCTGATGAAGCAACGCGTCGCATTGGCGCGCCGCCTGTATGGAGATCACCATCCGGTCGTCATCGAGGGCGTCATCACGGACGCGTGGGCGAACATCTACTCGCAAAATTTCGCCGAGGCCAAACGGGAGCTCGACGAAGCCGATACCCTGTTGCGGGAGTCCCATCTCGACCAATCGGCGCTCAGGGCCGAATGGTGGTTGGCGCGCGACCGGGCGCTCGAATCCACCCCGAACTCCGACGCGCTGAGGCGACTCGCGGTCGATCGGGCCATCGTGCTATTCGCGGAATACGATCCCCTCAACAAGAGCTACCCTGCGGCGCTCGCCAATGCCGCACTGAGGCGGGTTCGAGAGATCCAATATGAGGATGCGGCGAGGTTGAACGCCCGGGCGATCGAAGTGGCGAAGAACATTCCCGACCATGACGACATGGACCTTGCCTTGATCTACGCAAACCAGGGCAGCGTGCTGTCGTCGCTCGGGAAGTTCGACGAGGCGGAAAAGCTCGACGATATCGCTGCGGATCTCGTGCGCAGGACCAGCGGCGAACACTACGGCACTTATTGGCGTGTGCTTGGGCTGCACGCTGCGATGCTCTACCAGCATGGAGATCGAGTTCGGGCCTTGAAGATGTTCAACGACATGTTGGCCACGATTCCGGCGGACTGGAAGGCAACCACCGACGACACCCGCGCCCGAGAAACCTATGCGGAATACCTCACACAGGAGGGACGCGCGGTGGAGGCGGTCCCGCTGCTCGAGGCAGCCTTGAAAGTGATGACGGAGCGACCGCTGCATGATTACGATCTGCGCTATCTCCAAATGCTGCTCGCCGACGCTTACGAGCAGATCGGCCGCCTGGACGCCGCGCGATCGTCCTTGCTATGGGCGCTCGAGGACTACGAGGCCCACGAGCCGCGCGGACGGCCCTCGGTGCTCGAAGCGCGGGAGCGATGGGCGCGATTCCTCATCGATCATCCGCGTGATCCAACGGATCTCGACGTGGCCGGGAAGGTGCTCGTTCAGGTACTGGAAGATGGGCAGTCCCTGTCCCGATACACGGTGGCTCTTGCGCGCGCCCATATCGATTTGGCGCGACTCGCGCTGGGCAGTCGGCCGGATGCGGCACTTCTAGAAGCTGATGCGGCGGCCTCCGCGTTGCGGGGCGTTCGATCCGTCCACGATGTGCGCATCGATGATGACGTCGTCTTGGTCAGGGCAGAGGCGCTGGCGCAGCTGCAGCGCCTGCCGGAGGCGCGTGCTTGTGCGACATCGGCGCTGACCGCGGCGCTTCAACATGATGGCCCACGCAGTGTCGGGATGCGTCGAGCGCAGGCGCTGGTCGCGCGGCTCGGCGCCCGGCCCTCCACTTAGTCTTGGATTCGCGGGGCACCCGGCGGCTTGGGGGCGTCAGGAAGTGCGCTACTATGCGCATGCGGTGGATCACACTGGCTGATGTGATGCTGGGCTCGCATGAACGGGGAAGGGGAGATCATGAAACGCATCGTAATGCTGACGCTCGGGTTATTTACTTACTCGGCAATGGCCGGGCTTCACGATGAAAGGGTCATCAATTCAGCGACCGAGTTGCGCGATTGGTGTAAGGAAGAATCCGAGGCGACGCTGATCGGTCGAGGTTTGACTCCCTTCAATTGGACGGCCTCGTACTGGGATCAAGTCAATACGTTGATGGTGAAGGGTCAGTGGCGAACCAATGACGCCAACCTCACAGTGCAGTGTAGTGTGGCGCGGGGAGCCCAGGCACGGTTCGCGAGCTTGTCCATTCAGGAATCGCAGTAGAAGACGAAACCTCAGCCCGCGTCGAGCGTGACGTCCGAGTGAATATCGCTGTCGGCCGAGAACACCTGGGCGGTGAGCGCTTCGGTGAGCCGATCGAATTCGGGGCCGAGGACGCGGTCCTCGACCAGCGGCGGCACGTGACTGCGCACGAGCGCGACGAACTCGCGCAGCGCCGGCGGCGGGGCGCGATCGGTCACATAGAGCGCCTGCGACGCGACCACGGCGAGCATGGCGAGGCAGGCATCGAGGCAGCGTCCGGTGCGCTGTTCCTTGCTCCAGGCGAGGAAGGTCGGTGTGGCGACGTCGTCCTGGTTCGAGGCGGAGTCGCTGCCGGGAATGAAAGTGCGCTGTGCCGTGTGCTTCGCCATCTCGATGTAGCCGGCGGCGGCCATTGGCACGTACCCGATATTGCCGCGGCCATCACTTTCGCCGGGCTGTCTGCCGACCAGCAACAGGTCGGGCATTTGCGAGACGCGGCCGTTCAGGAGCTTGGCACTGTGCCTATCGCAGAGGAGGCAAATGTCCGCCCAGATGCCGGCGAGATCGTCGAGCGCAGGCGTTGCCATGGCATTGTGATAGCCGCCGGTGGTGATGCAGCGGCCGTATGGAAATTTCTCGTCGGGTGCGAGGTAGACGGGGTTGTCGCTGATCGAGGATAGGGACACGGTGGCGGCATGGGTGGCCGCGGCGGCGGCGCGATGGGCGTGACCTAAAACGCGGGGCACGATGCGGTAACTGACCGGTGCCTGGTAGTTGCGCCGGCCGTCCATGGCACCGGAGAGGTACGCGCGCAGCGCGCGCAGTGCGGCCGCTTCGTCCTTGTCGCCCCACAGACCGTCGAGCGCGGGATCGTAGTGTTCGATGGGTGCGCGGAAGGCTTCGATGGACAGGGCGAAGGTCTTGAACGCGAGGCGCAGCCGTCGTTGGGCGGCGATCGCGGAGTCGGCGATCAGCGCGGCTGCGCAGGGTGAGCCGTTGATCAGCGACCCGCGCTCCTTGACCTCGAGTTCGAACTCGGTGGAGAGCTGCGCGAACAGGGGATACAGCGCGAGGATCTCGCCGGCGCCGCCCTGGCCGGCGGCTGCGATCGGTGGCATGGGGGCGCCGTCCAGCATGCGGGCGACGGCCTGGGCGATGCGCGGCGTGGTGGCGGAGTGGCCTTCGAGAAAGTTCGTCAGGCGGGCCAAGACGATGCCGCGCACCACGCGATCGGGAAGGTAGTCGCCGAAGGCGATCGCGGCGGGAAAGGGTTTGATGCGGGCATGGCGGTCGCGTTGTTCGACGGTCAGGCGTTGGCTGGCCTGCTCGCCCATGGAGGTGGTGACGCCGTAGATCACCACGGACGGGTCGCGCTCGATCAGCTCGAGAAAGGAGGCGCGGCTCGCTGCGATTTTGCGCAGCGCGGCCTCGGAGATTTGCACGGGTTCGCGCTGCCAGGCCACGCGGTAGGTGGCGTCGAGATTGATGTC
>Ga0116227_10015218_pt1 | contig 11451 bp, 7 predicted proteins | sample S1TSphgellanicum_FD_89693 | JGI IMG/M metagenome (GOLD analysis project Ga0116227, IMG submission 89693) | Host-associated microbial communities from peat moss isolated from Minnesota, USA - S1T2_Fb - Sphagnum magellanicum MG | ecosystem: Host-associated > Plants > Peat moss > Unclassified... | reverse complement strand
GTGCCGATGGACGAAGCGGGCTGGGCGCTCTTTTCGGGAGCCGCCGACGAGCCCGGCAACCGTCGCGCGATCATCGATTTCACGACCGGTAACCGGTTGACGGGCGTGTGGCTCGACGCGATGGTACGGACGTCGCTCGCGGTGTCGACGCGCGACGCCTTCGCCGCCTACCTGGATGCCTGGGTCAAGACGGACCTGCAAGCGGCAATCGCGGGCAATCCGGTGCCGGTCAAGGTGATCGCGGGAGAGTACGACGCGGCGCTCGGGCCCGACACGATGCGCGCGACCTGGCTGCAGTGGTACCCCAACGCCGAACTCGACGTCTTCGCCAACGCCGGACACTACCCGATGGACGAGACGCCGGTCGCGCTGGCGACGTCGATCGAGCGTTTTCTGACCGCCTAATCGCCCCCAGCGGGGTTTCTCGAATCGCGGCACCGGCTCAGAAGGGCGCCGGGGACGCTTCGAGGACGTTTCGAGGACGGCTCCCCGCCTATCGTACAAGCAGGTCGTTTGCCGCCGCTCGGGCATGAGCTACGGCTCGCGGCCTATGGGCGCTTCGATTTGGCTATCGCCATCGGGGAGATCGTGACTGAAGAGGAATTCGGCCGTCTCGTACGCCGCATTGAAGTGGAGTCGGCAGAGCGCGGGTATGCGAATTACCTGCGGCGGACCTGGCTCCTGGGTTGGATCGGCGTCGCCTTTCCGTTCGCCCTGTTCGTCGTGTCATTCGCCGTCCTGTCGGCGGCGCTGGCCTTGGCCCCCTCGGATTCGCGGGTCGTGTTCGCCAAGGGCCTCCTGCTGCTGGTCGTCTCGCTCTATCTGGCGGGCCGCGCATCCGCGTTTCGCTGGCCGGCGCCGGCCGGGGTACGCCTGGAGGCGCGCGCGTTTCCCGAACTCTTCGCTCTCCTGGAGCGTCTGGGCCGCGCGCAACGGTGCGCGCCGCCCGACGCCGTCTATCTCGACGGTTCGTTCAACGCGGCCGTCGCGCCGCAACCGCGTCGCGGTTTCTGGGGGAGGCGCCGCATCTTCCTGACGGTCGGCTTGCCACTGATGGATTCTCTCTCCCCCGAACAGTTCGTCGCGGTGCTGGCGCACGAATTCGGTCACTTGGCAAGCGGCAACGGGGTGACCTCGACCCAGATCTACGCGATGCGGCTGACGATGGAAAAACTCGCCGGACGCTCGCGCGATCAGTCCGATCTGCTGGTGCGCGCCATCGGCCCGTTCTATCGGCGCTTCGTGCGCTACTTCGACGCCTACTCGTGCGTCGCGGCGCGCGGCGTGGAAATCGACGCGGACCGTGCGGCCGCGGCTCACGTCGGGAACGCGGTGTTCGCGAGCGCGCTGGTAGCGGTCAACGTGCAGGACCAGCGCATCGATCGCGATTTTTGGGAACCGCTGGCGGTCGACGTCGAGACGAGCCCGGCGCCACCCGCCGATGTTTACGAGCGAATCGCCGAGGTCGCGACGCGCCCGCTCGCGGATGCGGCGCCGCTGCTGCAAAAGGCGCTCGCCGTCGCTTCGCGGAGCGGCGACACGCATCCGTCGCTGGCCGAGCGGCTGCGCGCGCTCGACGTGCTGCCGGAGGTCGCGCTCGCGCCGCTCGCGGCCGGCGCGCTTCGCGAAACGGGTTCCGCGGCGGGCGCCTACCTCGGCGCCGGCCGGGCGCAAGTCGCCGCGGACCTCGGCGCGCGGTGGGCGGCCGACCATCGCACGGCCTGGATGACGGCCCGCCGCGAGCGCGAGGCGCGGCAGCGGCGGCTGGCCGTGCTCGATGCGCGCGCGAGCACCCTGTCTCTCGAAGAATCGCGCGAACGCGTGAGCTTGGCGTATGCGGTCGAACGCTCCGACGTCGAAACCCTGGCGCGCGAGTTGCTGGCGCGCGAACCGTTCGATGCCGTCGCCCAGTACCACCTCGGCTCGGTGCTGGCCGACCGGGGCGACCCGCACGCTCTCGACTGGCTCGAGCGCGCGTTTGAAGCCGACTCCGACGCGGTCGTGCCCGCGACCGAGTGCGCGATCGAGTTGCTGGTGAAGCTCGGCCGCGTTCAAGACGCGGAGCGCCTCGCCGATCGGGCGGTCGCGCGTCTCGGCGAACTCGATGCCGACCGCGAGCGGCGGGCGGCCTGCCGCGCGGACGAACGATTCGTGCCGCATGGCCTCGACGATGCGAGCCTGGCGGGCATCACTCGCGTGCTGGCGAGCTACGATTCGATCGCGTCGGCGCTGTTGGCGCGGCGCACGATCGCGAGTCCCGACCCCGCTCCGGCGTTCGTGCTCGTGCTCGAGCGCTACCGTCGCAAGAACGAGATCGACGACGCGCGTTTGGGTGCCCACCTGCGCGAGGAACTCGCGGAGTTCGGTGATTTCTTCGTCACCGTCGCCGGCGGCCGTGCCGCCGCCTTCCGTCGTGCCGTTTCGGCCGTGCCGGCCGCGACCGTTTACACCGCTGCCGGCTCGTAACCGCGGCGGTGGGACGGTCTCGGGACGTGCGGGATCTAGCATGGGGCGAGCAACCGCGCATCTGAGAAAGGCCCGCGCCGATGACCTCCCCATCCGCCGCACGAACTCCGGACGAAACGCACGAGGAGGCGCTCGCGGGCGACGGGCCGCGCCGAAGCTGGCCCGTCACCGTCGTCGGCGGACTCGCGACCGGCGTCGCGTTCCTCCTCGGTGCCACGCTCGTGTACCATGCCATCTTAGCCGCCCTTCTGCGCGTTCGCTGACGCGCGTCGGTACGCTCGCCGGATGAAGCGCGTCAGGTGACTTGAACGATCGTTCAGGCTATGTTATCGTAGCGGCGTGACGCGAAAGGCCGATCAGGCGAATCGCTCGCAGTTGCTCGATCGGATCGTCTCGTACGCCTTCACCAACGGCGTCGCGTCGCTTTCGCTGCGCCCGCTTGCCAAAGAGTTGGGCGTGAGCCCTGCTTTACTGCTGTACCATTTCCGTTCCAAGGAAGAGCTCACCGTTGAGATTCTCAGACACGCAGGCGATCGCCAACGCCGGCTGTTCGAATCGTTGCGCACGCGGGCGGACGCGACTCCGTTGGAAGTTTGCGCCGAAGTCTGGCGCGTCGTCGGCGCTCCGGAGTCGCGGCCGCTCTTCCGGTTGTTTTTCGAAGTCTATGGACTCGCGCTGGTCGACCCCGGGCGCTTTCCGAATTTCTTTCCCGGCGCGATCACGAATTGGCTCGACGCTCTGGAACCCGCGTACGTGCGCGACGGCCTGAACCCGAGCGATGCGCGCGTGCGCGCCACGATCGTGCTCGCGGGCTTTCGCGGCTTCTTACTCGATCTGTGCGCGACCGGCGACGACGCGCGCGTCGGGCAGGCGGTCGCGCGTTGGCTCGAACGGCTGTAATGGCCGAGGCGAGCGTCGAGGCGCCCCGCGGCCGTTCCGCCGCGGTCACGTTCATCTTCGTGACGATGCTGCTGGACTGGCTCGTCATCGGCATGGCGTCGCCGGTCTTTCCGAACCTGATCGTCAATTTCACCGGTGGTCAGGTCGATCGCGCGTCGGCGATCCTGGGTGGTTTCGCCACCGCATTCGCGCTCGTGCAGTTGTTTGCGTCGCCGGTGCTCGGGCTGCTCTCGGATCGCTTCGGACGGCGCCCGATCATCCTGCTCTCGAACCTCGGTGCGGCGGTGGATTTCGGCATCCTCGCGCTCGCCCCCAACCTCTGGTGGCTCTTCGCGGGGCGCATCCTCTCCGGCGTGACGGCCGGCAGCGCGACCTGCGCCGCGGCCTACATCGCCGACGTCACGGTTCCCGAGCGTCGCGCGGCAGCGTACGGGATGGCGGGCGCCGCCTTCGGCTTGGGCTTCGCGCTCGGCCCCGCGGCGGGCGGACTGCTGGCCGGGTTCGGGCTGCGCGTGCCGTTCTTCGCCGCGGGGATCTTGATGCTGGCGAGCGCGGCCTACGGCTTCTTCGTGTTGCCCGAATCGCTCCCGCGGGAACGGCGCCGGCGCGAGATCGATTGGAAGCGGGCCAATCCGCTCGGCTCGCTGCAACTCGTGCGGCGACATCGCGAACTCTTTCGCTTGGTGTGTAGCCTCTTCTGCAGCAACCTCGCGGTGCAGTCGTTCAGCGTGTTCGTGCTCTATACGATCTACCGCTTCACGTGGACGGCGCGCGCCAACGGTCTGGCGCTGGGCATCTTCGGCGCGCTCTCGGTCGCATCGGCGATGGTGGTGGGCAAGCTGGTCGCGCGGTTCGGGGCGCGGGCGATCGTCGTGACGGGCTTCGGGCTCGGCACGGCCGGCTTCCTCATCTATGCCTTCGCGTTGACCGGCCAGGCCTTTCTGCTCGCGCTGCCGTTGACCGGACTATGGGCGATGGCCGGCGCGCCGATTCAATCGGCGATGTCGCGGCACGTCTCGGCTTCGGAGCAGGGAGAACTGCAAGGGGCGATCGGCAGCATGCGCAGCATCGCCACCGTCGTCGGCCCGCCGTTCTTCACGTTGCTGTTCGCGCTGGTCAGCGCGCGCGGAGCGTATCCGCTGGTCGGCGCACCGTGGTTTTGCGGCGCCGCGTTACTCGTGGCCGCCGCGTTCCTTGGGGCGAGCGCTTTGAACGACGATCGCGGGCAGCCGGCTGTTGCGGACGATTCCGGCGGCCACGCTGCCGAAGAACCAGCGTTGCAGGCCGCGCCGGGCGTGCGTTCCGACGATGATGACGTCGGCACCCTGCGCAGCGGCCGCGCGCAGCAATTCCGCGACCGGGTCGCCTTCCACGACAAGCGTCTCGGTTTCGACGCCGGCTGAGGCCGCCAAGCCGGCGACCCGCTGCAGCGAGAGGGCGGCGGTTGCCCGGTCGGCGGGTTCGCCGATCGCATGCGCGAGGGTGACGCGCGCACGTTCCGCGCGAGCCAGCGAAAAGGCGAACGCCGCGGCGGCCGGTTGGGAGTCGTCCAGCGCGACGAAAATGCGGGCGAAGGGCCGCGTTACGCCCGCGTCGCCCGGGTGGACGACGAACGTCGGTACGCGCGCTCGCTGCAGCACGCCTTCCGCCGTGCTGCCGAGGAAGATGCGCTCGAAGCCGCCCTTACCTTGGGTGCCCATCACGATCGCATCGACCGACGCGAGCTTGGCCTCGGTCAAGATGGCGTCGGCGGCCGGCCCGTCGAGGAGAACGGACGTCGCCGCGACGCCCGCGGCGTGCGCGCGTTGCGTCATGCCGAGTAGGAGCGCGCGCGCGGCGTCGTCGAGGCCGCTCAGGATGGGCGTTGGATCGAGGCTGCCCTGGGGCACGGCGCACTCGGCGATGACCGCGGCGCGATCGACCGCCGTACAGAAGATCAGTTCGCTGCCGTGGCGCGCGGCCAGCGCGAGGCTCAGCGACACCGCGCGATCGGCGGTCTGCGATTCGTCGACGGCGACTAGCAGCCGCCCGAGCATCCGATCCATTCCACCCCGGAGCGTACACGTCCGGAGTGAAGATCCCGCGAAGAGCGTATTCCGCCTACGTGCCCTTTTCGGCCCCGAAGTAGTGGATGAACTTCACGATGAACGCGGGCGTCGTCGAGAGCAAGCTCGCGTCACCGTAGGCGAAGTACAGTTCGTCGTGCGGCGAGCGATGGTGATACGAGAACGAGAGATTCCAGGCGCCGGTGCACGGACCCGTTGCCTCGGGTTGCGGTAAGGTCACGACGGTCGTGCAACTGACGGGCGACGCGCTGAAGACGAGCGGCGGCGTTCCGACGATGCGGCGTACGCCGACCGCGAACGACGAGTCCGCCGTCGGAGAGTACGTATAGCCCAGGCGTTCGAGCCATTGGGTGTTGATGCCGCCGGCGTCGAGGAATTGGCGCGTGCTGTCGGCCTCGAGCGAGACGGTGCCGCGCGGGCCGGCCGTCAGCGTCGTGCCGCGGGTCCACGAGTCGAGGCGTCCCGGGCCGAACCGGCCGGTGTTGTACGTCAGCGACGTCGGCGTCGACGACGATCCGTGATTGGGAAAATTCCCGGGGTTATTGACCGTGCCGCTGTGCCAGGTGATTCCGACGCCGTTCTGCGAGATCGGCGAAAAGATGCAGGCGGTGCCGCTGCAGTCGAAATTTTGCAATAAGTAACTGGAACCGATCGTGCCCTGAATGTCGATTCGGTCCTTGAGCAAGGCATCGAGGATCACGGTGTTGTCGGTTTGGTCGAGCGGGCCGAACATATTGTGATAGCGGTCTTCGAACGTCGCGATCCCCAAACTATTGATCTTGGAATTCGCGCCGAGCGTCCAGATCTTGACGCCGTAGGCGGCATAGCCCGCGATGTCCGGGTGCTGGATCAAGCCGTCGGCGGGGTCGTAGTAGAGGCCGACTTTGCGCGAGGAGAACGCGACGCCCTCGGTCGGGTTGTAGAGATAGAAGCCGCCGTCGTAGCGCTGCGCTTGATTTGGGATCCGCACTTGATTCCCGCTATCGCTGCCGTAATCGAAGTAGGTGTCGATGTGCTTGCCGTCGCTGTAAGAAATTCCGTTGGCGAAGGTATTGTCGTGAACCAGCGGTGTGTCGAATTGGCAGTTCTGCGTTCCCGGCAGGTCGCAGTTTGCGGAGATGCGTTCCATGAAATAATGCCAGTGGTTGTCCGGGCTCGTATAGCCGAGCGATTCGGCGGCGTCGGTGCGGCCGTCGCCCACCGAGTCGAAGCCGGCAAATTGGAAGTGGCCCTGGTGTCCGGCGAGCGCGTAGCCGTCGCGGGGCGTCGGAATGTTGGGCGTGTAGAGATTGGCGAGATTGGGGCACGCGTCGCAGTCGAAGTTATCGAAATAGTTGCCCGCCTGCGTGAAGAACGGCCGAACCTCCGTGTAGAAGCGCGCGAACGCGGTCGGCGAGATCGTCGCTTGATCGATCTCGACGTTGGACGAGTCGGGATGGATCGTCGCGAAGAGCGACGCCGTCTGGGTGATTGGAATCGAGAGGTCGGCGCCGACGCGCGACGTCGACAAGCCGGATTTGGCCGAGCCCGCTTCGCCGAGCGTGTAAACGCCGATGCGGGGTTTGGGTCGCGCCGCCGCCGCGGCGACCATGCCGTTCAGCGATCCCGCGAAGGTCACGTCGTCGCCGTTGTTCTGCGCGCGGGCGTACGACCAGATCTGACGTTCGCCGGTCGACCGAACGATGCGGACGAACTGCACTTTCCAATCGGCGCTTCCGCCCGTGCCGCGCATCACGTCGAGCGGGATCTTCATCGTTACGGTGAAGCCGCCGTCGAACGTCGTGCCCTGGGATTCCCAGGTCGGCGCGTAGGCCGTGTTTTCGGACGAGTACTGGTAATGCGTGCCGTTCGACGTGGCCGCGAACTGATAGTAGAACCCCTTGTTGCCGCTCGGCCAGAGGTCGATCCAGACCTCGTCGTCCGTGCCGTCGCCCACGTTATTCGTGTGCTGAGCTTGCAGCAACGCTTCGCGCTGCTTGACGTCGAACCGAACGTAGGCGAATTTGCCGTCACTTTCCAGTCGCGCGGTCGCCGCTTCGGAGGCGGGCGTTTGGTGCTGCACGTCCCAGCCCAAGGTGACGGGCGTTGCGTCCTTCCAGGCCGCCGGAGCGGCCTTCGGATCGAGCGGAGGCGGGACCGTCACCGTCGTCACGGTCAGAGTGCCGACCGTCGTATCGAGCGCGAGCGCCTCGCCTCCGCCGAAAAGCCACGCCGCGCCGGCCATGACGGCGACCAGCAGCAGCGACAGCGGCCGCCGGCGGCCTTGCAAGATACGCATGCCTCGAACCCCTTTGCCTGGGACGCACCCGTGTACGGCCGTTCGAGCCGCTTTGTTCCAAGCGGCCGTTCTCACGCACGTCAAAGCGGTGCCCTCTCGCGCTTAACTCTTAAAAATATAGTTGCAAGATAGCGCGAGCCTCGCTGCTTGTCAACTATTTCTTTAGGTGTCCGTTTTTCTTGACGTGGCGGCCGCATGTGAATCTGCCCTCGGCGCGAACGCGCTGCGCCATGACGCGGCGCCGGCTGGCCGGACTCCTGACCGTCTTGGCCGCGCTGGCAGGCTGCGCGCACGCGCAGCCACGGGGCCACGACCTCCGGCTGGCGCTGGCGATCGATCCGACGTCGCTGAGCCCGCTGGTCGCCTTCGACCAGAACCAGATCGCCCTCGACCAGTTCTGGTGTCAGACTCTGGTCGGGCTAGACGAGCACAACCGTTTCATCCCCATCTTGCTGACCCGCATCCCGTCGCGGGCAAACGGCGACGTGTCGGCGGACGGGACCCGCATCGTCTACCACTTGCGGCGCGACGTCCGCTTCGCCGACGGGGCTCCGCTGACGTCGGCCGACGTCGCCTTCACGTACCGGGCAATTCTCGATCCGTCCAACGCGGCCGTCGGCGATGCTTACCGGCGCATCGCGTCGTTAGCAGCGCCGGACGCCCACACGGTGGTCGTGCGCTTGCGCGCTCCGTGGAGCGCGGCGGTTCACGTCCTGTTCGCCCAAGCCGACTTCGCGTACGGCATTCTGCCCGCGCACGCGTTCGCGAGCACGCACGTCACCGGCTCGCCCTGGGAACAGCGGGCGTTCGGGAGCGGGCCGTTCCGGGTCGTTGCTTGGCACCGCGGCGAGAGCATCGAGCTCGCCCCCAACCCGTTTTTCCGGCCCCGCCCCAAGTTGGCGCGGATCGTCGTCCGGATCATCCCGGATCAGACCGCGGCTTTCAATGCGCTGCGGACTCACGACGTCGACGCAGCCGAACTCAATCCCGACAACGTTCGCGAAGCCTCGGCGATTTCGGACCTGCGCGTCGTGCGAACCCCTGAAAACGGGATGCGAGCCTTGTACTTGCAAACCGCGGCCGCCCCGACGAACGACCCGCGCGTGCGACGCGCGATCGCCTATGCGCTCGACACGAGCGCACTCTCAAAGGCCTGGCATGGCGTCTACCCCGCGGCACACTCGGTGTTCCCGGCGCCCGTCGTGACTTGGCAAGAGCCGGCGCTCCCGGCCTACCCGCACGATCTCAGCTTTGCCGGGCGCGAGCTCGACGCTGCCGGCTGGGGTTTGCGCGGCCAAACGCGATTCAAGGCCGGACTTCCGCTTACGTTCCTCTTGGCATTCGAAGAGGGTCACGCGGACGTGAGCCGGATCGCCGTTCTGGCCCAGGAGCAGTTGGCGCAACTCGGCGCCGAGGTGACGGTCAAAGGATTCCCCGCGAACCTCTTCACCTCGCCCGCGGGTCCGCTACGAACGGGGCGATTCGCGATGACGCCGGCGGCGTTGATCGGCGGATCCGACCCCGAACAGTCGCTGAATCTGCTCTGCGGCCAGGCCCAGGACGGCGGCACGAACTACTCGCGCTATTGTTCCCCACGGCTGGAGTCGCTCTTCGCCGATCAATTGCGCGCGGCGACCGACGCGCGGCGCAACCGCGATTTCGGCGGTATCGCGCGCGTCGTTCGCGACGAGGTCCCGCTCGTGCCGTTATACGATCTCGTTTATCTGGAAGGCGTTGACCGGCGCGTAACGGTCTACCGGCGCAACATGTTGCGTTATCCCGTTCGGCCCGAGGAATGGGACGCGCCGTAACCTGACGGGAGGCGCTGACGAGTGATGGACGTCACCTATTCGAGGGTGCGCGGTCAGAGCGTGGTCGCAAACGTTTCATCGAAGGTGCCTGGTCGGCTTGCCGCATGAAACGGAGGGAGACATCGTTCACGCGAATGCGTCGCGCATGCTCTGACTCTTGACGAACCTCGTGCGGGCGGGTCTCGCTCGCGCTCTCGATCGGCCCTACGAGCCGATGCCGACGCTGTACGACGGGTTGTTTCCTGACGGAACGCTGCTGACGGCCGCCACCCGGTCGCGTCGTTCGGGCCCCCCGCAGGCCGACTCGTCGAAGCCCGAATCCTCGGCGCCCGACGCCGGTGAGTCGAAACGTTGATGTGCGGCTCGCGCTAAATGGGAACTGCGTCCTCCGTAGAAAGCGTATATCCCGACTCACGAAAGGTCACCTCTTATGAAGTTCCTCGACGGCGCGTTTGCACTGGCCGCCGGTATCTTGTTGCTCGGCGCGGCCTGGGCGCCCGCCGCGCCGGCTCCCCGCGGCTTCACGCCGGAGGCGATGCACGGCCGCATGTTGGGGCCGGTTCCCGCGCACGCGCAGATCGAGGTTCACGTTCTGCTGCCGGGCCTGCACGAGGACGAACTGGACCGCCTCATCGAGCTTCAGAATACCGAAGGGTCGTCGGCCTACGGGCACTATCTGACGCCCGAGGAATTCGGGCGTTACTTCGGCGCCGACCCCGCGGTCTACGCGAACGCGATCGCGACGTTGCGGGCCAACGGCTTCACGATCGGCGACCTCGCCAACAACCGGCGCGACATCGTCGCGTACGCGCCGGCGTCCGCCGTCGCTGCTTTTTTCAAGACGCCGCTCGATGAGCACGTCGAGCGCGGGCGCAGTTTTTATGCGGCGCGCTATACGCCCCTGATCCCGGCCGCGCTTCACGCCGTCGTGGTCACCGGGCTCGACAACTACCACATGTTGCATTCGCACATGCGCGTGCGTCCCCGGTTCGTCGCGGGCGACGGCGATTTCAGTTGGTCGCCGGCCGATGTCGCCACGGCGTACGACTTGGCGCCCCTCTACTCCGCCGGCTTGACGGGGAAGGGCATCTTGATTGCCAACGCAACCTCGGGCGCGGCTTCGGCGACCGATCTCGCCCACTTCCAGAAATATTTCGGGCTGCCCCCGGCTGGGCTCCAATCGACGGGGATCGACGGAACGCTTTCGAGCAGTTGCGGCTCGGGCTGCGACAACGGGGAATCGACCCTCGACGTCGATTGGGCGACCGCGACCGCGCGCGACGCGACCTTCCACCAAGTCGTGGCCCACACGCCGGCCAGCAACGAATTCGACGACGTGTATAAGTACATCGTCGATACGCTCGGTAAGACGACGCACGTCGTTACCACGAGCTGGGGCGGCTGCGAGCAGGACACCTCGTCTTCCGAGCTCACGCTCGACAACGGCTACTTCAAACAGGCCGTCGCCGAGGGCCAGTGGTGGTTCTCCGCCGCCGGCGATAACGGGACCGACGATTGCGAGGACGGGTCGACCACGGCCGACTCGGTCGATTTCCCCGGCTCGTCACCGTACGTGATCAGCGTGGGCGGCACCAACGTCCACGCGACGATCAGCTCGAAGGGCCTCATCACGAAATACGATTCCGAAACGGTTTGGGAATACGGAAATTGCAGCGAGACCGACGGGCTGAGCTCCAACGGCGCCGGCGGCGGCGGGAAGAGCATCGTCTACACGAAGCCTTCGTATCAGACGGCGCTGACGCCGAAGGACGGCCGGCGCGACGTGCCCGACGTGTCGCTCCTCTCCGACGACGTGAACGACGGTCTGTTCATCTATCAAGGCGGCCTGCAAGCCGGTAACGGCGGCACGAGCGAGGCGGCGCCGCAGTGGGCCGGCTTGTTCGCGATCATCGAACAAAAGAAAGCCAGC
>Ga0116227_10015217_pt1 | contig 11452 bp, 6 predicted proteins | sample S1TSphgellanicum_FD_89693 | JGI IMG/M metagenome (GOLD analysis project Ga0116227, IMG submission 89693) | Host-associated microbial communities from peat moss isolated from Minnesota, USA - S1T2_Fb - Sphagnum magellanicum MG | ecosystem: Host-associated > Plants > Peat moss > Unclassified... | reverse complement strand
TGATGTTTGTGATTTTGACTTTCTTAGACACCTTTAATTGGTGATTATGAGTATTTGAATTTTAATATTTGTTTCATCCAATACATACATTGGTTTTTTTGTTCCACTAGCCAATAGACGTGTAATCAATGTTTTTATCAATATACAATCTTCAATGAACATTTTAAGTCGAATTCACATAAACAGTGTTGAAAAATATTTTTTGACAATTTTAATTTTGGTTTTGATTTTGCCAAAGACTAGTTTTACAATTTGGTTCTTGTGCCAATGTGACATAGATTTAAAGTTCATGAAACCCTGATTGGATGGAATAGTGCCATCAATTATTGAAAGCCAAAAGGCAACAAATATTTTGGCAATTTATGGAGATGGGGGAAAAGGTTTTGTGGATGGTTTGGTTTACTTTTTCTTTGATTTGTTTCTTGTAGATTACATTTGGTAGTTTTGATGTTGGAGATATCTAGATGAATGTGAACTATTGCTACACCATTGTTTGGAGGATGTGAGTTATGGAACAAAAAGCTTTTTAATATATGTTTGGCATTACGATGTGCATTGGGTAACAAAGCTAAGTTTATTTTTCCTAGGTTGATTGTGTGTACCATCTTGGTCATGGAGATCATAGGTTAAAGTTTAGGAACATTAAAAAAACGACATGGGAATAATGTTTTATGGTTACTAATTGTTTTACCTTTGGAGTTATGCTTTTTCATTGCACCAAAAGCTTCAAAGGAAAGGAGATAGATGTAGCAATAGTGTTTAAGGGTCACATTAAAGGAAATGATGAAGCACCCTAAGGATTTCGGCAATAGTTAGAGTGGAATTTTAAAGTAGTGATATGTCTAGGTGATTTTGGAATTTTGTGGAAGAAGTATTGGTTTTGTGATTTTGGGAGGGAGTACCCACAATAAAAAGAACTCCAAAAGGAAATTCTATTTTGGAGATTTGGTGTGCTATGGGAAACTTGGCAATTTGTTTCGATCATTGTTCAACTTCCTGAGTTTCAATATGTGTGGGCTATGTTTTACCTTAGCTATGTGGGAACAAATGTCATGTGAATTAGGAGTTTCAAGTTATGTGATGTGTTAGAATGTGTTGGGTTTTTTTGTTTTGTTCAACCTCTTGAGCTACTCTATGTGTGGGGGATATATTTCATATTATTTCTATGAGATACAATTTCATGAGAGTTGGGGGCAAATTTTGTAACTAGTAAAATAGCTACAAAGATGACTAATGGGCTCATTGATAGTGAAATCGAAATGTGTTGATCCTTATAGTTTAAATTTGTTTGGATAGGCAACAAAGATACATTATCAACACTTTCATGCTATAAGGTGCTTTTAGTTTATGTAATTATAAATAATTTGATTATAGTAATAAGGCTTGACATTTGGGAACAATTGATTCCCATTCTTTTTAGGTTTCACCTATTCCAATAAAAGGGTATCAACTTTAATTCCAATCCCACAAAATGAACTTGAATATCTGTATTCAACCTTATGGACTAGATACCTTCACAACATAGTAAAAACCAATGTTTAGCAGGAACCTACTTTGTTGGGTCCAAACTATGAATTAAAATTCCATTAGTTAAAATTGAATCATAAATTGGTCTAATTTTTAGAATTGAAATTTAATCCAAATTTATTATCTAAGAATAAACCCAAAATTGCGGTTTTGGTTTTGTTAATGTGTGAAAATGAAATTGGAACCGAAATACATGTCTCTAAAAAAAGATGAAAATTGAAATAATTTTACTGTTAATTGATGGTTTAGGTCTGAATTTGAAAATTAGAATCAAAACTCAAACTGGAATTGTTTTTGAAGAACTATACATGAAACTAAATTCCTTGTTTCATTTATGTGTAGAACCAAAATGAAACTACACCAATTTTAGTTTATTTTTTAGAACCTAAATTGAAGTTTCTTCATTAAATGTATACAATTGCCCAACCCTATTAAAAACCTCAAATGGTTAAAGATGAAAGTCATTACTTGATGAATTGTTTGTTCGGTAAGGTCTTAAGTACAAATAATTATTGAACATCAATTTATGAAAGAAGGTAGTTTGTTTGTTTTGTTTGTACTGATGAGATCCACCAAACCAAGATGCTTCAGATAACATTCTTGGTCTCTTTGGAAGGCTCTCAAGGAGGAGGAGTGCATGGTTCCACGATGTTTGGACTTGCGATGCAAAAGTTCTTGAATATTGAATGATTTTTTCACTGAAAATTAAATTAAATCCTACTTGAAATTTTTGGAGGAATTGGAATGTGCTTTTGGCATTGTTGAAAATATCTTGATGAGCAGGATTTAATGGAATTTATTTGGTAAGATTTGGATTCAGAATGTGGGTTATATTGATTTAAAAGTGATTTGTGTCGCTGAAAATTCAAAAAAAATCCAAAAAACCATGTTTTGAAAGGAAAAATCAGTTGAGGACATGATAATGGTTGGGCCACACTATATTTATTAAAGAAGGTTGTTTGTTTGTTTGTTTGCCTGCCATGTTGAGATCTTCCAAACTACATTGCCCCCATCATGCTAGTAGTAACATTAAAAAGCCCTTGATGATAAGGAGTGCATCGAAGTGGTTTTGTAATGTTTAGACCTATGGTGCTTGGTTATTGAATAATGAATATTTTTGTCACTAAAAATTCAATAAAATCAAAACTAAGAACTTTAGGGAAATTGGGGCAAGCTTTTAACAGTCTTCTATTTTGTGAGTGTGATTTCTTGGAGGTGATTTTGTAATTTTAAAATCTAAAGTGACTTAGAGATGTTGAATTTTGAATAGTTTTATTTGCCTAAAAATTATTTAAATTCAAAATTTCTTTTTTTACAATTCAATTTAGTAAAAGCAATATTCATACTTGAAACAATTATATAGTCATGTTCACACTTGGGCCAATGACATGGTCACATTAGTTAATATTATATTATTATTTTTTGAATACCATTAAATTATAATTGATAGGGATTTCAAATGTTTAAATGATTGGAATTTGTGGTCAAATGGAAACAATGTGTTAAAAAATATTTTGGTTAAACGTTGTACTAGGTTTGAGTGTCTAAACGAGTATTATATAAGTACTTCATTATGATATTTTTCATTAAAGATTGCAATTTTTATTTGTTTCATTTTTTTGGTCACATTTTATTTTAATTAATTTATGCCAAATCTAACCTGTATGTATAATATTAAACATGTAAATTTGTTGATTGTTTAGAGAGGTTATGATAGGTTGCAAATATCATCTATTTATTTGTTAGTAGACTTTGCATGTAGGTGAATGAGGAAACATATGGTTGTTAATATATAATTGGTATGTTTTTAGGTATTTATTTGACATACAAACATATTTATATTTCATCTTTCAAATCTATTTTTTTAAAAATTTCAAAGCATAAATGTAAGAAATGCACAATAAAATATTTAAACCTAAAATTTTGGTGTTTTGAAATAATTGGAATGAAGTGAAATCACACTTAAAATAAAGTCTTGAAGTTTCCAATAGAAGTTTCCAGTGCTAATTTCTTTTATTAAATACACTAGAATGACCAACCCAAATTCACTATTTTTATTAGAAAGTATCCAAGTTGTTCCATGCAAAATTTAAACCACATTACAAGTTCCAATTGGCGGATGCTTTTTCCCCATGATAATTAGACAAAATTAGACTTACAAATCATTATCTAAAGGAAGAATCTACTTAATTTTATCATTTATTTTAAAAATTTAAATTCTTCTTGGTAGAATGAACATCATAAATAAAGAATGTGTTAAAAGAAGATATGATTTATTACATTGATCAAAATTTTTACAAATTTTTATTTAATTTGAATACTTACATAAGTTTCACCTCTCACATAACATGAATGATGAAAAGCCAACAAAACTTATAAAAAAGATTGTGACAAAGGCTAAAAATACATCACAAAGTTATCCAAAAATGGTAAATGTGGTCACCCTAAAGGTCCAAAATAGTGAATTGTTTGTTAATGTGACGCTTTGCACAAAGTTGTGTGGTTTTATTATAGGATTCGATTAACGTTGACGTAGTTATAAGATAAATTTAAAGTATAACAATCTTTTTCATTAACACTCAAGAGTAAGTTAATGATAAATGTTAGGCTTGTAAATGGACAAGCCTAAACAACATTCATTAGCAGTTATTTAATGTTTCATGTTTAATAGGGATACATAGAAACAACTTTTTGACACAAGAATCAACTATTTGCATTTGAGTTCATTTGCAATTTAGTCAATAATGTTTACATATTTTGCCTTTATTTATAAGAAAGTGGGGAGGGGTATTTTTATTTTTGGACATGTGTTGCAAAAATTTCTAAATTTGCAAAACATGGCTGTTTGAAAAGCTTTGGTTTTAGGATGTGTAAAAAATATAAAGAGAAGTTTGCAAAACACTTGGCATTTTATCCAAATATATAACAAATTGCTTTCCTTCAAAGTTGAATGGTCTAAAATTGGTTTAGTAGTTGGTTTTTGAACAAAACTTGTTTTAATGTTTTGAGAAGACATGGACATTCATAACATTAGTAGCAATATTGAAACTTTGCCACACATCCTTCATATGCCTTGGAACATTATATTGAGGTAAAAACAACATTTATGCACAATACACATACAAAAATATTCCAATAAAAAATGTAAGATAATACTTGAAATATCTTACACACATACTCACCAACTATGCACATACAACTTCACACTTTAAAACTCATTTTCATTGTTTATTAAGTATGATTGGTGCTTCCCCCTTTTCTTTTCTATGTCCATTGCAACTACATACCTAATTTTGAAAATAATGTTTTCCCAAGATTTTCATCATAATTACATAACTAAAGATTCACTATAGTTAGAGTCCCCATAAATATGATGGTATATATTATGTACCCTATAATTCCCGAGTTTCATTATTCATGTGTGTTAAAATTTTTGTGCGCCTAAGCTTTTATCTATTGAATTCCATGTTACTTAAGGTTTGGGTAGATAAAATATGAATCTCACAACCTTAGCCTTGGGCTTATAAGAAAAAAGTTGGGGCATAAGAAAAAGAAAATAGGTTGAGAACAAACTAATGTGAGAACCATGCTTAAAACATTTGGGGAATGAAAAGGAAGCATTTTCAAAATTTTCAAGATGAATTCTCATTTTGGGAGTTAAGGAGTTTTGGGTTGTCCCAAATCTTTGAGACAAAAATGTAAGGATAAATGTTGATTTTTTAAACCATTGGAAAACTCTTAAAGCTTAAATAAGTGAGTTTGCATTATTCAATTGCAGCTATGAGATAAAACTTATGGTAAAACAAAATCAAGAATGAGAACTTATGACCATTAGAGTCAAAGAAACAAGAATCAAATGACCTTCAATGGAAGTGTGTAACATGGTGTTAAAATTATTTCATTGAAGAATACAACTTTGTAGTTGGAAGCTCTTCAATTAGAGTTCATATGAAAAAATTATGAACATGCAAAGTTTTGAGATTCATAATTTGAGAATTTTGCATTCCCACTTGTGAGTCTTAGAACATGTGAGTCCAAGAAAAGTCCACAATCCAAAATTGACTCCATTTCCACTAATCATTTGCATTGTTTCACTTGTGCAAACGACTTGTCTATGAGGTGCTTGTGAACTTGTCACACCATCCTATTCATTATCCCGAACTTTTTTGCACAACTATCTTTCAAACATTTCTATCTTCTTTTCGTTGTTGCCTTTCAAAAGGTTCGTGCCCCAAGCATTAGAATAAACTTAGCGATGTGTCAATGAACCTCACGAAAGAAGGTACATTCTTCCAAACCTAACTAGCAACTTGGCACCATTTTTAATAAATTATCTAGTAATATGGTGCCACATCAAAATTGCACATATAGTATTATACTAATAGATAGTGGTTCTTGACATTACGAGTGATAGAAATTAATTTGAATTTTGGACTTGTCATTATGTTTTTGTTTAGTTGGATCCAAAATGGTTTTCTTTGAATTTTTTTTGCATTTGTTAATTTAAGTTGAACACTGAAATTATAGATTTGCCAAACATAGAGGAAGAAAATTGTCAAGTAAGTATCTGCTTTTAATACAGTGAAAAGCAAAGGAGCCAATTGCTCTCAATTCTTGCCCACAAAGTCACCAAGTTGTCCAGTTTTGTAAAATGGCAGAAAAATGCTACTTTACAACTTACAATAGACATGATTTTTCTATTTCACCGCATCCACATGGGTGTCATTGATGATGTTTTTCCTTCCATATTCTGTTAATAGCCAAAGTTGGCTAAATCGTCATGACACATCACAAAATTGAAAAATAAAACCCCTTGTACAATAATGACCTTTTAGCAATCAAAGTCACACAACCTTTCCATTTCATGGGGTGTTGCTGATGGCAATTTGTGGGCTCCAATGTCAACATTTGAAACAAAGACTTGCATGATTTTTGGGAGTTGACAAAAAAATTCAGAAAATCTCTGCAAATGGGTTTTACAAAATTCCTTGACTTCTTCAGTTGCAGCTGATTGCAGTTGGCCCTGTGCTTATTAGCATTCTGATTAAGCTCCTTCTTCTGTGGTACCTTGCTTCCTCTATAGTGTGGAGCTCATCTGCTTGCAGCTGTGATAATGCAAGACAACCTGTGGGCAACTGATCAAACCTTTGGACAAATGATTCATGTTGGAGAAATTCAGGTCTGTTGCAAGGAGTTCCCAAAGGCAGTCTTCACAAATTTTAATGGGATTCTGGGTTTCTACAAAAAATGAGACATAATGGCAAAATCTATGTACCTTTCAAGGACTCAAGAATTGTGCAAACACTACTACTAGGGAGCAATTGAGAATTTCACTAAGGAGCAAGTGTAATAACAAACAAATCATGTGCAATTAGACAAAAGAAGAGTCCACTCCCAAAAAAAACCACAGCAAGAAATAAGCTGCAATACAGACATCTAATAGGAGTGCATATAATACCCGAAAGTAATGATTTACAATCCATTTCCTAGGTCCTTCCATTCAGGTACCTTGAATCAATTTCGCATATGAAGAACATATCTCCATAGTTTCTTCAACTGTTTCTCACTGATATAGAGTAGTTTTTCTTCAATGTACAATACAAACATGTACATCTGAAAAACCCAATGGTCAAATTAAACTAGATCTAGACACCTCAGAGCATTTCTCAGACTACTTACTTGCCTCCAGAAATTTGACTGAGGACTAAAGATGGATTTTGATTATGTTGATCTGTTATTACTTTCTGTGCATAAAAACACTTACAAAAGTTTTTGAGAATTCATGTTTTGAATGCCTGCAAATTCTTGCTCATCTGTCGTGGGTGTGAGTCCAATGCATCCTCTGAAAAAAGTTCGCCTCAGACGATCAAACATGAATGGTTTGGTGCGCAAATCATGGGGCGCAACAGCAGATCTGGAAAAGAGGGAAAAGAAACAACTCAAGTCAATTTTCACATGAGGAAAAACGTGCAGGATCCCCATTAAGACTGAAAAGAAATTGTAACCATCCATGATGACAACAGCCACAGACAAAGCAATAGCAGCAATGCCAATGCTCAGACAACTTTTTCCAGAGTTGTCTTCATTGCAAATTGATAACGGTGTTGGACTGACATTCAACCAATTACCCATCCTACATGGAGTTAGCAACCATCTATAACCACTTCAATGTGTTTCAAATAGCAGCTACATGATGTCATATGCTACAAAATTCTTCTAGGGTCTTTGCAAATTTTGCTACTGAGGACTAGAAGGTGGCTATGGTTGTCACCACTGCACATTTCTCATTCAATGCTTCACTTGGTTTCACACAGCATTCAAGAAGTACTATATCAACATTCCAAAACATTATTCGCTTGTAAATTTACAGACTCTCACTTCAAGTTGTCACAGGTGTGAAATTAGTTCATGAAATCCAATCAAGAGATTTGAAGATCAAAATGGATTTGATCTCAAAACTAACATCTTTCTTGTGCCCTCTTCTGTGACCTTTGTTGTTGCTTTTCTTGCAATTGAGTTTGGAAACAACCATCACCATGAAGGTTTTAGCAACCCTAACAACATCTTTCTTGTGTCCTCTTCTGTGAACTCCTTTTTGGTCTTGCAGTTGAGTTTGGAAACAACCATTGATTATCATCAAGCTTTTACCAGTTTAGGGTTGCAAAACAAACAGGGAAGAAAATCCAAGTGTGGAATCTGAAAGGCATTGAGCTAGGGGTGAGGACAGAGGAGCTCAACAAACCTTGAGGATGACTTGAGCTTTCGTGTATGAAATGGAAACCGAGTGAACCAAACCAGTCTTGAATCCGATCTCTCACCAGTAGACTCCTTCAAGCTTGCAGGTCTTGTTACACAGTCCTGATTCTCATTGATGTCTTGATTCTTGTCCTGATTCTTGTCTTGATTCTCATTGGTGTCTTGATTCTTGCCCTGATTCTCGTCAATGTCTTGATTTTTATTGATGATGTCAGAGGATTTGTCAACTTCAGGGATTGGAGAAAGTGATGGGAGACAAGTCTCTGAGCTTGCCTGCAAGGAGATGACCTGACCCATGTTGTTTGCAGACTCGACATTGGAGCTGTCTGTGTGAGGAAGAAGACCTCCACTGTCAACACATTGATCCTTCTTCTCCTTCTCCTCCTTGTATTGTTGTGGCCAGATATCGTTGAGTCCTTGTAAGATTGAGACCTGGTCGACAGGATAAAGGGTTAAGTCGGTGAATGACAAATCCAAGCTTGCTTGTTGAGCTTGAACTTCAGACTCCTTAGAAGACGACGACGAAGAAGAGGAGGAGGATTCCCTGGGATTGGTGTCAAAGAGATAACGCGATGGAGAAAGCGATCTTGATTTCCGACGCTTATGTCCAATTCTTTCAGCGTTTCTCCCCGCGCTCTCCTTCATCATGTTCTCCACATCCGCTGTTTCCCGAGGAGTTCGGGAGAACCCGAAAAGGGCCAGAAATCTGGAACCGGAAGCAGTGCTTCCGCGAGGCGATTTCGACGAAGAAGAAGAAAAAGAAGAAGACGTCGTCGTCGCAGCGGCGCTGCTTCTTCCTTGATGAAATGAGCCACAGCTCCTGGAATCGGCGGAGGAGGACGAGTCTGAGCGTGACGAATCCGATGTCTGCAGCTTCAGGCTCCGGAGTCGCGGAGGCAAACTGAGTGGTAGCATATGACCCTTGAGGAAAAGCTCTTCGGCTGTAGACGACATGATCGAATTCTCTTCTTTCGTGGTCCCGAGCTTCGCACCGAAATCGAACTCTTCTTCTGATTCTGAAGAAGGCAAGTCCTCGAAGACAACATTGTCAGAATCTCCGTTTGCACAAACATCCGATCCCGCTGCTGCAGCTTCTTCAACCTGGCAAGTATCTTCTTCTGCCAGATGTTTGAAGCTGTTTTCTTGCCGTGCAAGGTGAGCTCCATCCTCCTTCTCTCGACCTAGTTCCGCAACGCTAAGTAGATGGTCACCGTGTATAGGAGTCCCCGGGACGTGTTCCCAGATGAAGGGAATAGCGGCACGGACCTCACCCAGAGGTGCTTCCTCCACTTCTTCCCTGAAGAAACAAGCGCGTCGAGGACTAGATGGAGCACTGCCATAAGGACTGGAGAATGCACTCCCACTCTCAGCACTCTCTGCGCCGCCGCATCCGCAGTTGTGCGGGTGAGCCCGTTTGGGCGAGTTCAGCGTCAGCAAAGACAACGATCCCATGGTCTAGATCTCGAACAAATCCTCTCCCGCAGGTCTACAGAATCTGAAACCTCTGTTCAAAGCTCTTTCCAATTCTCAGCAGATCTCTAAAGAAGCCCGTGCTCTTGTCTCTCAGCTGCCACCGGATACCAAGACTTACTGTGACCGAATCTCAGTACTCCCTTATGATAGAATCATCTTCCAGATGATCCGATTCTCTTGCTGGACCGAGTCCTCAGGAACTTGCCTAGCCGGCTGAAAACAAGAAAGAATTGCACAGCTTCAACACTAGACTCCTCAGCGAAATTCTCTACAAACAACTTCCTTCTTAAACTCCAAAGGTAAAGAGAGAAACAAAAGAAAGAGAGGGGGGAAAAAGAAAATCTCGTCCACCGGCAGCAGAAGAAGCAGAAAGAACGTGCAGCTCTTGCTCTTAAGAAGACTCTTCGACTGAGCCCAACTGCAGAAGTCTCATCACTCTTTCTTTCCCCTCCAGCTTCTTCTCAATGTTCTTATGGCTCTCAATGGTTCTGCAATTACAATCTCGCTCAGGAACAAAGAGGATTTAGATTTTCACCGCCTTTCCCAGGTCTTCATATGACGACGAGAGTGCACGAAATTCTACTCGGCTCCGGATCCGCGCCATCCGCCAAGTGCACAACAAAACAAAACAGCGAAAACGCGAGGGGCAAGAAAAGACAAACACAAGCGAAAGCCCAACCCGGTCCTCCCGTCCCCAACAACCTACCTATCCAATCTAGAACCGGTAAGTAGGTAGGTATGTAGCTAGGTATAACAAGTAGGTAGGTAGTTAGAACCGGTGGGTACCGTAGTACCTTGGCTATTTCAACACACGTCCGTCCAATAATTAATTAATTTTGAAAACTGCATTTCAACAAATGAAATATTTCTAAACATTCCCCTATTGTCCTTCACAATATTTTCTGAATTGGAAGAAATAATTTTTGAAAATTTCAACATTTAAAAAAATATATATATAATTAGTGTCGAATTGGCCAAGGTGCTAGGGTAATAGGTAGGTCCTTTGCCACTAGCTATGGTCATGGTGGTACTAGGCGGGGGTCTGCACAAGAATAGGTATCTAAACACCCCCACCTACCTAAACCGTGTGTAGAATAGCTAGGTAGGTAGGTAGAACCATTAGGTAATAGGTCCTTTGCCACGTATCTTACTAGATAGGGGTCATAGAGGTAGGGGTCTACAGAAGAATAGGTAGTAGGTACCTAGAGACAAGACTAAATTTTACAAATTCTGTTGAATTAATTATATTATTATTATTCGTAGTAAAGAAGAGGGGTAGGAGAAAGAAATGAAGGGATTAAATGTCTGCGAGTTAGATTACCGTTGACAGACAGACAGAGACTGTGTGTACTATAGATAAGGGGAAAGAAAAGGAGACAGGGTCAGAAAGGGCAATAAATAAGCTGTAAAGAAGTGTGCGTATAAACCCATTCTTTGCATTCACTAGGTACCTAGTACCTACCTCTCTTTTTATTTATCTCTTGTTTTCTTGCTCTCAGAAAATCACACGAGTTGTAAATTAATTAAAATTGTTTTTTTTTTTCCTCGATTTCATGCAGTTCCGAATAACCCACCATTTATTAAATTCGCAACCCCCCCCCCCCCCCCCCCCCCCCAAAAAAAAAGCAGCGCCAGCTTCTGGGATGCTGTCAATAAGAGTCAGACTTTCTGATTCACGGAGGAGCGATAGCGTGTA
>Ga0116227_10015211_pt1 | contig 11455 bp, 9 predicted proteins | sample S1TSphgellanicum_FD_89693 | JGI IMG/M metagenome (GOLD analysis project Ga0116227, IMG submission 89693) | Host-associated microbial communities from peat moss isolated from Minnesota, USA - S1T2_Fb - Sphagnum magellanicum MG | ecosystem: Host-associated > Plants > Peat moss > Unclassified... | reverse complement strand
TTCTTGGCCTGGATGAGATCAAATCTTGATCCTTATGTCATGATAGGTTTAAGATGTTGTCTTTCTATAACAAAAATCTTATGGAGAAAGGATGTTTGCCATTGTTGGTAAGGAGTTCAACATTTATTAGTGGCGAACTTTGCAAGAGGATGGAAGACCATGATATCAGGCACCACCTACAGCAATGGTATTGTGTGAAAGGATGGGTGGGGTTTAAAACTCTGAAAGGAAGAGATGTGGAAGAACAGGAAAATTTCAGCTTTGATGTTAGTTGTGTTGCCTTTCTTTCCCACATCAAGGTCAGTGTTGGCATCCATGTATGCATTTGTCAACATACAAATTTATATTGGTTTTGAAATTAGTGTCTAGATTCATGGCATATAATGTATTTAACCCACATGGGCTTGTTTTCTTGTTCCCTATGAAGTTGGCGTCGCATGAGATGCTGTGGTCAGGGGATGCCAAATTCCTCTGTGGGGTATCTCTATCTTAAACCCATGTAAATTTCAGGATTAATGAAGAAGCATGTAAAGGGTGTATAGTGTGGTTCATATTACCGTGGTGCGCTAAACACCCCCTAACGAGCTCTGCCTGACCCTGGTTTCGCTTGTCTTTTTGCAAACCTTTTTCGGCCTTGCACAGTTCTGCAAGAAACCATGCAACCCGGTTTCAATGTTCTTCAGTTTTTCAAACTAGACTGAATAAGAAATTATGTTTTCCTTCTGTGCCAATGTTTGGCATTGCAGGGCGCAGAAGTCGAACCCACGATCTCCCCTGCAGGAAATGCAGCACCAACGACTCACATGCCATCTGGCACTGCAGAAGGGATTTCGTTTTTTTAATTTATTGCAGATACAAATTCAAAAAGGGCAAAAAAATTTTAAACCCTGCTACAGAACAACGCAGTTCTCCGCAGGGCTGCACTGTCAGAGCGAAAGCAGCGCCGGACAGAGCCCGTTAGGGGGTATTTAGCGTCCCACCATATTAATTAGTTTCGTGGGTGGAGTCTGACTTTTTCTCTTTCTTTTTGAAAGAGCCATATTCATTGGCCCATCAGCAAATTTTTTTGGAAAATTGAGCACCCCCAATGGAAGCACGTTTTTGGACCCCCCTTGCAAAATAGAAACAAATGTGCACCCCTGGATTATAGTTTATATACAGAGGAGTTGAACTTTGGGCAAACCAAATGGGATAAAACCTAGGAGCTATTGGGAACATCTTGGGGAATCCATCTTGGAACTTGGGAACATCTTGGGAACAAGGGGGAAAAACCAAAAATTCCCTCCCGCCCACCCTACCCCCAAAAGCAAATAACAGGTCCCATCTTTACTGCATGCTGAACCTTCCCATTGGATGCATGAATTTTGTCTTTCCAAAACTGTTTGTCACCATTTTCAGCCTAGGTGAATACCCCCATTATAAACTAGGGCTACTTATTCATCTCAAGAACCATTTAGAGACCATTTTTCCCAAAGATTTTTTAAGTGAAAATTTGCATTATTTCAAGGGCACACCATGTGTTGCAAATTGGTTGCCTACATCCAAGAAAGAGGTAGTTTCACAAAGAAATGCCTTAGTAAAGGCAGGCCAATAAACCTTAGTAAAGGTAAGTGTACAATATTAACGACAATGATGGGTTTTGCCATCGCGGTGATGGAAGTCAAGTAGTGTTCATTGAAAGCTATGCTTGTGGTGGTTGATATCACCAAACCATGACCCTTGTTGACATGGTGCCATTCAATCATGTCAAAACACACTTCAATAAACCCCTTCATAATCATGCCCATTTTAGTCACATTCTTGTTTGTGTCACACATTTTTTAGTAACCATTTGTTAGAGTCACTATCACATTCGTTAATAGCACAAAATATTTGTAAAGTTATTTTTATAAATATGATTATAATGCAAAAAATCTAGAGCAAAAATATTGGGGTTTTTCAAAGTGTAGTTCCCTTTGGCAATAATAGTGTTGCTTTGTGTTCAAATTGTGCAAACTAATAACAATGAACTCAACTCAAAAGAAAAGAAAAAGAAACAACTTTTTAGTGGAGACAAATAAAAGATATGCAAACTTGCCAAGGAAGTAGAAAATCTTAATTAAAAAAATATAGTTGACAAAATCGACAAACTAATAGCTAAAAAACTCAAACTCAATGTAAATTATCACATTAAAACATGCAAAAATCACAACCTTTTTCAAGTCTAATTATGCATAGTAAAGTTTAAGATAACCCATGTAGAAAATTTGAACAATTGGCACCATTATTTTGGCATAAAATTGTTGTTTTGTAAGATATTTTTGCATATATACACATTTTTGTAAAGGTTTATATGGAATGTTGGGCAAGCCCATCCTTGGGTGGTACCATTAGCAACGTCACACCTTGATTTTCCTAGATCTATGAAACTTTCAAAAATCATAGAAAACACATAAATAAACATTTTCATTAGAAAAATTTAATGAATACATTTATTAAATTTCATATATTTTGAAATATCAGTAATATCAAGAATATTTTGTATTTTGATGTTCTTAATCATTGCATCTAGAAAAAATTTCAGAAATGTAGCATTGATTTTTTTCCTTGAATTCTTGGTCAAGAACACAAATTTGAAACATGATTTCAAAATTTTGTTGTGAATTTTTTTCTTAAGGTAATTTGGAAGTCATTACACTTTTAGTTTATTAGTATGCAATTAATTGATTAAATATAATTTAGTTATGAATTTTCAAAGTTGAAGCTATCAATTTTTTAAGGAACCATTTAAATTAAGAATATAAAATTTTCAATTTTCCAGTTTTTTTATTCCCAAATAAACTTCAAGCCATGTGAAATGGATAAACATGAAAAAATAATAATTTATAATTGTGAAAACAAAGAAAAAGGCCCATGAAAATGATTTGGCTATTTTTGGTGCCTTAACCATTATTGAAGGTGGTTGCTAATGGTACCACCCGGGGATAGGTTTGCCTTGTGACTATACACATTTAAATCACAATTCATTAATGTCGCCAAAACAAAAATCATTAAAGGTATGATTATAAAGTGGGTTTACTATAAATTTATTCAATGTTGGAGCCTTCAATGTTTTTGGTGGAAAAATAATTTTACCTAATCTCAATTTGTAAGAATTCAAAAATATCACATAGACATTTGCTTTCAAAAGATGAAAAGATTCAAAGGAAATAGTTGTCTATGTAAACATTAGATCCATTATCAAAACCGCAAAATTTCAAAACTTACAAAACTAAAAGAGGTAGATGTTGTAATAGCAAAAGATGAAGATGGTGCAAACCTTCAAAAGGTGAGGATGGTTTAAACCTTGGTCTAGAAGATTTAGAAAAAGTGGATGGTGTAAACCTTGATTCAAAAACTTCAACATCAAAAAGTTGGTTAAGTTGGGTAAATATAATTCACATAATCCTTGAAAAAAACTTCATTCATGAAATATTTAGAACTTTTCTTGGAATCAAGTTCATTATTATGAAATGTTGAAAAATACAAGCAAAAAAAAAAAAAAATTACATTCAAAAGAAATAATATGGAAAAAATTTTAAAACCATGTTGTCCATCTACACACAAATTGAAAGAAAATAGAAGGTTGCAAATGAATAAAATTGCAAAATAAAATAAAAATACCACCAACTCCTACACACAAAAAATAAAAATGACTCAAATAAAAAAACACAAAAAACTTGCACAATAATAAGGAAAGAAAATATAATAAGGAATATGAAAAAAGTTGATGCACTTTAGTTTTTACAATTTAGTATGCAAAATAGCCAAATGACACTGCATGATGCGCCCCCAAACTCTTCAAAGGACCCAAAGGTGGGTCCCAAAATGAAACAGTGGGAGAGTTGAGGCATATTCCTTAACTTGCAGCACTTTGGGGGTAATAGGGTGTGCTAGAGCTCTGGGATAAGACTAAAACAAACTCACCAACGAGAGTTCAACAAAATCAACCTACACACGTAAGAAAAGAAGGTAGTTACTGCAAGTCAAATGGAAGTGGTGCGGCATACTTAGTAAGGACAACCTCAAGCACAAGCTTCACACGACCCGTAGCCTTTGAGAGGAGGCACCACTCCCTTCCCTATAATATACTTTGTGCCTCTTCGTGGAAACTACATTCAAATATCATTTTTCCCTAAGACTCCCAAGTGAGAGTCCCAAAATATGGATTCTTATTGTCCCAAAACTTTGGACGCTCATATATTTCTCAAATCAAATTTATTTTGAGAGTGCAAAGGTAATATTTTATATTCCTTGAAAATATTTTTCCAACGGTGTATAACATGCTCTAATCAAACCTCATTTGATCCCTACTTTCAAAGGATTTGTGGTCAGAAGTCAAATTCCCAATTTGACTCCCGCCCCATATTTTGATCATAACTCATGCAAATCAAGTTTAAATGAACAATGTGAGGGCATTTGAAACATCCACGTTTCAAGACCTTTCTAATGGTGTCCTAGGGGCCCAATTTGGTGTTTATTTTCCATTCTAACCAAGGCTCTAAACATTTGCAACTCCCACAGGAATGCAACTCCCAAAATGAAAGTGCACTTGAAAATCATTGGGCTTCATCCCTTGCACTTTCCCTCATTTGTGAAAGTGTGTTTCACACCTAAACACACTTTCACCCTCATGGGCCCTTGGACTTCACTTTTAGTTGCAAACCCAATGTTAAAGGTTACGACAATGCATCTAGTAAAGAAAAAATAATTGCGAAATTTATGGAATTAGAATGATCATTTTATGAATGTGTTACCAATTATGTTTTTAATAACCTTTTTTATTCCACTGAAAAAAAAAATTTAATGGAAAAGACACAAGATATGTGCATTGAACAAAATGCAATAAAGATAAAGAGTGTTGCACGAAATGCATGCATCAACGAAATACAACGCAAAAAAATAATTGGTTAAACACCAAAATAGGTGAAGAAGAATAAGATTGATCATCATGATCTTCCGATGTATACATAAGAGAAAAGAAAGCACATGTTTCAATAGTAAAAAACATTTGCATAACAACCAGAAAAAAATGATAAAAGAATAAAAATAAAGAAGAAAGAAGCCAACACATTGCAACTATGATGAATAAAAATACAATGCAACAAAATGATGACATTTTTGCACCAACAAAATTCAACAAAAAGGAAGAGTTTTGAGGACATAAGCATTTCAACAAATTTGGCCACGGAAGAGAAAATCTACACAACAAATTTTTTTATAAAAAAATACAAGTAAAGAAGAATAACACAAAAATGTAGCAAGTAAAATGATTAAAAAAAATAAAATGTCAAGATGCAATAGATGAAAATTAATGTCAACATAAAGACAACAAAGAAATAGAAGAAAAAGAAACAAGTGAAAACATAAACAAGAAACAAGTAGAGAAAGAGCACAAGGGATAACATCTTGACTCCTCATACACTTCCTTTTTACAACTTTTGTTTTATTAGTTCCACTTTATGGCAAAACAAATGATGGAAGAGAAAAATAGTTGGAGAGAAAAACTAGAGTATTTATTTATGCTAATGAAAGGTTTAAACCAATGTTGTGAAGGTATTTAGTTTCCAATGTTAAAATAGAGGGTTCAAGGTGAAGTTTTTGTGACCCAAACCCAAGCTCCCGTCCTTTTGTTGGAACCAACACAAAAACCGAACATTGGAAATAATCTTTTATTAAATTTGGACCTGAAACTAGAACCATGAAAAAGCATTCTTGAAAAAACAAAAGCACGTTTTTCAAGTAAGCAAAATTTTTTTTGGAAAAGTTGACAAGTAAGCTAACCCTCAAAGTTGAATATTGATTTATTTTAGTTGATGAAGTCCATATTTATATAAATGATTTCAATTTGTTTTTTTGGTTTTCTTGGTATTCCTCTTGGTTTTCTCACTCTTGCTCCTTTGTTCATCAACATCTTTCATGGTTTTTTTGTTCTTACTATTTTCCTTGTCAACACCTCTCCTAGTTCTAAATTTTTGTTTATTTTTTAAAACATAATCCTTGGTTTTATTGCTTTTATTCTTTTGCTCATTGGCACCTTTTGTGGTTCTATTATTCTTGTTCCTTTGCTCGTTGGTGTCTTTCCTAGGTTGTTGGCAAACTATTGTCTACACAAAAAATTGTCACAATTTGATAGTTTTTAGTACCTATCCAAGTTTTGTACATCATGGTGGAAATTTGGAAAATAATTTTCATTAAAATTTTATAAAAGATGATGGTTCATATCCCAATCTAGCATTATGTTATGAAATCAATGCACATATGAATGATATAATAGTCCAACAAAGTATTATTTTAATTTGAAGAGCCCTATCGCATTTTTGCAATTCCAACAAAAGGACTAAGAATTACTACATTTTTATTTTTTTTTCTATGACATTTTACACATACATAAAAGAAACAAAAAAGAAACAATCTTTCCCATCAAAGTTTTCAATTTTTCTTAAGGTCATGGAATTTAAATTAAAAGATTTTTAAATGTTAATCAGTACATTATGGTATGAAAATGTTGATGATTATGATTTTTTTAAGTTGGAAAATGTTCTTCCATTGAAGATTTACATGGGTAAGTGGTTTTCTAATCATTTGATAAAAATAAAATGAAAATTTGAATTTTCAAAAAAATGGAAAACTATTATCAAATTAGGGTTTTAAAAAAATCTTTATTAAATTATTGGTGTACATTTACAATCAAATACAATTATATTTCATATTCATATTCATAGTTGTTATGACTTCTTTTAAATTTGAATGCCAAATCATTTATATGTGACCTTTAAAATTATTTAAAGTGAATGAAATTTTATGTGTTGGTACTTTTGATACTATATGTAGTTCCAAATTTTCACAAATTGTGTATATCGTAGCTTGCTAACACCCCCTAGTTTTTATGCTCTTGTTATTTTGTTCCTAGTTTTGATATTCTAATTCTTTTGCTCATCAACATTTCTTTTGGTTTTATTGCTTTTGCTCCTTTGTTCATCAATGCCTTTCCTAGTTCTTTTGCCCTTGTTCCTTTGCTCATTGGCACATTTTTGGTTTTATGGGTCTTGCTTTTTTGCTTGTTTACACCTGTCTTGGTTTTGCTATTCTTATTTTTTTGTTTGTCAATGTCTTTCTTAATTTTCATGCTCTTCTTGATTTACTCATTGGTGTCTCTCCTAGTTATTATGTTCTTGCTCCCAAATGTTCATCGATGCCTCATTTGGTTCCATTGTTCATCAACGAATAACCTCTCTTAATTTTGTTGTTTTTTGTTGCCTCTTTTGGTTCTATTGCTTTTTGGCACCTTTCTTGGTTTTGTTACACTTCAACACCTCTCTTAGTTCTACTACTCTTTAGTGTCTCTCCTAGTTTTGTTATTCCTCAATGCCTTTCCTAGTTCTATTACTCAACACCTTTTAAAGTACTTTTTTGTTGATCCTTGGCCTTTACTTGGTTCTTCCTAGCTCTTCAAATTGGTACTACCCCCTTTCTTTTGTTTTGTGTAAATGTGGGAAAGTCGGGAACTTTTTCAAATTCCAATTCCAATTATTAAGTAAGTTTTGTTTTTTTCAAGTTCCATTCATTTCAAGTTTCAAGGTGTTTCTTTGTTTGTAAATTGTTTTTTTGAATTGTTTTTTGGGTTTGTTTTGTGCATTGCCAACAAACACACATTTATTTACAAAGAAATTAATTCATTTTATTTCTTTTGCATTTTACACATTATTGGATTATGAAGAAAGGGGAGAAAAGTGAATAACTTTTTCACAATTATAAATGTTTGTAAATGCCATGATTTGATTTTTAAATTTTCATAGCATAGTTGAAATAATTAAAACTTGAACATATTTGTTTAGCAAAAAAGATACTTGTTTTTTTAATTTCTCCTTCATTTTAGTTAATTTTCTTGTACTTTTCTTGGTTGCAAATGGAGTCCAATCAAAATGAAAATATAGTGTCCATTGAAAATGAAATGATATTAAATGGTAATGAAATGACTGTTGAAAGGGAAATTGTGGGAACATAAAAACAAAATGAAAGTCTCCAAAAAATAATAATAATAATTAATGAAAAAATAATGCAAATACATATTTAAAAATTGAATCCTCAAAAAAAATAATGGAGAAGAAATAATAAAAATGCATTATGTTGGGCCTTTTATTATGTTAATGACAGGAAAGATGTTGAAGGGGGATTGAATTGTTTAGTCATGAGATGCATTTTTTGTTATGATGGTCTTGTGAACAATCATAATCCAAGCAAGTCTAATGACATAAAAGATTTAATAACATATTATGAAATCTATCAAATATCTAGTTCGAAAAAACATGTGGATGCAAATCATGCCATAATTGCAAAAACATTTGAAGAGGGGGTCCATAGTCCAATAAAAGGTCCTATTGAAAGACAACCAACAAATAAAAAGTTTAATGTGTCAAACACTATAATACCTAATGTGTTCACTATTAAAACTCTTTCAAAAACATGATGTGCAACAAAAGGAATTCTTGCAAGACCTTAGGTTTTTTATTGTGAAAAATGATTTGCCCTTGTAGTTTGTGGAAAATGTTTGGTTAAAGCATTTGGTTTAACACTTGTGTCCTCAAGATGTTTTCCTTTTTGGAAAAAAAACTTCTGAAATTTTTTAAGAAAACTTTGCACAAACAAGATAATGTTTTGTCAAAATTGACAAATTGTATTTTTGCAGCAATATGCTTTGATTTATGGATGTCCAAGGAGGGCACATGATGTATTTGCATTTGTTATTGATTTTGTGGGACTTGATTGATAACCTAAATAAGTGATTATTGGTTTGTCCAAGGAAACTGAGATAACTTGACAAGCCTTGGCCAACAAGCTAACAAAATTATTTGATCAATATGGGTTAAGAAAAATAATCATTGCATATGTCAAACATGAGGGGTCAATTTTGTATATTATGATAGTTGCCTTGGAATCTATTGTGGGATGTGAAGTTTTAGGTTTGGATGAAAGTTTTCAAGGTATTTGTTTTGGCCACGTGTTTTTTAAAGGTATGTTGATATGTTACTATTGATGAAAATGTTTGTAAAAATTTTAGATTTGTTTCTATCAAGTCTGTTTCTCCAATCAAATTTGCAAAAATGTATGGTTTAGCCTAAGAAAATAGAGAAGGGCAAATAAAAATAGAACAACGCTTGTTTAAAGTCTAAACTTCATTGAAAAAAATTGAATACTCCAATGAAAGTGACTTTTTAATTATTTATTATAACCTAATTTTTCCCTTTTTCTTATTAATTCTTGCTAGTGGCATATATTAACATATCATGATCAAATGTTTTTGTAGGTTTGCGAATAAAATCATTGTATTCCAAGAAGCTTTGTAATTCAACTTGATGTTATTATCCTTTATTATAACAAACAAAATATTGTTAAAATTAGTGGGAGAGTGCCAATTCTCTTACATGGCACATTTGTAAAATTGGGGATTTTTTTTCTCATGTTATGAGTGCTTGTGTTTTAACTAGTTTAATAATCACTGAGTTTTTTCTTATGCACCGCAATTTGTAATTACTACGTATTCAAAATTTAGGGAAGAAGTTACAAATCCACTAGCCCAAGTCAATTTGATTGATGATGATTATGGGATTACTTTTGAATTGTTTTGGAATCTTTGTTTTTAAAAGAAGATTTGAAGAAAGAAACATTCACAACATGTTGTTTTTAATGTTAGACCGTACATTTAAAAGCTTTAGTACAATATCTTTTTTATTGGTTATGGGGAGATGTCAATATTGTAGAGGAATATGATAGAAATTTTTTATATTTTATGCTTATCAACATTTGCATTCAATGACAAAATGTAAAGTTGCATGTGAAGAACAAAAATTTGATAAAAATTCCAATTTGGATTTTTTGGAACAAATTACCAACACAGGTGAACCAATGAAAGAACATGTTACAAAGGAATTGTTGATTTTGACACATTACCAAGTGGATTCCAAGGAAATTTGATGTCCTTTTCAATGGTTGAGAAGACATGAAGTTGTGTTTCTTATTGTTGATTTTTTTCACCTACGTAAGATCACAAATTGAGAATGAAAGAATTTTTTTAACACATAATTACAAACCTAAAGAAGTTTACAATCAAATAATTTTTTTAAATGCAATTTTTGTTAGAAAAAAATGATAAGTTGATCTTAGACGCAATTGTAAACCATCTTCTAATTTGGTGGATTTAATTGAGAAGGATTTTGATTTTGAAAAGGAGTTAAAAGAATTTGAAAGTTCATTTGAATAAGATGAAGTGGACGTATAAAATGTTGGAAGAAATTTTATTTTTTTTTAACAGGAATATTTTTTAATTAAAAAACAAAAATCATAATTCCAATGACAATGTTTCATTGGAACTAGTTTATGTAAGATGGATATTTTGGTGATCATCACTACGACAATTACAAAATCATTTTGGATTATAATTCATCATAGTTCAAATTCCATTTCGATTTTTATTTATTTATTTATTTGGTTCGTATCAAATTGTCTATCTTGCATCTTTTCCATGTTTTTGTCTATTTGTATCTTGTTGTGAATTTTTCTAATGAATTGGACTTTTGTTAGTATTTTGCCGATCAAATCAAGAATACAAAAATATTAATGGAACAAAATGACATATAGTGAAATTTATAAAATTTTATCTTTTGAAAAGACAAAATTATTATGTCCATGCAAAATAATTTAATCATTGTCACTAGTAGTGTGAAATAGGGCTGAGCCCAAATTTTGAAATAATATATTTAAATTTTTTGAAAACTAATATGTGAAAACCACCTTTGAATAGAGGTAGGTTTGAAATGTGTGAAACATGGCACATTGAAACCCAAGTGAAAACATTTTCTCAAAATTTTTGAGAGCCTAAACCCAAGCCTCTTGAAAAATAATTTGTAATTTAAAAAAAAAATCAAGAAAATTTTGTAAACTCTTCTAAAGCCGAGATTTGATGAGTTTTTAAAAACCTAAAAACCACCCAACATTGGTTTAAGCATGGACTCTTCTCCCAGACCCACAATGTTAAACAAAGTAATCATTTCTTGTCTCATATAGTGTGCTGTGATTCATATTAACTAGTTCATGGGTGCGCTCAAAACTTCTATTTTTCTTTTCTGAAGGAGTTGTATTGATTGGCATATTATAATGGTTTTTGGAACAGTGGGCACTCCCCAATTGAAGCACCCATTTGGAATCCCAATCAGAAACTAAAAACAAACCCCTTATGGCAATAGCTGAGTCCAGCCTCACATTTTGGGAATGTTCGCCACCCATGGGGCTTTACCTATCATAAAGCACAAGGCAAAATTTATCATGACCAAACTTACATAGATCAAGGGGTGTAGCAGTGGAAGGGATATTATGCCTACTCCTCAGTAGTGGGAGGGAAATTATGCCTACTTATAGGTGTAAGAACCCTCCCACTATT
>Ga0116227_10015210_pt1 | contig 11456 bp, 6 predicted proteins | sample S1TSphgellanicum_FD_89693 | JGI IMG/M metagenome (GOLD analysis project Ga0116227, IMG submission 89693) | Host-associated microbial communities from peat moss isolated from Minnesota, USA - S1T2_Fb - Sphagnum magellanicum MG | ecosystem: Host-associated > Plants > Peat moss > Unclassified... | reverse complement strand
GGAGCGGGCGCGGACACCGCGTCTGATCATGCACCAGGACCCAAACCAGGCTATCCAGACAGTCCTAACGGAGACCAGATTATGTCGCCCTGAACCTCTTGACACAACTACCCCTCATATAAGTAGTTTCCGACACTGGTTTGAGCTGCCACCCTCCCTAGGGTCAGGCTCCACTGAGGGTGAAGGTTATCGCGCGCCCGTTGTCTGCCCATATGACCAGCGAGGACCTCAATGCACACACCAGACTCTCTCGTCGCCATCTTTACTGATCACGACGCTGTGGAAGCCGCCGTGAAGCGCCTCAATGTTGCAGGGTTCGACATCACGCGCCTGAGCGTGATCGGCAAGGGCTATCATGCCGACGAATATGTCGTGGGCTTCTACAATCAGGGTGATCGCATGCGTCTGTGGGGCAAGCGGGGCGCCTTTTGGGGTAGCTTATGGAGCCTGTTTTCTGGCGGCGTGTTCCTGACCCTGCCTATGATCGGCACGGTGATCGTGCTCGGCTATCTTGCGACCGCCGTGATCTCCGTGGTCGAGGGCACTGCCGTGGTTGGCGGGGTCAGTGCGATCGCGGTCGTATTGTATGATCTGGGCATCCCGCGCGACAGGGTGATCGAATACGAAACCGCAATCGACGCTGATGCCTTCCTGGTGTTGGCACACGACACCCCAAGCCGGATTGCGCTCGCCAAAAGCATCCTCCACACAGGGTATGCGACAAGGATCGACGTTTACGCTGATGAACCGGCCGACGCCGCGATCCGCCAACTGCCTTGACGGCTGTCATCAAGGACAAGGGCGGACAACACGGCTTGATCCTCGTTCTGAATGCCGGTTCGTCCAGCCTGAAATTCGCGCTGTATTCCCGGTCTTCGCGCTTGCCGATGGTCCTACGCGGAGAGGTTGCGGACCTCGACACCACACCCGGCCTCATCGCGTTCGACGCCGACGGCAGGCAGGTGGCCGGGCAGCGCTGGCCGACCGGCGATGCCACGAGCTTCGCGCAGGTGTTGGATGCTGTGCTTGCTCTGAGCGATAACGTCCCGGGCCATCAAGGATTATGCGCGGTTGGTCACCGTATCGTCCATGGTGGCCCCGATCACATCGCGCCAGCGCGGATGACCCCGGCACTGCTGGCGGCGCTGGACGATTTGGTCCCGCTTGCCCCCCTCCATCTGCCGCACAACCTCAGGCCGATCGCGATGTTGACCGCCACGCGCACCGAGCTCACCCAAGTCGTGTGCTTCGACACGGCCTTTCATCATACAATGCCGGAAGCGGCGCGAAGCTTTGCCTTGCCGCGGCGAATCTCTCAGGCCGGTGTGCGGCGCTATGGCTTTCACGGCCTCTCCTACGAATATATCGCAGGCTACCTTGCCACGGAACTACCAGATCTGGCACGAGGCCGCGTGATCGTCGCGCATTTGGGAGCGGGTGCCAGCCTGTGCGCCCTCAAGAACGGCATCAGCATAGCCACCACGATGGGTCTGAGTGTTCTGGACGGGCTGATGATGGCGACGCGCTCCGGCAGCCTTGACCCCGGCGTCATCCTCTACCTGATGCGGCAAGGACATAGCACGACCGACATCGAAGACATTCTCTACCACCAGTCTGGCCTGTTGGGTGTCTCGGGGCTCAGCGGCGACATTCGCGATCTGCTTGCCAGCGAGGACCCCCACGCCCGGGAGGCAATCGATTTGTTCACCTATCGAATCGCCATCGAAGTCGGAGCCATGACCAGTGCGCTGGGCGGTGTCGACGGACTTGTGTTCACGGCAGGGATCGGCCAGCATGCGCCTGCGATCCGGGCCGGCGTCTGCGCCAGGCTGGCATGGCTTGGCATCAGGCTTGATGCGCAGGCCAACGACCGGAACGCCTTTGGCATCAGTGCATCCGGCAGCCTGGTCGATGTTCACGTCATAGCCACGAATGAAGAGAGGATGATCGCACGGCATGTCCAGACGTTGACGGAGAACGCCAACGGCTGACGCTGACCTGTCTAAGGAAGCTCACGCAGCGCTGAAAACCAAGGCCGCCGCAAGGCGACCGCGCCTTTCATGCGGCACTCTGTCTGCATGATCGGCGTTCGATGGTTCGTTCATCCATTTTCCGTCATGAGTGATGACCGTTCTGGCGAGAGCCTCGTTCTTCCAGTCGAAGGCAATAACGTTGCCCTTGCGCATAGACGCGAGGAGATTGGTCAGACAATGGCTATATCCCGCGACGCCTTCATCGCCGCGAGGGGGGCTGTCGACCGCAAAACAGGTGATCTTTTTGGCCAGCAAATGCTGGATCAGAACTGGGTCATCGCTGGCCGAATTCGAGCACATCAAGATGGCCCCCTGTTTCATAACATCGACCATGTGGGGCGCCGGCGGTTGGTTAGCCATCACGACGTCAGCATCGGCGACCAGGCCGGCCCATGTCGCGACGAACACGACATCTGAGAAGGCTGTGTCGGGAATGCTTACAGCATCGCCAACGCCACTGCGCATATGCACTCGCCCACCACAATTGACGAGATCCCTCACAATGTTCGAACTCATCTTGCTTCGCTGTCCATCCAGTTCGGCTCCCCTGAGAACAACGATGTTGAGGTACTGCAGGGCGTTCCAGTTCCAGACCGGAATTGTCGTGCCGTCGCTCATGGCCCCGTTCGCACTGGCTGAGGCCGGAGCCTGACGTCACCAGCACGAAGAGGCTTTGCCCTGGTCTCGATTGCGGTGGCAGCCCTCCTCGAGCGGCCCTTGGCGCGCATCGCCTGAATAGCATCGCCTCCAAAACAGCCGGCGTGCAAACTGTTTTGAGTGATTATTTTTTTTGGGTTTTGCGGAACATCGCACGGATGCCGTTCATTCCTAGTCGTGCGCATGGCGATACCTTCATGGCGAGTGTGTAAGATACACGAGCGGGCGGCGATGAATGTGAGAGGGCATAAGAGCCACACAGCTTGGTAGTGCCTGACTCTAGCTGCCTGGCTTTCGCCATGGCAGAGCCGGAAAATACTTGAGGCTCAACGTTGCCCAAGGCTGAATTTCTGATCTCCTAGGCGTTATCAGATGCTTCAAGCGAGGCCTCATGGCGTCCGGTTTTGACCGGGCGCCCCATGCCTGAGTAATTCCCGATCCTATCCATATCGCCTATACTCTGGGCAGGGCTTGCCTGAGACCAAACGCGGCTTTGGTTCGAGGAGTGCGAACTGAGTGGCCCGAGAATCCGAACATCACGTGGCGCCAGCAGATAACTCTGCCGTGGCGAGGGACGGTCAAGCGCCGTTCTGGCTCCGCTCAATGGACGATGTGTGTTGAGCTCCATTGTGGGCGCGGAGGTCTGACCGCTGCTGATGCAACGGAGCGCGCGGCACTCTATGGACCCAATGCCGACACCCATGGCGCTCAGCCGGGAGCGTTGCATGCGATCTTCCGGCGCTTGCTGGAACCACTTTCGTTGATTCTGCTGGCCGCTGCCATCGTCTCGGCCGCCACCGGCGATGCCATCGGTGGATCGATTATCGCGGTCATCCTGACGCTATCGATCGGTCTCGATACCGTGCAGGAGGGGCATGCGGCGCAAGCAGCCGACGCCTTGCGCCAATCTGTTGCCACAACGGCCGAGGTTCAGCGGGACGGTGCTTATATTGAGGTCACCATCGAGCACGTCGTGCCGGGCGATCTGTTGCGCATCCGAGCTGGCGATATCATTGCTGCCGACGGTCTGGTGCTCAAAAGCAATGCCTTTACCGCCAATGAGGCCGCGCTGACCGGCGAACCTTATCCCGTCGAGAAGCGCCCCGGCATCTCCAGCGGCGCCTCGCCGGGCCAGGCGACGGGCGCGGTCTTTCGCGGCGCCGTGGCACAAACCGGAGAAGCCATCACGCTGGTCGTAGGCACCGGCCCCGCGACGATCTTCGGAGCTGCCGCCACCGCCGTCGATCAGGCGGCCGGGGAATCCACCTTCCAGCTGGACCTGCGCGCCTATGGCCTTCTGACGGCGCGGCTGACGATGGCGCTGGTGCTGATCGTCATGGTCACCAGCCTCTTCTTCGGACGGCCAATTCTCCAGTCGCTGCTGTTCGCTGTGGCCCTTGCCGTCGGCCTGACGCCGGAGTTGTTGCCGATGATCACGACGGTGACCCTATCGCGTGGTGCTCTGCGCATGGCCCGGCGCAAGGTCATCGTCAAACGCCTGAGTTCCATCCACGATCTTGGCGCAATGACGGTGCTTTGCACCGACAAGACCGGCACCTTGACCGAGGCGCATATCACTTTGGCGCGCAGCATCGTGTTTTCCGATGTGGATGCGCCACGCCCTGCCCAACTGGCGTCCATTGCTGCTCGTCTGGGAGGTGATCGTGGCGCCCTTGACGCTGCCCTCATGGCGGGCGCGCCGACGGCGGGTGACAGTTGGACGTTGCTTGGTCGCAATGTGTTCGATTTCAGCCGCAGAATAGGATCAGTCCTGGCCGATGGCCCGGAAGGCAAATTACTAATTGCCAAAGGAGCGCCTGAGGCCCTGTTAGCCTTGTGCACATCCTTTCGTCGCGATGGCACGGTCGTTGCCATGGAAGAGGCTGACCACGATCAGGTCCTCACCCAGGTCGGTGCTCTGGCACAAAACGATGGCCTGCGGACGATCGCCGTTGCATCGCGCCCCTGGAGCGATGCCGCACGCGATCCGGCTCTTGCCGATGAGGTCGGGCTGACATTTGAAGGGCTGTGCGGCTTTGCCGATCCCCCAAAACCGAGCGCGGCGGCCGCCATCGCGCGTCTTGGAGCATCAGGAATCAGTCTCAAGATCCTGTCGGGCGACGATCCTGTCGTGGTCGGTCGTCTGGCGAAGCTGGTCGGCATGAAAGCGGGCCGTGTCCTGTCAGGGACCGATGTCGCAAAGCTTAGCGACGATGCGCTGGCGGTACAGGTGCGCTCTGTCAACGCCTTCGGTCGCCTCGCGCCCGACCAGAAATCCCGTCTCATCCGGGCGCTTCAGGCTGGCGGCGGGGTGGTGGGCTATCTGGGCGATGGGATCAACGACGCGCCGGCACTCAAGGCCGCCAACATCGGGCTCTCGGTTTCAGGCGCTACGGGCGTGGCGCAGGCTTCCGCCGACATGATCCTTCTCGATTCCGATCTGGCTGTGGTCGCCGATGGGGTCGAGGAAGGGCGAAGGACGTTTTCCAACATTCTGAAATACATCCGCATGGGCGCCAGTTCGAACTTCGGCAACATGCTCTCGATGGCGGTGGCATCGTTCTTCCTGCCGTTCCTGCCCATGCTGCCGACGCAGATTCTGCTCAACAATCTGATTTATGATGTCTCGGAAATCGGCATTCCTTTCGACGGCGTACGGCCCGAGGCGGTTGCACGCCCGCAGATCTGGAATATGCGTGCGCTTATCCGCTTCACCGCCATCATGGGTCTTTTATCGTCCGCCTTCGATCTGATGACCTTTGGCGGCCTGATCTATCTGTTTCATGCCGCGCCGACGGAATTCCGAACTGCCTGGTTCTTGGAGTCGATGGCGACCCAAATTCTGGTCATATTCGTCATCCGGACCAACGGCCGCCCTTGGGCCGATTTTCCCCGCCCGGCACTGGTGGCGACATCGCTGGGGGCTTTGTTACTTGCGATGGCGCTCCCCTTCACTCCTCTCGCGGAGCTGTTGGGTTTCCAATCGCCACCCCTCTTGATGACGGGTGCTATCGTCTTGCTCGTCATCGCCTATCTGACGACTGCAGAGGTGCTCAAACGGTTGGCCCTTCAGCAGGTCCCCGCCGCCAAGCACGGTTCTGCGTCACACAAGCCCAGAACCGCCCAATCGCATGCTTGAGTATATTCCGGCGGAGCGATGGGGCGTGGCAATGAGTACTCTTGCGGCAACCACATAAGCGGTCCGCCCAAGCGAACCCCATGGGCGTGAGACATAAGGACGACTGCAATGCACCAAAGGAAACCAGTCCATCCCTTATCCTCCGTTCGCCAGGATGAAGACCATCGTGGCCAGGCAAAGGTCTATCTGGAGGGCGGCGGCATCGCTTCGATAGCTGCGGCCGCCTTCCCGATCCGTAACTGCGACGCCCGGGCTGTGCCATTACGATCCTGGAGGAGACAACCCGTCTATGATCTGCTGGACCTTGATCGAAGACCGCCGGCCGTGCGCAAGGGCGCTCCTTCGACATCCGTATGCTGACCAGGGCCCTCATGCGACTTCAAAACGTGGAGCGGCACCTATCAGACACATTTCCTCATCAAACTACAGATCGGGAAGGGGTAAATCCTGCGATGGTCCAGTTGCGGGATTGACTGCTTGATGGAGCGAACCGTCTGATGTGATGGTGGTGGCTCTAACCCTCTGCCGCAACCACCATACGAGCAAGCTCTGGAATGGATTTCGCGCCCATGCGATGCATGACTTCCGCACGATGATTCTCGACGGTCCGCTGGCTGATACCCAGATCTGCGGCTATGTTCTTGCTGGGATGTCCGGCCAGCACAAGGTCCATGACCTCACGCTGGCGCCGGGTCAGACCGGCCACGCAGGCCGAGGCTTTGGCGTGCGCCGCGTCCGTGATTCGACTGTCGTGAGATTGACCAGTCGCGCGACCGATGCAGGCCAGCAAATCAGCCCGGGCAACCGGCTTTTCCAGGAAATCGCTGGCGCCTGCACGCATGGCTTTCACGGCAAAGCCGATGTCACCATCGCTCGTCATCACGATGACCGGAACATGGTCGTGGCGGGCACGCAGAACGCCGAGCAGGTCCAGGCCACTCATGGTCGGCATCCGCGCATCCACCAGGAGACATCCTTCGGCCCCCGGACGATAGGCGGCAAGGAAACTCTCCGCATCCGCAAAGTCCTCGACCCGCCGCCCATAGGATTCCAGCAACTGGCGAACGGACCGCCGAACGCCAACCGCATCAGCAACAACAAAGATCACCGGGAGAGAAGCGCCGGTCTTATCAGGGTCGTCGATGCGGTGAACGAGCGCACGCGGCGCCAGATCCTCGATGGCCTGGATCAGGACTTGTGGGCTGATCGGCTTGCTCAGGCGGATGCAATCCTCACGTGCGATCCGCCCCATGGCTTGCGCGGAGATGTCTCCCGTGAGGACGATTGCAGGCAGTGGTTGCTTGAGCATAGCGCGCACCTTCGCAAGGAGCCCAAGACCATTCATGCCGTTCGGCAGATTGTAGTCGGTAAGCAGCATTTCCGGCCGGATCGCACCGCCGCTGATGAGTTTGAGAGCGCGCGGTCCATCCATCGCCGCTCTCACGATATACCCTTCCGCCTCCAGTATCTGGGTTAGCAAGGACAGCACATCGGGGTCATCATCAACAACAACGATCTTACAGCGTTGGACAGCCATGTCATCATCGTCTGGCGCGGCAGGCGGCGTATGGACCTTCGGCACCGCCGGTTCGCTGAAGGATATATCCTCTGCAGCCGCTGTTTGGCCAAGCACTTGTGCAACAAACGCGCCTTGATCAGACCCGGGAACAGTGATCCTGAACACCGAACCCTTGTCCCGCACGGAGCGGACATCGACGGCATAATGCAGCAAATGGCACAAACGCTGAACGATCGAAAGGCCAAGCCCCAAACCCAGGCTGCTGTCGCGCGCGGCGTTGTCGACCTGATGAAACTCCTCGAAGATCGCATGAAGTTGGTCGGCCTCGATGCCAATGCCGGTGTCCCAAACCTCGATGCGAACAGCTTTCCCGCGCCGCCGGCATGTCAGTAGGATTTTGCCCTGCGGAGTATATTTAATCGCGTTTCCAAGCAGATTCCGGACCATCTGCTCGAGCAGTCGCGGATCGCTGAAGACGATAGCCGAACTGGGCATGATGCGCAGCGTCAGATCCCTCATCTGTGCGACTTCCGTAAACTCATCGCGCAGACGCTCCAGCATATCCGACAAGGAGAAGGCCGTCTGACACGGCGTGACAACCCCCGCCTCGATCTGGTTGATGTCCAGCATGGCGTCGAGCATCTCCGACATCGCGCGCAGCGTCCGTTCGAAACGCCCCAGCAAGCCGATGGCCCTGTCACCGTCCATCGCTTGTTCCAGCAACCCCTTGAGCAGGTTGAGCGCTTGTAAAGGTTGCCGCAGATCATGGCTGGCGGCGGCCAGAAACCGCGTCTTTGCAAGCGTCGCGCGCTCGGCCTCGAGTTTCGATGCCTCGAGCGCGCTGGTGATCGCCTTGCGCTCGGTGATATCGACGAAGGTGATCACCACACCTTCAACGCGGTTGTCATGCGCCAGATAAGGAAAAATCCTGCGCTGGAACCATGTCCCATCGGGCGCCAGCAACTCGCAATCGATCGCCTTTTGCTCAGACAAAACCCGGTTGGCATCCGCGATCAGATTGGGGTCGTCCGCGATCGGGCGCAAGTCGCTGAGCGGCCGGCCCACGTCGTACGGAATGAGCCTGAACATTGCACTGATCGCCGGGGTGAAAAACCGGATTTTGAGATCGGCGTCCAGGAACATCGTTCCGACATTGGTGCTGTAAAGCACATTCTGTAGATCGTCCGAGGCCAGACGTTGACGATCAAGTGTCTCCTGCAGTTGGCCGTTGAGCGCGGTCAACTCCTCGTTGAGCGACTGAAGCTCTTCCTTCGAGGTCAGCAGCTCCTCATTGGTGGACTGGAACTCCTCATTGACCGACAACGCCTCCTCATGGATCGCTTTCTGCTCCTGACTGGCTAGATCCCGGTTCTGAAGCGAGGTCTGCAACTCGCCTTGCGTGGCTTCAAGCTCTCGTTCCAGTTCCGCGATACGCGTGATCTCGGCCTGGTGCCCCGACTTTCCCTTCGTCTGTGATGGCGACTCTTCGATAAAACAGACCAGCAGCAGCTCTTCATCGTGGTCAACCAGGCACTGGACGTCGATCCGAAACCAGATCAAGCCGCCGTCAACATTGATCGAGGCTCGGCCGCCATCGACATGTGGGTCGGTCTTGCTGGCTCGGTCGATGGCCGCCCTCAGCTTGGTCCGCAGCGCGGGCGAGGCCATGGTCAGCAGATCGAGTGAGGCATAGCCAGAGGCAATGCGCAAAAAACGGCTCGTAGGCCCCATCGAAAACAGGCATTCATGGCGCCGGTTGATCAGGACGGCGGCCGGCGCGTGAAGAGCTAGAACAGCCTGCCGGCAGATATGAGCCAGACCGCCTTGCCGCACGGCAGGAAGAGCCTTGCTCCCTATCACCGGCAAAGACTGTTGTTCACCAAAACTGAAGGGCAGAGCGCGGTCTCCCGCTCGCCCGTTACCTTCGCGCCGGTAGCAACGCTCAGCCTTGGCGAGCTGTACGAAGCGGGTCTCGGACCTTGGTATCGTCTCGGATGTGCCGAGCAGGAGCGTCCCCCCTTCCCGCAGCGAAAAGTGGAGCAGGGATATAACCTTGGCCTGGGCTTCGGCGTTGAGATAGATGAGCAGGTTGCGACACGAGACGAGATCAATGCGTGAAAATGGCGGATCTGAAAGCAGGTTCTGGACTGTGAAAACGACATCGCCGCGCAACAGGGCCGCCACGCGATACCCGCCCTTCTCCTTGATGAAGAAGCGCCCGAGCCTTTCAGCCGACACGTGCCTGTCAATATCGAGCGGATAGAGGCCCTCACGCGCAGCGACGATGGCATCGGAATCAAGGTCTGAGGCAAAGACCTGCAACCTGATGTCTCGCCCGGCATCGGCGATCACATCGCGGCAGATCATACCGATCGAATAGGCTTCCTCGCCAGAACTGCATCCCGCCACCCAGATCCGCAAAGGATCCCCGAAGGCCAGCTTTTCGATGAGCCCGGGAATGATCGTGGTCTGCAGATATTCGAACACGCGAGGATCGCGAAAAAAACTGGTGACATTGATCAGCAGATCCCTGGCGAGCAGTTCGCATTCGCCCGGCTCTTTGGCTAACAAGACCTTATAGCTGGCAAGATCGCCCGCGCGGATCGCCAGCAATCCCATCCGCCGCTCGATGCGGCGCTCGATTGTGCCTGGTTTATATTGCTGGAAATCATGTGCGGTCCGCTCCTTCAGCAAGGCCAGGATTCCAGCAACGTCTCCCTTTGCGATCTTTGTTGCTTCACCGAACCATGGGCCGAGGGATTTGTGCGAGATCAGGTCAACAAGGGCCTGGGGCATGTCAGCGATCGAGCAGATGCGGTCGACCAGCCCTGTCGCAATGGCGCTGCGCGGCATATCCCCGAAATCGGCCTCCTCGGGTTTCTGTGCGATCGTAAAGCCGCCCGCCAGCTTGAGCGCCGTCAAGCTGGCGCTGCCATCTCCGCCCATGCCGGATAGCACAACGCAGATGGTTTGCGAACCACATGCCACGGCCATGGATGCCAGCAGGTGATCGAGGGGCAAACGCGTCTTGGTTTGGGCGGTGGGCAAGGACAGCCACAAAGCTCCGCCGCGAACCGAGAGATAGTGGCCTGGCGGGATCACATAGACATGATCCGGCATCAAGGAACAGCCATCGCTGGCCTCGACAACGCTCATGCTGGTGTGAGCGGCCAGAAGCTCGCTGAGCAGGCTCTCGTGATTGGGATCGAGATGATGGACGACAATAAAGCTCATGCCGCTGGCCGGCGGCAGGACATCAAACAGCCGGGAGGTTGCCTCAAGGCCACCTGCCGAGGCACCAATCACAACGACGGGCATGACCTCTGCTGGACGATGGGGAGATATCACCATCGTCTGGAGCTTTTGTCAATTCCGATGCCGGGAGGCGCATCGATTGCCGATTCGGGCTTGATCAGCTTCATGCAATCCCCTTTTCCATCCAAATAAGATAACACCGCGGTTCCCGTAAGGTCCCATCATTATTAAGATGGCATTTGAAATACCAATTCACCCTATGATCCCCTAAGCTCTGTTTGCGCGCGAGGCGTGACATCATTAGTTAAAATACTGATAAATCAGAACAAATATGATGCAGTCCAGCTCAAATGCGAATACTCGTTTTTGCTCGTACACCTGTGACAACATGCTGAGATAGCGCGGAGGCAACAGCGCTCGCGTCATCGACCGATGCTGTTGCCGCCTTCGCTGTGCAGCAACCGCATCGGAAACTCCCCCCAAGGGCCCCATGAGTAGTTTCCGATGCTGCGAAAGGCGCGCGCACGCGCCCTATAAGCGGCGCGACCAAGGCTCATTCGACCTGCGACAAGCGCAACGACTGACGCTTCCCAACGCCTAGTTGCGCGGGACCAGGCGAAAAAGCCCGATCCTATTTTGGAGCTGCAACATCATGGCCTCAGGCTTGCTTGAAACAAAACCCCTGCATTTCATCGGTACGCATCCGCTGAGCGGCGCCTTGTCGAAGGTGTGATGGATCGGTCTTAAGGTCGCAGTTGTTTGCGAACTTAGGAGCGGTGTTTGTGGGACGGATCACGGTTTTCGGCGGGCCTGAACGCCGCCGACGCTGGAGTACGGAGGAACAGGGGCGTAT
>Ga0116227_10015209_pt1 | contig 11456 bp, 7 predicted proteins | sample S1TSphgellanicum_FD_89693 | JGI IMG/M metagenome (GOLD analysis project Ga0116227, IMG submission 89693) | Host-associated microbial communities from peat moss isolated from Minnesota, USA - S1T2_Fb - Sphagnum magellanicum MG | ecosystem: Host-associated > Plants > Peat moss > Unclassified... | reverse complement strand
GTAGTGTGTGGGGGATATACTTAGTTTAATACCCCCCATCCATTTCTTGCGCACAATCGTTAAAAAACACATTCTCTATGTTATTTTCCCCCCCCCCCCCGCCCCCCCCCAGGTATAACCATTTTAATATATTAAATAGAATGTAAATATAAAATTTCAAAAAATATATGTGCCAAGTAAAAGTAAATCAAAATTTAAGAAAATTCAAACCAAGGATGGGTATAAAGATTTTGCAAAATTATTAATCCAAGTAAAGGTTAAAATAAATGATAGCATTTACCTTATTGTAGGGTGGGGATAAAAGGTGAAAGCACACTATAGTGACCCCCCTTGGGGTGTCACATTGTAATACTTTCCAAGGATGTGCATGTTTGAGTGTATCTCACCTCAAACTTTTGAAAGATCTTCACAATATTTTTACATATTATGTTAGAACATAACCTAGGCAAGAGATTAGAAAAGAAATTATTTCATTTCATATTATAAAGTGGGAGATTGGAGTATATTTGTGGAAACAAATGTCATGTACATGTGTATTCAAAAACATGAATAACTCCAAAAACAATTTAAGTGATTTTTAGTCGTTATGAAAATTGAAGGTATATTGAGCCATGTCATTTGACATAATATGAACCATACTTGGATACCATGTGATTAATTTGAAAATTTCCATATCAAAAAATAATTTTTTTTAACAAGGATGCGATAAATTTGTGGTAAATTGAAATTTTGACAAGTGATCACATCCACATAAAAGATGAAAAGCATAGTTAGATGGGCCTTTTTCTATATTGCATTAAAATTGATTATTTTAATGACAAATGGAGCCTTAAAATTAGTGTAGTCAAAACAAAATTGTGGCCTTATTATGCCAATGTATATTATAAATATACTCATGGATCCTTCAATATAAATATTGAAATTTATTATTTTAAAAAAATTACATAACAATAGTTTTTTTAAAATAATTATTGTAAGGCCCAAAAACCAAATTTGGTACCCAAAATTAAATGTGCCATGCTTTTGGAACAATTATATCGTATGTATTATAATACTAGACTAAAAAATGGCCCAAAGGGGGTCATTATAGTGTGCTTTCACCCTAAACATTTCATCATTTATCATATACATAGGTATAAGTGAGAAATTGTAACATAAAAGAAATATTTACACAAGTATGGCACATCTCAAAGTGAGAAAAGACAAGTATGTAATTGGGAATGCAAAATTGAACACATGAAATTTCAAACATCTTATAAAAAATAATCAAATATAATCAAATCAATCAATAGCATTTCTTTAAATTTTATTCAAATCATTTTTATAATGAATAATCATAATAATAATAATAATAAATGGGTTCCAAGAACATGTGATAAGAGGTTTTTATCAAGATAATTAATGTAATAAACAAAAATGAAATATTAAAAGCAAACATGTTCAATAGTTAGTCACCATAATTCAAACAAATCCACTATAACCACATGAATTGCAAAACATGGCAATGAATATATGTTATATGATGATTTTGGCATACATTTTATATTTACCCTCCCCCATGTAAGAGTAAACCTCAAGTATTTATTCTAAGTTAGAAATAAGGTAAATTCAAAATATTTATCACTTGGGTAATGTTATTTAGAAAGTAAATAAAACCATTTACATGGAGGTGTGAAGAAAGCATGTTAGACATAGTGTTGTTTGGTTATATTTGAAAAATTTGGATATACATATGAATAATGGCCGGATATGTATACATATATATCTGGATTTTTGGTTTAGTTTGATATCTGGCCTTATACACAACTATCAAATACTTAACAGATACTTGACGTTATAACTCCATTATGCATAATTGCTAATGAGTAGAAATATTTAAACTAGTTAGTAACATAAGCCTCCTAATAATTAATAATTATTAGTGGTGAACTTATCATTTTTTATACAATAGGTGAAGTTAGTGAGATTAAATAGTTCATGTTAGTGAGTGGTTGGGGAGTAATTCACCCAATCATTTAAGAAATTAAAAAAAAAGAATTAAGATAAAACCTTTATTTTTTAGGGGTTGATGTGGGCCTTGTGTGGTTTGTAAAGAAGGAAGATTAAAGGAAATGTTGGAGGACTTTTATGAATTAGAGACTTTTTACTTGGAGAGAAGGAATGGAGAATTCATGGAGAAGTATGTGAATAATGGAATAATGTGCTTGTATTTTGTGTGTGAACTCGATATGTTTGTTATATCTTTATTTTATTAAAAAGTGTGGAAGGTAGATTAGTTTGAGATTACTTAAGTAGACTATTCCGTTGAGATGGTATTTTTGCATTTCTTTTAGAACAAATAATAAAAAGGCATACCATTTGGTAACCTCTAGAGTAATAAGTTATTGGCTACCACCAAAAGGTAGTAGTTAATATCTAGTGGTAGAAAGCAACATGAAAACACTAACAAGTAGCCACTTGTAGACTGAAAGGCATTGCTATAAGTGATAAACACTAACTATGAAGGAATGTAGTGTGTTGCAAACGATAAAAAGCAGGGGGAAACTTCCCAAGGTGTTACAAGTGGTAGGCAAAGCCACTAGAGGACCCACAAGCGTGGTGGAGATGGGACAATAGCTATAGAAGGTTTGCAAAAGGTGAAGGCACATTATAGTGACCTTTTTTTGGGGCATTTTTGGGTTCAATATTATAATGCATACAATATAATTGTTCCAAAAGCATGGTACATTCAATTTTGGGTATCAAATTTGGTTTTTGGGCCTTCTAATAATCATTTTCACAAAATTAATGTTATGTAATATTTTTTTAAATAATAAATTTCATTATTTATATTGAAGGATCCATGAATATATTTATAATATACATATAATAGGGCCATAGTTTCATTTTGACTCCACTAACTTTAAGGTTCCAATAGTCATTAAAATAATCAATTTTAATGACATAAAATAAATGGCCCATCTAACTATGCTTGCCATTATTCTATGTGGATGTGATTACTTGTCAAAATTTCAATTTACCATGGATTTATTGCATCCTTGCTGAAAAAATTCATATTTTTTGAAATGAAAAATTTAAAATTAGTCACATGGTATCCAAGCATGGTTCATATTATGTCAAATGACATGGTTTAATATACCTTCAACTTTCATAAAGATTAAAAATCATTTAAATTGTTTTTGGAATATATTCGTGTTTTTGAATACGTAGGTACATTACATTTGTTTCCACAAATATACTTCAATTTCCCACTTTATAAAATGAAATGAAATAATTTATTTTCTAATCTCTTGCCTAGGTTATATTCTAACATAATATGTAAAAATATTGTGAAGATCTTTCAAAAGTTTGAGGTGGGATACATTCAAACATGCACATCCTTGGAAAGTAGCACAATGTGACACCCCAACGGGGGTCACCATAGCGTGCTTTCACCCCAAACCCTAACATGGTAATATCTAGAGGTGTTGAAGGTATTACAGACCTTTAGAGAGTAACCATTATTAGATTTTTTTTCCCATGTTTTTTTTTACTTTCTTCCCCTACCTCCTTGGATTAACCTATTTATAGGACGATAGGTCTATTATTGGATAGTAGACCCTTACCTTCCTCTTTTGTTCTTTGTACGACTCCTTACTTACTATGTGAATAGTTGTCGTAAAGTAAGTTAGGAAAAGGTTAATTTGTTTTGTTGAATAATAAGGTGTTGACCTTATCCCCTCAATCTTACCTTCTAGAAGATGGTAATGATCAAAGGTTGCAATTTCACCCCTTGACAATAACCTTATCCAAGTTACAACTCATTACTTTCTTCACTGCTTTCTTTGAATGCATCTGAATACTTAGTGGAACTTGGCCTTTTCATTACTCTTATTTGTTTGACTACATGGGTGCACAATGCTTTGCAACTTTGCAGATTTTTTTGTTAACGAACTCAACGTTGCCATTGTGAGTTGCATGTGAATTTGGCATTGGCGTCACATGCATGCTCACTACTTGGCATTATGTGCATGTTCATTGCTTTCTTTGAGTGCATAGTGCACACATAATGCACTTCAATTTCGATTGTTTTGCTTCTTTGAATGCATTTGACTATGTGCATACTTTGTAGCTTTACAAATTTCTTTGCTAGTGAATTGGGCATTGGTGTTGTACCTTGTTGAGGAATTCAGTATCGGTGTTGTGCACTTACTTTATGAGTTTGGTTTTGAGCACATATTTGAGTGAATTTGGCATTGGTAAAACTTTGTTGTTTCTTCCTCAAATTCAACAAATCAACAAAGGTAAGCTTAAATTTTTTCTTTTCTTTTCATGTATGGGAGTTCAACTCCAAGTGTTGTTTAGAGTATTGGTGTGTTTAGTCTTTTTTTTAGGTTTTTGTTTTAATCCTTGAAAAGCTTCAACAACCTTCAAGGCTACTATAGAATGTGGGTTCAGGGTTTAATGTGTTTATTTTTTTGGTTTAGGTCTATGTCCTCAATGGCTAAAGAACTTCCAAAACCTTGTTTTGTTGAAAATGTGGGTTTATTTATTTTTTGGTTGTAGGTTTCTATCTTCAATAACTAAAAGGCTTTAGTAACCTTATTTTGTTGAAAGTGTGGGAAGAGTTGGTGAAGATGTTGCATCAATTGCCTTTAATTAGATTAGATTTTCATCACTTTCAAATGTTGAGAGTGTGCATTTGGAATTTAGCAATGTGACATTATTAAATGTTATTGATGCTTCACAACTTGTGGTTGAATCACAAGCTATGGCTTGGAAACCTCATAGTCACATGTTTATATGTTGGGGATTTTTTGTTGTGAATGATGGGTTACTTATGGATTTAATGAATCTGCAAATGTTGTGGTGCATATATGTAGATCTAAGCAACCAACCAACAATGTTTTGGTTCAAAAATGTAATATGCGCAAAGGTTTAATTAAGTACATCAAAGTTAATGGGATCACTCCCATGATTACTTATGTGCAAACTACACATCCAAAATTGTTTGCATTGAAGAAACAACAACTCAATGTGGTGGTAGAACATGCTATTATTCATGCTCGACAATTGGGGAAAAAAAGGACAAGTCCTTATAGTTGTGTAATTACTGAACTTTTTGGTGCCACAAACCCATACAAAAAAAAAATGATGAACACTAGTAGTGGTTTTTAGAGATTTGGTTCTTTATACTTATAAAGGTTATAAGCCTTTGTCCAATTGTGATAACATTTGGCTTCAAAGGTTAGTTTTAGGTTAATGCCCCCATGTGGTTGTTCCATTTCGATCTTCTTTTGTGGAAGAAATGTTGCTTACCATGGTCAAGAAGACCATGGACCAACTTGTTTTGTCGAGTCTTGCATCTAAAGCAATAATGTTTGCTAGTTTTAATTCACGAATGTCTTATGACAGTGTGGATACTTTTGTTTTGGTTATCAATTTTTTGAATGACACCGAGGTCCCCATGCATTTCACTATGGGGTTGTTTGAAGTGAATGAAACAACTGAACAATCCATAGTTGCACAAGTTCGATTTTTGTTAAAGAAATTTGGTATGTTGCATTGGGTGATTGCCTTTGTAAAAGACAAAGGCACTAATTTGATAGTTATGGCAGTAGCTTTACATTTTATCATTGATTGTGAACCTTTGAAAAAAATTAGAGTTTATGAAGGCACAAGCTTTGGGCATGTGATGTTTAAGGCCTATCAATATGCTACAAATGACGACAAGGTTTTTGTTAGGCTATAACATGTGAGCGTGAAGGATGCCCATGTTGGCTTACAAAAAACCATTATTTAGACCAAAAAGTCAAGGAAGGGGAGGCAGGACTAGGAACGGGCTTGTGTTGAAAGTGAAATGTGACACCAAAAATTGAAAACTTTTGTGAAGACAAGATTCACCAATAGGTCATTATGTTTGAAAAGATTGGAGTTTAAGAATGCCATTTTTCTTTGTTATGGAAAGCAAAACATTATGGTTTTACAATAGAAGGTTCTTAAAACCCAAATGTGGGTTGTTGCTAAGGTAGTCACATTTGCCTTGAATCATGTTGTTTTAACATGTGTGCTGAATCAATTTAAAGGTCACTAGTTGTTTTCAAACACCTTAACAACATTTATCACCCTAATTGTGAAAATGGAAACTAAGTTGTTGCAATTGTTTAACTTGTTAAAAATTTTTAACCCTTTTGAGGCAGAAATCCTTCTTGTACATAACAATATGCGATTTGAGGTTATAAAGGTGATCAAACCTTTTTTGGATTTCTTGAGGTTTTTTTATGCACTATAGGTTCACAACATGATGGCTATCATGTTGGATCCACACTGCAAGGTTTTGTGCATTGTGCAAAGTTTAGTGGGATGCAGGAATGCAATCAAATTAACATTCAAATATGATGCCAAGATTATGATTTCACTTTTGAGGGTGTGTTTTGAATGACTAAACCCTAATATCGTTACAAGTACTAAATTAATTGATGATGTAGGATTGGAGTTGGAACAAAATATGTTTGGAATGGGAGCGTTAATTGAAGAATCTTTTTGAGCATTAGTCATTAAAGAGTTGTTTTTGTTTAGGAAATTGTTTATTTCCTCATCTACATGTGCATATTCATTAACTTGGTGGCATATGCATGAAGGCTTGTTTCCAAATGTGGGTTTTCTTACAAAATAGATTTTTGGAATCTTGGGTTCATAAATAAAAACTAAATTAATTTTTAATCTTGTTGGGGTATTGACAGTTTCAAAGCACTGCCACTTGCAAGTGGACAATATGGACGGGATCATCATTATTGTGAAAAATTGGCCTAATGATCCACATGCCAAATGCAAACCAAATTCTAACTTCAAACAATACTTGAAAATAGGAAAATATCTAGCAGAGGATAATTACAATTTGATTGAACAACATAGTTCTTTTTAGGAATTACAAGTTGATGGTGACTAACTTTGTGGGTTAAGGTGGGTTTGTGTGGGGTGTGGTTGGGATAAAAAACTTGTGCTACAATTGTGTAGAGTTTTATGGTTTTTCTTAGAATTGCTATTCACTTCCCCTTGAATTTTTGGTTTGGTTTTAGGAGTCTAGCTTTCTAGGTTAAAAGGTAGTAAAATAAAAAATTGATACGCATAACCTTTGTGCATATTTGTCATTTTGTGAAAATCAAAAATCGACATATCATAACCAACAATCTTTTCAAAAAATAAATTATGGTGTAACTTAATGGTGTGGTAGATTTCAATTTTTTTTGAAATACATATCATTTTTCTTTAAAAAATAAGAATATATTTTTATTGGTATTCACAAGATAGGCCCAAAATGCAATACTAGACAACATTGATAGCTTGGATGGTGAAATGATTGTATGTGTGGGCAAGGGTGTTCAATATGTAAATTACGAATATGATATGTGGGATGTCTCTATTTTGATGTTCATTTTGGAAGGCAATTTAAAAGTTTGATAAAATAAACAATATGAAAAAAATATTGTATGTGTTCACAATAGGCATTATGGATATCATCTAGTAGAAAATTGACAAAATACAAAATTTGTACATTGGTTTTCATTGTTTTTTATTTACAATGGTTTGGATATTGATGATCAACTTTATATTTACAATCTAGGAAAAATAAAAGGTGCAAGTTCAATAATAACAAATAGCAAACCCCTAGGATTGCCAAAACATAGACCCTTGCATTGATGAATGTAAAACATCAGATGACAATCATAGTAGAAATTGTTTTGGACAAGTATTAAAATCTTTGTCACAAGCATGAAAATTACTATGAGTAAAAGGCCTTGGATAAATATTGGTCTAAACCTAAATCCAATCACACATAAAATTTAATTGAATACTAGCCTGTGAAATATGCAAAAAAAATAATGAAATAAGTTTTATTCATAACATCAAAATACTAGAAATATAAAAATTTGAACAAGTTCTTATTATAAAATTGGATCTCAAATCAATGTTCAATAGATACACCATAGTGCCCCCATTGACAATGGCTTAGTGGTACAATCCTTGTTTGGTACCATAAAGGTTTTGAGTTCAAACCATTGGTGAACAAGCAAAAGTCTAACCATGTCTATGCAAGTGAGCTTGATTTGGGTTACACCAATAGCTTGTTGATTGGATTTGTTGGATGAAAATTGAACAATCATGAATGAAAATCATCCATTATGACTTGACATACACACATTTGTAGCAAAAAAATTCCCTTGACAAATCATTTGTAATAGCCACATAAAATCCTAACAACTACCCACTCAAAGAAATTGTTGACTCAATGAATCAAAGTGCAAATGAAAATTCATTGAAATCCAAAAAGAAACAACAAAAAATTACTTAAGCCACTTTTGGGTTAAGCCTTCTTAAATCCCAAAAGAAAAAATTGGAAAAAGATTTTTTAAAAAAATCTTGCACCCTTCTAATCTTTTCAAAGCATTTTTTTTTTAAATGAAAAAAAATGATATTCAACCCAAAACAAACATAAATAAACAAACATAATCTTCAACATATTTCCCATCTTTGACACAATAATTTTCACTCTAATGTGAAAACCACCACAGCTAAGGAACTCACAATGTGCACAAGAGCTAGCATAAACTACAATAAAAATAGAGTGAAACTTAAATTCAACCACACAATGCCATATTTAAAAATATGGCCATGCAATATGCAAGAAAATACTCAATTTTTTTAATGAAAATATAAAATGATTGGAAACATAAATGATAAAAAATGTTAAAACAAAATGTCATATCTCAAATTAGTGTTATTGAACAATTAAACATAATACTTGGGGATCACTTTTATTTATAGTTGTTTTAGGACCTAACTGGAAGAAGATTTCATATGGCCCATTGTTGAAAAAAAATTCTTGAAAATCTTCCAAAACATTTATGATGGATGAAAAATGAATAATGATGCTTGAATTTCATGTATTGAACAATAAGTGGATATTGATGGAAGAATTTTGTCGATGGTGGATTAAATATGGAGGTTCATGGATAAGCTTCATTTTTTACAACAAGCTAAAGCAAATGAAATACCTTATTTCTAAGAGTAATGATAAAATTAACAATATATGTTTTAATGTCCTACATTTATTCAATGTCATCCATGACATTACCTTCTTTCACATTACATAGTTTCCACCACATTTTCCATCCATCTTTCACATTATATAGTTTTCACCATATTTTCCATCCATCTTTCACATCACATACTTTTCACCATATTTTCCATCCATTTTCACATCACATAGTTTTAATGATATGATCCATCTTTGGACATGCTTCATTCTTTTTGTCCTCTTTTATATTCTTCCCATTGAAGAGACTAGTGTGGCATGTACTAGTGGTGCAAGTGTGAACATGATTATGTAATTGCTCAAAGTACGAACATGGCTCTAACGATAGAGCCCAATGAGAGAGCTCAAAGTGAGAAAAATATTTTAAATTTCAAATTAATTTCTCATGACAAAAATTACTCAAAATTTAACATGCACCCACCCATCACTCAATTGTGGTTCTAAAATTTATGAAGTCACCTCCAACAAATCTCACTTATCAAAGGCCTTCTAGTAGTACTAACGGAGAGCTTGCCCCCAATTTCCTTAAAATTTTCAGTTTTGATTTTTTTATTAAATTTTCAATGAAAAAAATTGTTCGAAATTCAATAACTCTTGCATTGTAAGTCTAAACATTACCAAACCATACTCATGTGCACCCCTACTACTCATCAAGGGCTTTCCAAAAGCACTAAAGAGTGCCAAGTGCACCATGGTTTGTGGGGATCTCAAATCTCAATGTGACAAACAAAACATACAAAAGAAAGGCTGTGTTACACTGTAGTGGCCTTGCCATTTACATTAAAAAAGTATCTTAAGGCAAAAGAAGAAGAATCATAGGAAACTCAAATATTTGACCATGCAAAAATATACCTAATCTTCAAAAAAAAATCCTCTAAAAGAAACCCAAATCCTTCGAGATCATATTATAACTCTATAAACCCAAATCCTTTGAGATCATATTATAACTCTATAAACCCAAATCCTTTGAGATCATATTATAACTCTATAACTAATCTCAAGTTTCAACCCAAGGCAAAATATCATGTTTCAAAAATCCTCATACAAAAATAGACCTAATACCTAGGGGCCAAAACCCATTAGGCTACTATACTCTATAATGAATCTAAACACAAAAATCCTTGCCTTGGTAGGCAAGACCAATAAATAAACAAACAACCTTCCTTAATGGACATAGGGAGAGCTCAAATCCCCTAAAATCTATCCAAAAAGGAAGTTGGTAGTAGTCACACAAAGTGTAGAGCAGGCTGATGATGAGGATGATGATGATGATGCTGATGATGTGCAGCTAGCTAGCTAGCTACCTTATCTTCAATATCCATACCTCCAAAATTCAATTGCCCATATCTTCAACCCAAGAAAGAAAGGAAGCAAGAAAGCAAGAAAGCAAGAAAATTTTGCCACCCAATTTAGCATCTTACCCACATTTGCAATCTCCCCACACAAATTACAAAACACAAAACACAAATGTGGGTGAGAATTTTGGGAGTTGCTCCTCCACTCTTTTGTCTTTCTTGTTTTGTTTGCAGATTACACAAGTTGTGAAGAAGATTAAGCTTTCTTTGGTGCAGATTTTTTTTTTTTTTTGTTTTGCACAACTAAACTAGTTTTGCAGTTTGCTCTAAAACCCAAAGTTTCCATCTTTGTGCTTTTGTTGCACTCAGATTTTGTCATTGTTGTTGTTGTTGTTGTTGTTGTTGTAGCAGGGAGATTTTGTTCTTATTTTCTTTCGTTTGTATAGAGTTGTTGTGATGGCGGTAATGGCAATGGTGCATGTGCCCTCACTGGTGGTGACCAAGAGTTCTGCGGCGTACCATCAGCAGCTTGGAAAGAGGACAGCACCAGCACCAGCACCAGCAGCAGGTGGTGGATCAGTAGAGACTCAGAGCTTGAGGATGGTAGTGAAGAAGCAGGTGGGAGGGATGCGGCGATCTACTGGAGTTGTGTGTGCTTTCGGAGATGTGTCTGCAGAAGGCACTAACTACTTGATCGCTGGAGCTGTTGCCATCGCCATTGTCGGAACTGCTTTGCCCATTCTCTTCTCCCGGAAGGACTTGTAAGCCCAAGTGCTGATGATTCTTCTTCTTCCCTCTCCCATTCAGCAGAGCTTTACAGAAACATCCTGATGTGTTTTGCTCATGTGTGAGCTCCAGTGTTTTTGACATTAGGGTTTTTTTTTAATTGCAAAATTCCACAGCAATTTCAGAGCTTGAAACTACCTACACAGATATACAAGGTTTTCTTTCTGCAAGTGATTCTTCTTTGGGCAGTTGTTGATGGAGGATGCATGTACTTATGAAGTTGCAAAATTTGCAGTTTTGCTGACTTTTGTCTTTGTTATTTGGAGTGTGGGGGTGTGGGATGTGTGTGTGGGGGGGGG
>Ga0116227_10015208_pt1 | contig 11456 bp, 15 predicted proteins | sample S1TSphgellanicum_FD_89693 | JGI IMG/M metagenome (GOLD analysis project Ga0116227, IMG submission 89693) | Host-associated microbial communities from peat moss isolated from Minnesota, USA - S1T2_Fb - Sphagnum magellanicum MG | ecosystem: Host-associated > Plants > Peat moss > Unclassified... | reverse complement strand
AGTGGAAATTGATGGCTCTCTTCAACAGATGTCGGACCTCGAGATTCCAATTGCTAAGTTTGATGAGACACCTGCTGTTGCAGAATATTCAGACTTGGAGAAGCTGGAATCAGAGCTACTTGACGGAGGAAAGGGACTGAGTGGGCTTCTGCAACAACAGCTGGTTGATGGTGAGACTGCTCCTGAGCTTGAAAATGCAGGCTCGCTCTCCACATGGTTTGACTGCATCGCGAAGAATGACCCTGAAGTGGAAGAACCTTCAGTGATCAAAGAAAGCTCGAGCGCTGCAAGTTTTGATGTGAATACCAAACCTGGGCTAATACCCTTTCTTCAAAACATGGGTATTTATAATTAGGCTATATTGGTTGGGTACCTATTGTGATAACTATTAATTAGTTGTAACATGTGTTTCAATTTTTATTTATTTATATTTGGTGTAATGGGTTTTATTGATTGGCCCAACACAAAAAAATTTGAAACTTTGGATACAGGTGAATGCACTCTAAGGTGTAGTACTTTCTAACATACATGGAATCCATACTAATGTTAAAGTAAAGGTCCATATACACTATAACATAATACATTATATTGCACAAGTCGTATAACAAAGCTAAATAATCAATGATAGATAATTATATCAAAAATTTGCAATTAGAAATAAAAATTTGCATTGTTAATTCAAATGAATAGACAACTTTATAAAAAAGATTCATATTTCATTATATATTTCAATTTATGGGTTCAAAATATTTTTAAATTGTTTTCCTTTGTATTAATGGCATCACACTACTTTTTATGTCAAAAAAAATCACTCAACTAAACATTTTAGTAAATATAATGAATCCATAATAATATGACATGGATTGTGATGCAGGGTTTTAAACATTTCAAAAGTCCAATATGTTATGGTTACTCAAAATCTATTTATGAAATTCATACAATGTGATCATATCACATGTAATATTATTTTTTGGAGTCCTTTTAGCATATTATTTGTTTATATTTTGTTCTATGGCCCATGATTGATAATCCAACAAAATGCAATAAGATTGTGTACCTTTGTGTGCTTTCACCCGTATTCCCCTAGATAAAAGCTTTTACTTTCAAAATAAAATTATAGTTTTAAATCTTGCCTTTTGGTGCATATATAGGTTACAAGAACACACCTTTTGACAATGACATGGGATGAAAGTAAGGTGTTATTGGGAACATATTGGGAGCTCGGGGAACATGTTGTGAATAACAAAAATTTTAAAAATCCAAGAACTTCCAACCTTCCACAAAAGAAAAAACAAGATAGGATAAACATATCAGAAACTCGGGAAACATGTTGGGAATTCATTGGGAACAACAAATTAAAAAAACCCAAGAACCTCCCCCTCTTTGGTGCGCTATTTAAATGATATGGGATAAAAATGAAATGTTATTTTGAACATTTTGGGAAGTTGAGAAACACATTGGGAATTCTTTAAGAACGTGGTGGGAACACATTGTGAACAACAAAAATCCAAAAAATTCAAGACCACCCCCCCCCACCGCCCCCCTCTCCCCAAATCCCCCAATCCCCCACCGTCCTAAAAAAATAATATAAGGTAAAAAACGGGTGTTGTTGGGAATTACATCTTGGAAACTTGGGAAACATGTTGAGAATTCATTGGAAACATAATGGGACACATTGTGAACAACAAAATCCCAAAAATCCAAGACCCCCCCTTCCCCCCTCATCACAATCCCCAAAAAACCCATGAACTTCTAAAGTGCATGTTGGATCACCTCATTGGCTAAAAATAATTTATATTCTTAATTGTTTTTGTCCCTGAGTTTTGACCTAGTCTAATGACCCTTTGGAAGAACATGGGCACCTATTGAAAATAAAACAATGCAAAAAATTAGGTACATTAAAACTTTGATCAAATAATCTCTATAGGTGTTGTTCCAAAAGTACTGGATTAAGTAGTTTTTATATCAAATTAATTAGTAGTACTTGATCTATTACTTTTTATATCACATTGATTAATAGTCACTAATAAAATTATTGGTTTTTTTTATTAGCAAATCTAGTTTTAAAATACCTAATTTGGACAAGTGTTGAAAAAACCACTCTAGGCAGGTGGTAACTTAGCCTAGCCTATTTTATTTTACCTACCTTAACCTAACTTAATACATCCTATTTAATTTACTTAGCCTACCATACCTACTTTAACCCCTTAAACATGTACATAAATTATAAGTGTTAGGAATTGGTTTTTTTAATGACTAACCCTTCATGGTATCGATAATAGTACGAGATGTTTCCACCCTCTAACTAGTTTTGTCTCCTCTAATCTTTACATGGTGGAAGATATTTTCCAAGCAAGTGCATTCATTGATGTTCCTTCACTTTTATGTGCTTGAAGTTTTTCACCACAAAAAGGGTATTCCAACTTTTCATCTCCATGGTGTTGTCTGACTACTTTGTCCCTCCTCTTCCCTTATTTGGCCATACATCTCAATTTGCTATAATAACCTTATTGGAATATTTGTAGATAGTTTTTCCACATCTCTTTATACAATTTGACCTAATTGTCTATTCAAACTCCTTCTCATTACTTTAGTCATGATGGCTAGTAGGTAGTGCACTATTGCAAATCACCCCACCCCAATTGCTATTAATGGTGAAAGTTTTAGTTTGTTACAACTTAAAGATTAATAGTGGTAGTGTAGACCAATACCTAAGTTCTCAAAACATATGCTAATGTTGAAAGTTTGAATTCACAAATTTTGAATAATCTAATAGATCAATATGAATAACTTTAGTTGGATGTTGTCATAGATGAAATATCTTTGGTTGGAAGAAATATGTTTAATGTTATTGATCAAATATTATGATGGATAAAACATATTCATAGCGAACAAATTGTTGGCCTTGACAATCATAGTCTCAAGTGATATTTACCAAGATCCACGTGTGAGGGGCAAATGGATATTTGAAAAGTCTAATAATAGGCTTGAAGCTTTAACTCCAAATTTTTGGCATGATCACATAAAATGTTAGGAATTACACACGGTCATCTATCAAAATGATAGGGAATTCGTTCATATACTTAATAGATTCAAAATAACATCTTATATCCAAATAAACATCAAAACACTTTGAAAAACACATGTTTACAAACACCTCCAAATAACTCCAAAATATCACATTTATTTTACATTAATAAAACATGTAATCATAATGATTTGGTATTTCGAAAACTAATAGGTCAAACTTTCATTATTAAAGCTATAAATATTCTACATCATTTAGTACCATCCACCTACCATTTACCAAATGACCCCAATAAAACTACATGATTACATAATATATTATGAGTTAAAAGAAAAAATGTTCATTAAATTGTGTGCAACTACTAATGATGTACTTATTTAACGGACCTAATGGTTTGTTCAAACCAACAACTTGCATGAACAATAAGCCATACATTTGGATTGACTTTATGAATCCCAATATAGGTTTTCACACACAACATAAAAACGCATTTATGTAGAGAAACAAAAAGTTACAATCAAAATGGACACCCACAGAACATATTGTTAAAGAAAGACAATTAAGCAAATGACATATGTCATTAGTTGAATATGATTTTCAATTCAACCCTAGAACAATGCACTAGTTCCAAGGGTTGTTGTTGGATGAAATAACAATTGACCCTTCATTTGTTAATAAAACATGGAGCTTATACAATTCTCTCTCATGTATGTACCCAAAAAAAAGACCTCTTCTTAACCTAGATTACAAGGTTCAAATTTTCATGTCGATGAATGTATCATTCAAAGAAATGAAAGACTCACAACATTTGTTAATTGGCAACTATTAGTTCCAAGGCTAAAAACATATCATGTTATCATTCAAAAGTCTTAATATTAATTCGTTGCACCAACATTTATCTTCAACATGATCATAACTTACAAATATCCCACATGTTATGTCGTGAAGAAGCAAGACTTAAAAGAAAACATCTCATTTTGATATGACAAAATACAATCATATATGCATCTTTGACAACCGTGACAATATAATGATGTACAACAACAATGTAACTCTACAATCATATAGAACAATGATGATGTATATCAGATCATGATTTATTGCAACAACTTTTATATCTAACATTGGAAAAGCCATACATTTGATTTCTTTGTATAAATCTCATTCTACTTCTCTTACAAAGGTTTTGGAAATACGACATGAATTCATCATTGTAACACCAAACTCATGTCCCACAATTGTTTTTTGCACAATTCCATCATTAATAGTGCTTAATAGCCTTACATGGTTCATCGACTTCTCCATGAAATTCTAGAGTTTATCAATCTCAAACCTCCGTATCCATACTTCCACAACACAAAATGATTCATCATTTGATCATATATGCACCAATGTCCTTGGTAGTGAATTCTTGGTAGATGCATTAGAAGCTTACTACCAAGATGATTGTAAACCCATGTACATTGCATCCAAACTCCCTAACAATTTGCCCTTGTTTAATAAACAACAACAAAACCTTGGTTTCTACTTGAGCACACACATACGCCATATATGCATCATGCATTTCATACTCTGTACCAGGACAGAGATACATCACAGTCCTCACCAGCTTGTTGTCTAATAAGCCACATGTCTTATGCATCAGCAAGTGAGTTCAAGAAACTCTTCGGAGCCTGACCAATTGTTCCCTCAGAAAGCCCCTAAAAGGTGCCAGGTGTTTAGGGGTTAAGAAAACTTGGAACACTATCCAGTTCTAAATCCCAGACAAACCAATATTGAATCCTATGAAGGCGAGCAAAAAGCCCTTCAACATGCACAGAAAATGTTGTATTCTCTCTTTGGAATTGTGGGTCCAGCTAAAATCAATCAAGAGGTACATCAATACATAAATATCTGGGATGAGACCACAATCATAGTTGGCAAATATAAATGTGATAGACCCTCCATATATCTGTCTGCACAACTTTGCATATTGAAGATAGCAAAATGGAAAATTTCTTGTGTTTATTTTTAGCATTTGCAGGAACCCAAGTCAGATATCTCCTTCTGATCCAAGTGAAACTATGAACTTACAGTCTCCATGATACAACCTACTCAGACCACAGCGGCTCTGATGAGGAGGAAACCTTTTCCAGTCTTTAGGGCAAAAAAAAGTTAGGAAATATTTTCAGTCTGTTTACCACCTCACACTTTCAAGTCAGCACTAGCGGAGTGTATATACATCAATACGCATGTCATCTCCAGCAGCATACAAAAGGTTTCTTCCATTTGCCCACTTCAAGTCATGGTACCTACCAATGCGTCGGTTGTCTTTAAATGGCTCTGCCAGTCGGGCTGTTGGCCTTGGATTTGAGAAGTCAGCAAGATACAGGCCCCGTAATGTACTCACTGCTGCACAGTTTGGCCTACCTCCCAAAGCAACTTTCAATACAGCACTGTCATCAAGCTGCAATGATGCTACTGGCGCACTCCCACCCTGCTTGACAACAACATCCTTAAATTTTTGAGATTTCAAAGTGCTTGTGATCAAGCTACTTGACAATTTATGAACTGAAGTGTGTGGTGGGTTGGGTTCACAGCAAGGCATGAATAAAGTTAAGCTTACCTGATTGGCCAAAGTTCGAAAATCCCATTGAAGTACCCGTGTGTCCATACCAGCAGAGAGAAAGAAATTTGTGTCAATTGCATCAAGACATGTAATCATTGCATCATGGGCTTGGAGTCGTCCAGTCTTTGAAACAGTACCAAACATTCCTGTGGCCCATCCATGTCAACACCATATGAAATTTCAACCTTCCATACACAAAGCACAACTACTACTACTATTACTACTACTACTTGATACAGGTCTTTTCCTAGCATCCACTTCAACAATCATTGACAGAATATCTCCCAAGGAAAGCCTTTCTGCATCACTAGCTGGAGGTGTTCATTTTGACTGGTGGTCATTTCAGGCAGGAAAAACAGATACTTCGAGCACTCACCAACACAACGCTCCCTCCGCCGATCCCAGACACGTATAGTAAAATCTCGGGAGCCAGACATGAAAATGTTGTGATTTGGAGGAAACAAAGACACACATGTGATCAAATCCTGCAAACAACCAAAATATATCAAGACAGTCAGTTGCATACAGCAACATCACCTTGGAAATTGAGAAAACATCACCACCAAAAAGGTTGGGGTGATCTAGTCAATTGTACATCCATTTTGCCTCTTAAAAGAGCACTAATGGGCCATGAGCTTGAAATCACAATAGACAACCAACCATACACATTAGCACTTGCAGAGTTGAGGGAGAAACAGCAAGCAATACCTCATGTTCTGCATATTGTCGAACAGGTTGCAGATTGGCGAACGAGGAAGTGGCATTGATGTCATAATAACACACCCTCTCATCAAGCCATGGTCCAGACCTGTCAATTGGAAAACAGTTCAGATTCTCATCTTTAGTCATTGCTAGACCAACATCACCAGTTACAATCAAGCACCTACAACTTCTTCAACATCTGCTGCTAACTTCTCAAGGGTGATAAAGGACTTACCCTTCAGGAGCTGATGTGTGCACTGTCTCCCCCGTGACAAATGCATGCTCCATTCCACCCATAGCCTAGATAACATAAAACACTAATTGTTATCTAGAACCCAGTCAAGAGAAGAAGTCACCACAATTTCCCGCCTAAGAATTGGGTACTACCAAAGACCACTTGCATATGTTTCATGATTATGGTTCTGGTATAGGGGTCGGTTAAACCTTGATACATGCAACTAGTTTAGAAGAATCTTTTGATAGCATGCCCTGCTCCTTCCACCCATGACCTGCTGCTCCATAGCGTTGGATACAAGGTGGGGGTAACAGGCGATTTCCCCCTTGGGCAGATGAATCCTCCTACACACCACCCACCATATGAGGTCACAAACCAAGTTAATACATGCCAGTGTTTTTTATAGGAATTTCTGTTTGCATCCAAAGTGGTAATCAGCATAGGAAGATGTAGAAAAGGTGGCAATAACCCCTAGGAAGATTTAGCCAAATCTGGCTATAAACCAGAAATAACATACAAATCTTTAATCATTGTTCTATATTTTTGGCTACACAATGAAAACCAAGTATATGAATCTGGTGATTTTTACTTTTCTTTTCCTCACTTCTGGCAACTGAAAACCTGCAAAATCAATTCTCTGAATTTTGAATTTTCGTTTTCATTTTCAGGTGAAATTTCACCAGTAAAAAAAACTTTGATGCATGCTTCAAACAGATACTGAAAAATGGAATGTCCATTGGTTTATGGAACTAACTGAGAGCTTCAGACAAGGTCAACAAGTTCACTACAGAAACACTGATTGCACAGATAATGCAGATATATGTGGGCTACCTTTGCAACACCACAGACAAGCAACATTTGGTGCGAAGAATTGATGTCCATGGAGCAAGCATAGTGGGAAGCCATATCCACTGTCTCGGATACCTACATTATCACTGTCAAGAATGAGCGATAACATAGAAAGGCAAAGCAAGAAGTCATCCAACCTGGAAAAAGCTCAAGATTTACAACTGCATGCATATCTTGGCTATGCAACAAATTTTAGTTGGAAATTTGGTAAGTAATGTTCATACCACAAAACAGATTAGGTGTAAATTGAGGCTTTTGTGAGAATTGAGAACCATGATAGTTTAAACAGTTTATTCAAATGGGTCATGTAAACATGTCAGCAAAAACATGGAGAGATGATGAAGCAACCATGATAACAAATGGGGATAGGAACATACTTTTCCATCTGCTGTCCACACAATGAGAGTGCCATCTTTTGCCCCACTAATGAGCTGGTTGCGTTTATCATCTGCCACATGCCCATCAAGGATTAACCATGTGAGAAAGAGTCCTTGGCACTTGGTCAGAATCAAAGGAAGGATAGAGAAGTCTACAACACCCAAGGGCAGCATAAACAAGCTTATGGCATCAGGATAAAAGAAAGTTTGTAAAAAGAAGTTCAGACGCCAACCATAAGACATTGCAAATATGGGGTTTTGGTGACCCCTGTAGGAGTCTGCCGCATGTAAACCTGGCAACCCCTCCTCAAGCAAACAATAAGAAATCAGTATGACGGAAAATGGAAGAAGCCAAGCTCACTGAAAGTCAAACAAGAATATCCAGAATGACATGTTGAATTTGGGATCAGTTGCGCCCCAAGGTTCAGAAAAAGAGACCAGATGAGGCAGGAGAAGCATCAAGAACGGATCCTTTGCCAGAATCTCCCTGTGACGACATGGTGGCTGGTGTGGGTTGCTCAGGTTTCGGGACCACTCCCGCAAGCATAGGTCGACTCCAGTTCATGCTATCCTCAATGTAATTTATGTCATACCTGTCACCACCATGCAGGAGGAACTACTGCACAATTTAGTGGATGAAGTAGGCTATTGAAGCCACAACATACTCACCATCAAACATTCTTTCTCTTCATCTCAGTTTACTGGATGAAAAACCAATAAAAATCTAGAATAAAAAAGACTTACTGGAATGCATCTTCAGTGACACTGTGAAGCACAGCATTAAGTTCTGCCATCGTATTCACATCACATTTGTCATTCAGCTGCAACACCCATTGCAGCCAAGGTCAAACACACAACTCCTGATCAAACCTGCAAAGGTCAGGGAATCACAGAAAGAAAACCCAGCCCTAACTGTACTCCACTTTTTGACTGCAACATGAAGGACACAGTGCAGAAGCAAAGTTGCAGCACCCAATTGATCATGCAAACAGCTTTATCCTCAATGCAGCAATTGATGTCAAGGTCCAAATGTAAAGTACCTGTTGCACACACAACTCAACGGTCTTCCCCAACATGGTTATGGCTGCACACCGTGTATCCGGTTTCCGTAGCATTGTAATAATGGTAGTTACAGCGCCTGCAAACACATGGTATCCGAAACCCTCTCATGCAGTGATATATATCCACAGTTCAAAAGAGGCAGATAGGTACTACACACATGAAAAGCTTCCATCAGTTACATTTGGAGTGCCAAAAAAAGACAAGAAGAACAAGCAGGTTTACCACTTATGGAGACAAACTCCATTTTAACTAGAGCAGCAAAAGCTTCCGCATGTGCAAAAAACTCCATGCGATTTGCCTCCACTGGTCTCTTCGTTGTCAACTGCTTCAACACCTGCACACTCGAAAATGCACAATCCACTCAGAAAGGTGATACTTTGCTGCCGTAACCACAAAGTAAACCCATGGGCTTGCTTCCATTTCAAACCAAGTAAAATGTGTCACTTGGAATGAAGCTTGAAAGCAGCAGCTCTTCAACAGAAAGTCAGGAGCTCAATGACATTTGCCATACCTTTGGAATCAGCAAATCACGCATTCTGGACTTTGCAGGCTCTGGAAGACTGCAGTCAAATCAAACCAGACACCAATAAGGCAGGGCTCATAGATGCAGTAACATGTCTCCCTTCAGCTAAAAGACAGAATAGGCATGGAGACATATCAACATGGCTTGACCTAACTCACCACAGCTAACATAGATATGAATACAGACAAGAAAAATGCAGACCAAAAGATGGAACAGAGAGAAGTGGAAACATTGAATAATAAACATGTGCATGTCTCTCACGAAGCAATCCTTTTTCTTTTTTTTTCTTGTCATGGACCTGCGTAGAAGATACATGAAGGGCACCACACTTTGTTGCCGCAGCACCAAGTCAGGACTGAAGACAACTTGCAGAAAAGCTGCCTGAAACTCATCCAATATCTGCACCCACAACACATTTTCACTACTTCCCTGTGCAAGCAGGAAGCTCAAAACAGATCAACACATAGATAGTGTCTATAGAGTAAAGAAACTTATGAATTCCTTTTTTTAGGGTTTCGAGCCTGCGAAGTCAGGATCACAGCATTTTTGTTGGAAGGCAGAATTGTGCAGTCATCTTCTTCTGTACCAGGCTTCAGCAACACAGCTTTAGAGTTTCTCCGAAAAACTCTTCTCAAGGTATTTTGTAAGAGAGCCACATTTTGCTACTGCCCTAATTCAGAAACTACCAAAAGGCAGCAGCCCCTCACCACCAATCAAAACCAAAAAATGTCTCACAACTTTTTTTCTTTTTTTTTTCCAGGTGTTGCAGTTTTCAAAAAGCAAAAGAGGACTTTGGGATTTGCCACACTGACTGTTTCTGATGAGAGGTTCTCTGTGAGAAGAGTTGCAATTTCTGTGCCCACTCTGTCAAGTTGGGAAGTATCCTCAAGCCTTGATATGAGAGCTCGGAACAGCTTCCCTATATCCCGAGTCTTCACATGTTCTGTCAAGACCCTAAAATCCCCCACAACATCCCAAAATACAAACCGAAAAAAAAACCCCCTGAGGTTAAGAGGGAGGACCCATCAAAACTTCTCAAAATGTGAAGAAATTGCAAGACCATCAGAGATGAGAAAACAACAAAAACGAGGAATTCTTCTGATTTCTCCATCCCTCACTTCCTCCTTCATAATATGACTTTCTGAAATGTGGACAACTTGCAACAGTTAAAAACAAGGGATTCTTCTGATTCCTCCATGTCACTTCCTCCTCCCCATGTCTGTTAAAATTTCATTTATGCATCATAGAAGCTCTTAAACAACAGCCAAAAAAAAAAATACCACCACCCCCCCCCCCCCAACAAAAAACCCTAAAAACACAAAAACAAAACACCCAACCACAAAAAGCTCCCCTAAACCCCCAAAAAAGGAAAAAAAAAAAAAAAATCTCGCCCACAAGAAACTCTTAAACAAAAAAATACCCACCCACAAGAGCTGCCGAGTTGGAAAACACAAAATCGAGCTCACCATACAATCTTCTCGGTCACTTCATCATTCACATCCTAACAAAGAAAGAAAGAAGAAATAATACCCATTGTATGTATGTATACATACCTCATGGTCCGGAAAAGCTCAGTTGCCAGGGATATCTCATCCGGACCCAGCTCAACTTCTATAAAGAGCTTCATCAGAGCCCCTCCTCCTTGTTGCTCCTCCTCCCCGTCCTGTCTTTTCGAGCTTTCTTCTTCTTCTTCACGACTCCTCCCACAACAATCCCAAAGCGGCTGTAGCAGTCTTGCTTCGATCCCGTGGCGATGGATCCGCAAGCGGCCTCCTCCTCCTCCTCCTTGCAGTGCACACAACACTTGCTCGCTGGCCTGTGCTGCGCTGCGGTCGCTCGTCGCGGTAGTCTGCGCGGTGCGACTTCCTCGACCGCAGCAACACCCGCGTGGGTTAAACCCAAACCCTAGGTCGCTGCAGGTACGGTAAAACCAGGAAACCCTAGTGGAATTACCAACCCTAGTGGACTGGACTTAAGCAGTCCTACTGGGCTTTTCCCATTACACCTTAAGTGGGCCCGTTAAAATAGGTGGCACATGGATTTGTCCTTTTTTTCTTTTTTTTTCTTTTTTT
>Ga0116227_10015206_pt1 | contig 11459 bp, 8 predicted proteins | sample S1TSphgellanicum_FD_89693 | JGI IMG/M metagenome (GOLD analysis project Ga0116227, IMG submission 89693) | Host-associated microbial communities from peat moss isolated from Minnesota, USA - S1T2_Fb - Sphagnum magellanicum MG | ecosystem: Host-associated > Plants > Peat moss > Unclassified... | reverse complement strand
GGGGTGCCCAGCTCCATGCGTACGCCGGCAGCACATCGTCCGGCGGCGACGCGTCGTGTCATCAGCCCGGCTGTGCGCAAAGCGGCAGGCTACGCTTTTTTCGTACCGCTGTTGATTTTCTATTGGTTTTTGTTCTACCAGAATCTGCCGGGAAAACTAAATGGATTGGAATTCAAACCCATTGAGACGGCAGGTGCGATAGATCGAGTAGTCAAGATCTGCATGATTGCGATGAGCTGCGCAGTCATTGCTGCTAGTTGGTCGAATGCGCGCCAACTCGTGAAGAATATCAACCCCGGTTTGGCAGCGTTCATGATACTCATTCCAATGAGTGCTATTTGGTCCATAGATTCCGCAGCCACTATCCTTCGATATACCACCTTGCTGTCCATCGTCTTATTGTGCCTTGTAATTCCTCTGGCCGGATGGGATCGACGACGTCTTCAGCAGCTAACGATTCCTCCCGTGATGACCATCTTGGTCATTTCCTTGATTGTCGGCAGCGTGGCCCCCGAAGCCGTGAAGGAGATCGGAAACGATATCTCACTAAAGGATGCGTGGAAGGGCATCACTTTTCAGAAGAATCAATTTGGAATCACCGCAAGCGTTGCCGCCATCCTGTGCTGCCACAGATTGATCGCCCCGGGAAAGCACTCAGTCTGGACCCTCGCAGGAATCGTCATTTCGTTTACTTGCTTGATCTTGTCGAGGAGCAACACATCACTACTGGAAACCCTCCTGGCGCTATTCTTCATGTTTCTTGTGCTACGCGTGCCTATTATCAAGCAGAGATTTACCACTCATGTGGCTATCGCGGTCTTCGTGACAATCCTCGTTTACGAATTAGCTGTCCAGAACCTGATCCCCGGAGTAGGGAAACTTCTGGGACCTATCATGGCCATGACGGGTAAAGACATGACCTTCTCCGCGCGGAGCATTATCTGGGACGTCGTCAAGGCACACATTGCGTTGGCACCCTGGCTCGGATCCGGGTACGGCGCTTACTGGACGGGCTTGCCGGACCCGAATTCGCCATCTTACGTATTCATGAGTCTAATGAATTTCTATCCGACGGAAAGTCACAACGGCTATCTCGAGATCATGAATGACTTGGGTCGTGTCGGCTTAATTTGCCTGCTCGCTTTCCTAATCTTCTTCTTGCGGCAAGCATTGCAGTTGATGCCCTATGATCGAGCCCAGGCGGCACTGTATCTCGCGTTGCTGTTCCAACAGATGGTCGACAATTTATCGGAAAGCGAGTGGTTCTCAAGGACCGCGACTTGCACTATTCTGCTTCTCGTGAGCACTTGTTTGTCCCGAGCGCGATTGGAGCAGCGTCAGAGCGCACAGCCGGCAGCATCCAGGTAAGGTTCAGGCGTACTCGCGATAGTGCCAGCCCAAGAAGACCGACAGCTTGCCAAGGTTCGCGCTGGCCTTGGTGAGCCAATGGGCGGCACGATGCCGACCCACGGGCAAAGACAGAACAGTCAATGCCGCCGCGGCGATCAGTTGCAGCAGCGCGCGAAGCAGCAGCCGTATGCGTCCGGTTTGCTGCGCGCCGTAGCGTCCGGCGAGCGAATGGCGTGCAAAGTCCTGTCCTCCCCGCAGCGACCGGCGCAGCAGCCATGCCAGGGACAAGCGCGAGCGTTCAATGGGCTCGTGCACGATGGCTTCGTCGCACCAGACGATGCGCGCTCCACCCAGCGCGAGGCGCGACAGCAAATCCCCGTCCTCCCCACCCGTCAAACCGTATGCCGGGTCGAAGCAGACTTCGATTTCACGCAACAGCCGTCCGCGCAGCAGTACATTGCCGAAACGCAAGCGGTTCGGCGGCACTTCCATGCCGGTGTCCATGCGCGGAAAATCGTAGAACTTGCCGCGGCGTATCCAAAGCGGTGCGTCCGCAGGCACGACCGGGTCTACCGGCCCGAGCACGCCGTCGGCGACGTACTGGCTCGCCGCAGCCTGCAGTTGTGCCAGCCAATCGGCGGGCGCCCGCTCATCATCGTCGATGAACGCCATCCACTCCCCCGCGGCCAGTTCGACGGTTTGGTTGCGCGTCAGGGCGATATTCTTGAGGGGTTGCACCGCATAGCGAAGCGCAAACGGCGGATTGGCGCGTCGGTGCGCCTCGACCACCGCGGCGGCGCTTCCGTCAGCATCGTTGTCCACCACGACGACCTCCATCGGCAACAGCGTCTGTCGCGAAAGATCGTCGATCAACGCTGCCAGGCGGTCGAGTCGTCGATAAGTGGCGATGCAGACGCTGATGGTCATGGGGCGAATCATTCCCACCAGGTGTCGGGCGCGGGGCGGCCATCGAGCGATGCTTCCGCGGCGGATCGGGCCGTCGCGGTGAACTTCTCCAAGGTGTGATGCTTCTCGACATGCGCCCGGGCATTTCGGCCCATTTGTTGGGCGCGCGGGGGGTCGTTCCAGAGCGCCAGGATCGCCGATCGCAACGCATCCGCATCCCCGACCGGAACATACAGTCCCGTGACACCCTCCTCGATGACATCCACCTGTCCGCGCGTCCGCGAGCAGATGACCGGCTTGCCCATGGCCATCGCTTCCAGAATGACGGTGACACCGTTGTCCGTGTCCGAGGGCAACAACGGGACCACCACGAATCGCGACCTTGCATACAGCTGGCGCAGCTCGATCAAAGACATCCGGCCCTCGGTGAGGTTGGCATCGGACCGCACGCCGATATCCCCAATGGCCACGCGCCGATCGTTCAAGAAGCGAAATCGGCCGGGGATGCGCACGGTATCCGCGGCGATATGGCAGCGAAGGCCCGTCCCCGCCAGCGCCTGCTTGAGCGTTGCATAATCACGCATTTCCGCGCCGACCGCGCAAATCATGTCTTCGTCCATCGGACGGGGGCTGTAGAAAACTTGATCCACGTAGTGTCTGATCAGATACACACGTTCGCCCGGAAATCCCAGCCGGTCAATCAGCGCCCGCCGCTGCACCGAACTCCAGGTGACAACCGCATGCAGATTTTGCTTGAAGGCATTCAATGGCACCCGAATATTCGGCTTCTCGAATTGATACATCATCGCGATATGCGGCTTGGCTGCCCGCGTGAACTGCTGTTGCACCAGCATGGCCAGAGACAGCCTTTCGCCCCATGTCAGCACCGCATCGTAATCAGCATGGTGACGTAGGATCTCACGCGCCAGCCGCCACCATTTGGGCACCCTGCTTGATGTATCGAGACCTCCCAGGATCGATTCGTCCAGCATCGGAGAGAAAGCGTCGTCGAACACATAGAATCGCGGGCCCGAAGCAGCGCTGGGGTCGCGCAATCCGGCGTTAGCGGCCTTCTGGACGCCATATGCGATTTTATGCATGCGAAGAATCCCTCGGAACGACGCGCGACGCGATCGATGATACCGGTAAAATGGTTCACTCAAAAACAAGGACCACGCGGAAGGCGACATGCGTCTCGGTTACGTCAAATCAAAAACGCGTATTGGATCAAGCTGTGACGGTCGGCAAGTTACAGAGTCAGCGGTCTTCATGGTAGAGTCATGTGCGTTTAAGCAGTCGACTCAATCTTGTCATCAGCGATGCTCCTATGCAGCCCATTCGGTTGCTTATTCTAAATACCCGCGATCAGTGCGGAGCCGATGTCTCCGTACACCTCATGCTGATGGCAAATTTCGCCGCGGACGAAGCCAAGGTTTTCGTCATCTCGAACAGCGAGGCGGCAGATGTCGATGACATGCGAATCCGCTTGGCCGCTATGCCTCATGTGACGAGCCGATTTCTGCCGCTCGGGAGGCCCGCCGAGAGGCTATCGAGCAAAGGTCGATTGGGGCAGGCGCTCGCCTATGGTCCGAGCGGCGTATCGTTGTTGAAGGCTGCCGCATTTGTACGGCGGCATCGCATACAAGTGGTGCACGCCACCGACCGTCCGCGAGATGCCAGCTATGTGAGCCTGCTCGGGCGTATGACCGGTGCGATTTCCGTGGTACACATGCATGCCCCTGTCACTGCTCTGAGCCGTCCGACGCTCTGGGGCATGCGCAACGCCTCGGCGATCTTCGCGGTGTCGGATTCCGTGCGAAACGACCTGATCGGCATAAGACTCGGTGCGGAGAAGATCTACACCATCCACAATGCCGTCGATGCCGATTATTTCGATCCGGAAAAAGAGGTGCACAACTCCCCCTCGATCCGCGAGCAATTCGGCATTCCGAAGAATGCGCGCATCGCCGGGATCGCAGCGCGCATGAATCCTTGGAAGGGGCAGTACGAACTCATCGGTGCGGTCTCCCGGCTGCGCGAAACATTTCCCGACCTGCATGTCATCATCCTCGGTGCCAATGTCCCCAACATGCGGGCGGACTTCGAGAAAAGAGCGCGCGAGGGCGGCATCGCGGATCGCGTTCATTTTGGCGGCTTTCAAAAGGACGTCCGGCCGTTTCTGCGGGAGTTCGATCTGTTCGTGCATCCCTCGTATGGGGAACCTTTCGGCTTGTCGATCGTGGAGGCGATGGCGATGCGCAAGCCGGTCATTGCTTGCAATACCGGCGGCGTGCCCGAGATCATCACTCACGGCAAGGACGGCTGGCTCGTGGAGGAGCGCTCCGTGGAGGCCGTTGCAACTGCCATGACCACCTTGTTGAATGACGGGGAACTCGGCCGGCAATTAGGAAGGCGGGCCCGGGAAACCGTCCAAAGCCGCTTTACACCACGCCATCAATGCGCTGCTGTCGCGCAGCGGTACGGCAGCCTGATCACGGCGCACTCATGATTGACAGGAAATAAGGAGGGCCTCAAGTGCCAGCGACCCAGAAATTAACGGCCGTCGACATAGAAAACGCCAAGCGGGAGTTCGCCAGCAATGGCTACTTCGTGCTCCGGAATATCGTCTCGCCGGAACGTCTGATGGAATTACACAAGGCGCTATCTCAGGAATTCGAGACGTCTTCCAAGTCAGGAGCGTTGTTTTCCGGGGGCGGTCAACTGAGTGGCCATCTCAATTGCTTTCCGGGTGCCGGCGCACGCTTCGCCTACGACACCCTGGAAGAACGTGGCATCATTGACTTGGTGAAGGAACTACATCCGAACGTCCTGCGCATGCCAAACGTCGGCTGTAACTTCAATCTCCCGGGAAGTCACACTCAGCACTACCACATCGACCGACCGTTCACGCGTGAGTTCATGATCGTCAACGTTGCGGTCGTGGACACGGTCATCGAGAATGGAGCCATCGAGATGATTCCAGCCACCCATAAGCGGTTTTACAAGTACACGCAGTTCGTTCTCGAGCGGCGTTTTCGGGACGGCGTGCGAGTTCCGCTCAATCGGGGCGACGTGCTCGTGCGCAGCTCGAATGTCTGGCATCGCGGCACGACGAACAAGACCTCGGTTCCCCGCCCGATGCTGGCGATGACGTGGGAGGATGGCGGCAACAACCACCCTGATCCGTTCAGCGTCGATGGTGGAAAAATTCGTTTTCTCCCGAACTGGTTCAAACCGACCCGGCTGGGGAGATTACGCGAGCGCTTGTTCGTGAAGATCCCGATCACCTACTCCACGTTGCGCTTTGCCCGATCCCTCTTCGACACCGAGTACTGATTCCTCCATGGAGGATGAGCGCCGAGTCGCAGTGATAGGAAGCGGTCCGGCGGGTGCAGCGGCTGCCCGTGAGCTCATCCAACACGGCATTGCAGTGACGATGTTGGAAGCGGGTTCCAGTTTCCCGCATGGACTGCTGATTCGCCTCGGCGGCCGGAACATGTACCGGCGGGTACCGCCCCTGCAGGAAGAGGCCGGGCATTTGGTGTCGGGGGATCCCAAAACCCAATGCTTCGTCAAATTTGCCGCGGGAGGCCTTTCCAACAACTGGACCGGTGCGGTGCCGCGCTTTGCGCCGGAGGATTTTACCGAAGGTGAAAGGCTGCACGAGCGCTTCAGGTGGCCGATCACTTACTCGGATCTTGCGCCCTACTACGAGAAGATCGAAAGATCGCTTGAGATCACGGCCGACCCTCGCGACGTGCCGCAACTGCCCGCGGGGTACGCTTCCTATCGGAATTGCATCCCAGATGACTGGCAGGACATCGAGCGTTCGGCCAATAAACGGGCCCAAGGCTTCACGACCTATCCACTGGCGGACGGTCCGCCAAACCTGGTCGTGCGCCGCGGAACGGCCTTCAACAGCTATACCAGCATCGTGCATCCCTTGCTCCGCTCACCTCATTTTCGGCTGGAAACCGGCGCTCATGCCGTGCAGCTGCTGCGATCCTCGAGCAACGGGAAAGTGGATGCGGTCCTATATCACAGCCGGCTCACGGGGAAGGTGGAGCGTCTGAAGGCGAGCGCCGTCGTGGTCGCCTGTGGTCCGCTGGGGTCGGCAAAATTACTGCACAATTCTGTCTGCAACGACTTTCCTCATGGGTTGGGGAACTCGCAGGGATTGCTGGGACGCTTCCTTCACGATCATCCGCGCGAATGGTGGAGCATCCAGATGGACCGCCCCCGTTCCATCCTCTCCCCTTCAGCGTACCTAACGCGCCTGCCCCACCGCACCTCTAGGCCGCTGATGGCGACCTCGTGGACCTTGGGAGCCGCCACTTTGCGAGACCGCATTCGCAGTCGGTTTGGACTCAAGGGAACAGAAGTGGGTGTGCAAGTGCTCGGCACCATGGTTCCGTCGGAAGCCTGTGTCGCCAAGCCATCGGCGACGATGAAAGACGATTTCGGATTTCCGGCCCTCGACGTGTGCATCCGTTATAGCGATGCAGAGGTTCAGAATGTCGTTAGCAGCCGCCAGCATTTGATCGACTTGCTCGACGACGCCGGCTGTAGTGCCACTCTCGGGGAAATCGTCCCAACGCTGTTTCCCGGAACGGCAGCTCACTACGGCGGGACTGTGCGGATGCACGCCAAACCTCAATTCGGAGTTCTCGACGCTTGGAATCGCGTATACGACGCGCCGAACGTCTTGGTTTGTGATGCTGCGTGTTTTACCACCGCCTGTGAAAAAAACCCCACTCTGACCGTGATGGCGATTGCGGCGCGCGCTGCCACCCGACTCGCCCACGATTTGAAACACGCTTGAAACCTGTATGAAATACACGGATTTCGGCAAGACGGGCATGAAGGTTTCCGAGATCGGCTTCGGCGGCTCGAGAATCGGCGGCGTGTTCGCGAACAAGAACAGCGGCAAAGAGGCGCTCCGGGTTCTTCGCCAAGCCCTCGATTCCGGCATCACGTTTTATGACACCGCCGATATGTATGCGCAGGGAGAGAGCGAATCCCTGATAGGCACGGCATTTGACGGGCGCCGAGGAGAAGTAATCATTGCGACGAAAGGCGGCTACTGTCTTCCCGCCCAGCGCAACATGATGAAGCACATCAAGCCCTTGGTCCGTCCAATCGTGCAGGCACTCGGCTTAAAAAGGGCAAAGCTGCCGTCCAAATTTTCAGGCGCATTGTCTCAGGATTTTTCGCCGCCCTATTTGACCAAGGCCTTGGAGTCGAGCCTCAAGCGCCTCAAGACCGACTACGTCGATCTCTATCAGTTGCACAGTCCCACAACGACGTTCATGCAGAGCCGCGCCTTTGGCGAGGCGCTCGAGACCCTCGAGAAGCTCAAGGCCCAAGGAAAACTGCGTTTCTACGGGGTGGCGACCGAAGTGCCGGAGGACGCGCCGTTCTGTATGTCGGCACCCGGCATTTCCTCCGTACAGCTGGGCTTTGGGTTGCTCGACCTCGAGGCCCTCGATCAGGGTACGCTGGCGACCGCAGAGTCGCGCGGTCTCGCAGTCATTGCGCGCGGATGCTTTGGAGGCGGTCTTTTGAAAGACAGCCTCGATGAGGCAGAACTGAAGGCGACCACATCCAAGTGGCAACGTGTCTTGGCTTTGCGTGCGCTCAGCAAGTCCACGGGGCGCGGCGTCCTCGACATGGCATTCCAGTTCTGCCGCGCCACTCCCGCTGTCAGCATCACTCTGCTGGGTATGCGCACCGACGATCATCTGCGCGAGAACCTGCGCTACGTCAACGCTCCTGGCCTTAAGCCGGAGGAATACATGGCTCTCCGTCAACTGAGCCCGTTTGACAAGGCAAATGTCCACGGATGAACCAGCATCAATCCTTCGAACCTGTGAGAAACCACGCGCTCGACGGCCTTCGTGCAGGCGCCGCAATTTCCATCGTAATTTATCACCTCGGCCTCAACAGTCTCCAGTTCCGGCTCATCAACGGCGGCCATGAATATGTAGGCCGATTTATAGGCGGCCTATGTCCATCAGGAGTGGAGCTTTTCTTCACTCTGAGCGCGGTAGTTCTGCTTCGCCCTTATCTGCGATCTTCTCGCCAAATGGATGTTTCAAAATATCTTTGGCGCCGTTTCACCAGGCTTTGGCCCGCTTTTTTCGGCGCGTGGATACTGGCGGGGGCTACAGTTGCGCTCATAGCGTTCAATCCGACGTGGTGGCCCTCTGAAATGCCGACCTTTTCGTTCACGGACTGGGCGGCGCAGATATTCATCTTTTATTTTGGTCACAGCGCGTACAATTTTGCTTGGTGGACGCTAACAATCGAGGTCATGTTCTACGTATTGGCGCCGCTCGCGGTGGCACTTCTTGCGAAAAGCTCCGCGACCACCATGAGCATTACTTTCCTCGCGAGTATCCCGATCGCGCTATATGCAGCAGCATTCATGCCCTCAGGCAGAATCTACGGCATATTCCTCAGTTTTTTGACTTTCGTATCGTGCTTCTGCGGAGGACTTCTTTTGGCGAAACAGGACATTTCAGCGAAGAGCAGGCTATACCTGATGCTCGCTGGAATCGCAATTGCGGGCGCGAGCGTCATCGGCGTCGCCATCAATGGGCGCGTTGGATATGGCTTGATTTACATGGCGTTGGTTTCACATGTTTTGGTGGCGCATACGAAAACCAGCCGCCTACTCGCGAGTCCGCTGATGGTATGGTTAGGCGAAAGAAGCTATTCGCTGTTCCTAACCCACTATTCGGTTATTGCGCTCGCTTGTTGGGCTACCTCCTTTTTTATCGATGGCAAGGGGCTGGTCTATTTCATAATCAGCCGTGCCTTGGCAGTCATCGGATCCTTAGCTGTTGCCTGCGTCCTATTCGAAGTGGTCGAGAGGCGATTTGCACACGGGTTAATCACCGCGGGCATGTGGTTGCCAGGCAAGCCCAACCACCAGGAGGCGTCAGCGAAACCCGTGGAAATCAACTGACCTTCAGTCATGCGCGGGGGACCGTAGTCCTACTGTACGCTGTCGCGTTTTACGAATCTGCGCTTACCGCGCGCATCTTCGGGATCAACCGGCTCAATTGACGCCGGATTGGCTGATCTAGGTATCGGTCGATCAGCCAACTTCCGGCCAACAGCAGAGTCAATATCGCGACGCCAAGATAGGGAGCCCCGAAGCTCGCCCCGCCATCCTTGCAAATAAAACGCACTGCCGAATTCAAGACGGAAGAAAGTGGACTGTGCAACACATAAATCGCGTATGACGTAAGCCCAAGAAAAGTCGCAATTTTGCGCAGCCGCGGACTCGGATCCATTCGCGTGCCCAAGATAACGACCAAGGGAAAGACGAACAAAACGCAGACCGCATCCCATTGCGCTCGGAATTCCGCCGGCGGCAATCCGGCGATCGCGACGCCCACCATTGCTATGATTACCAGGACTCCAAGATTGCTTTGCCTGAGATGAACGCCCGATATGTGGCGCGCGATGAGAACGCCGACCGAGAAGCCAAAAACGGTCCGCGTCAGCCCGACTCCAAAACTATCGCCACTCGAACCCTGGTCGAGATTCCCCACAGCCAAACTTGCCCAACCCACCGCAAAACCGGTCAGAAGGGATACAACGAGCAGCCTGCGCGAGGTGAGCACCGGCCAAAGAATGACGAACAAAAAGTTGACCAAGATCTCAAAAAATAGCGACCAACAGGGAATATTGAGAGGAAACATTTCATTCACAGGGTGTGCCGAAACGTTCGGTAGCATGAATAGCGCGAGCGCCGCAGCGTGAAAGAGCTTCGATGAATCCCAGCTCTGGGCGTTGCGGCCATACAGGCTAGCCAGAGTCACCACGATGCCAAAAAAGGTTCCGGCGAAGTACAGTGGGTAAAGCCGAATGAGTCGCGCGCGCATGAAGGCGAGTGCTCCCATGCCCCTCTCAAATCGGGCTTCGTAAGCATGGCTAAGGACCACGCCGCTCATCATGAAAAAGAGATCGACGGCAAGATAGCCGCCTGGCGCGGCAATAGGCCGGAAAACCAGGCTCATATGAAATACCAACACGCCCACGGCCGCGATTCCTCGCAGCGCGTCAAGCGTGTGAAAAACGCGCGCCTGCGGCGCTATCGCTTCGCTCATTTTTTCATCAATCGCCGACGACCGCGGATCGACCGTGTGGGTAGGCAGAAAGGCAACTGGTCCGCAGCGCTTCAATGTTGATCAAGTTCACAGTATTCGGCAATCTAAGGCTAGCGTGTAGGTAAAAGTCTGTCATTGCGCTGTTAAATGTATGCGATTCGCGACGCGTCGACACTGCGTTTTTCGTCTACTAACATCTGAGTTGCTTAAGGAGCCGCAGGTCTAGGAGTCGTGGAAATGATCGAGCACGTTAATCGCATCGCCTTTCGCGGTGTCGTGGTGGCGAGTTGTCTCGTACTCCTTGCCGGCTGCGGAGCGTCGTCGGGTTTTAGGACAGTCGACACGACCTCTTCAGGAACAAACACAACGACACCGGCACCGGAAGCTCCGATGCCTCCCACAGGCCTTACGGCAACTCCCGGCAATGCACAAGCAAGCCTGACGTGGTCGGCGAGCAGCGGCGCGACCTGTTACCATGTGAAGCGGGCTACGACCAGTGGCGGACCGTACACGGAAATTGCGACCGTCATGTCGACTTCGTACATCGATGCGACGGTGACCAACGGCGCCACTTATTTCTTTGTCGTTACTGCGATTGGGCCCGGAGGCGAGAGCAACAATTCGGCGCAGACTTCCGTGACGCCAGACCCTACTATCGTAACGCCGGCTGTCCCCATGGGTGTCACAGCGACTGCCGGCAACGCGCAAGCAAGTTTGACTTGGTCGGCGAGTAGCGGGGCGACTAGTTATCACGTGAAGCGCTCCACCACCAGCGGCGGCCCCTACTCACAGGTCGGAGCACCGAGTTCGTCTACTTACACCGACACTTCGCTCACGAACGGCACGACGTACTACTACGTCGTCTCGGCGCTCAACTCGGGCGGTGAGAGCGCGAACTCTGCACAGGTCAGCGCGATGCCCGTTGCACCAGCAGTGGCCCCGGCGACGCCCACGGGCCTATCGGCGAGCGCGGGCAATGGGCAGGTGAGTTTGACGTGGTCGGCGAGCAGCGGCGCGGCCGGCTACCATGTCAAGCGCTCCACCACCAGTGGCGGCCCGTACACCCAAGTTGGCGCACCGACT
>Ga0116227_10015205_pt1 | contig 11460 bp, 7 predicted proteins | sample S1TSphgellanicum_FD_89693 | JGI IMG/M metagenome (GOLD analysis project Ga0116227, IMG submission 89693) | Host-associated microbial communities from peat moss isolated from Minnesota, USA - S1T2_Fb - Sphagnum magellanicum MG | ecosystem: Host-associated > Plants > Peat moss > Unclassified... | reverse complement strand
TCCTTTTCGTAAGAGTTGCAGACTCCGGTGGCGGCGAGTTCCTCCAGAGCGCGCTGGTCGAGATGTTGAAATTCCGGTGGTGTCATGTTTGTCCAATTGATGAGACCAGCCTCCAAGTCTTCTCGCGTATAACGCACAAGTTTGAGAAAGGCGTCATTGCCCCCGGTTATCTCGCCCTTCGTGTTCCAAAAGAATACGCCTTGGGCATTGGAGTCCACGAGGCGCCGGAACCGTGTCTCGAGCCGGCTACGTTCCGTGATGTCACGAACCATGGCGACCATATAACCCCGGTTTAAGTTGATGTAGCGGGCGTTTACCTCGACGGGAAAAGTTGAGCCATCTTTGCGCTTATGCCGACCAATGATGGTTTTAAAACCGATTCTTTTGATATCCTCAACGACAACCGGCCACAAAGTTCGGTAGTCCTTTTCAATGTCGATGTCGGCCACGTTCAGCGAAAGCATTTCCTCGCGGGTATAGCCAAGCCGTGAGCAACCTGTGGTATTGACGTCAAGAAACCGGCCTGTATCCGGGTCAATCACCTCAATCGCATCGGGGGACCGGTCAACCAGGGTTCGGAATAGGGCCAGAGACTCCTCTGCCAGTTTCCGCTGGGTAATGTCCTGCACCATGACAACGATGCCCTTCACTTTTCCGGCCGTGTCGCGCACCGGGACCTTGTCGGTCTCTATCCAAATCTCTTTACCCTCTTGGTTCCGAAACTTCTCCACGATCCCCAACTTGGGTTCTCCCGTCTCGATGACTTCCAAATCATCCGCGTAATACTTTTCCGCTTCCTGGGGATGAACCTCATACATCGATTTTCCTTCCAGCTCGGTGGCAGGCAGACCGGTGGCTTCGGCCGCTCGCTTATTGATTCGCAGAATGCAGTTTTGTGTATCCTTGAACCAAACCATGGCTGGCATCAGGTCGAACAAAACCTGCAACTCGCTTTGCTGCCGTTGCAGAGCCTCCTCAGCCAGTTTTCGCTCCGTGATATCCTCCGCGACCACCATGAGCGTCGCGATGGCGCCCCCCTCCGTGTGCGTCGCGGAGACACTGTGCCGTGTCCACACGATATCTCCATTCTTTTTCAGGTAGCGCTTTTCCATGATGAAGCTATCCCGCTGCCCGGCCAGCAACTCGTCCCGCATTTTCAGGTTGAGATTGAGATCGTCTGGATGCGTCAGGTCCGCAAAATTCATAACCAAAAGTTCATCCGGCGTATAGCCGAGCATCTTGCAGTAAGCCGCATTGACCCGCAGGAAACGACCGTCCGGCGTCGAGACAGCGATGCCGGTGGCGGCCGAGGTGAACATATTGCGGAACCGCTCCTCGCTCATCCGAATGGACTCTTCCGCCAGCTTTCTTTCGGTAATGTCGATGTGCATGACCACGGCGCCCGCCGGAAGGCCCTCGCGCACGGGTGTGACCAGGAGAAGGAACCAGCGCTGCTCCGTGGGCGAGTGGCACGGATACTCGAGTGAAAATTGCCTGGTTGTGCCAGCCAGGACTTCGCGAATCCCGGCGGCCGCCCTTTGCCCATCCTCGTAGCAATCGCCGCTGGCGCGCTCACAGATTTCCAGATAGTTCTGGTTCACACCCAGGGTGGGCCCCTGCAACTGGTTGGCCGTGGCGAACTGCCGCCAAATGTCGTTTACGGAGACTATCACCCCGTGCGCGTCAAGCAGTGCGATGTGGGCGGGCAACGCATTCAGAATCGCCGTCATCGTTTCCGCCAGTTGGCGCTGCACCATTTCGCTCTTCTGAAGTTTTTCCTGCGCCTTATGCAATAAATAGGCGTGTCCACCCGGATGAAGCACGGCATCCACTTTGCCTACGGTCAATTCCTGCAATCGCCGGTGTGTCGTGTCGAGATTTTGGACCAACGCGCCGATTTCTTCGCTCGGGTCCACCGGCCCAGATGCGGATGGTTCCTTCATTGGGTTAGGGGCGCTATTCCAAAATTTGCATGAAGGGCCTGGACTCGCTGAGGTCGCCGATGATCTTAAGGGGCGGTTCGGGACATACCCTGACCAGCATCGGGGTGAGCAGGACACCTTCCGCCATGGCACGCTTCGGCTCGCGGAATACATCAATGATTTCGATCTCATGCCGCTCCGCCAGGTGCTCACGGCAGAGCGCCCGGAGATTCGTGATGGCCTGCAGGGAATTTGCAGCGTCCCCGGCGACATAGAGCCGAAACCTGAATGGCGCAGTCTTGCTCATGACTTGTCCGTCCCGCGCAGCTCGCTCAATTGGGTCCTTCGGTTGGCGAATGCGTGAATGCGTTTTGACGTCAGGAGATTCAACTCCTTCCTTTGGGACCGTTTCGCCAGCAATTCGCGCTGCGCGGACTTGATCCGCACTTCAATTTCCGCTTCTTCATTGTCCAGGGCGGCCAGGATCTTCTTGGCCGTGGCCAGTTCCTCATCCCGCGCCGACTGCTCCGCGCGTTCCTTTTCCCAGCGGAGCGTCCCCATCAGCACTTCCCCTCCGGCGGTGTAGGCATCGGCCAGGGTGACGCCCTTGTCGCTCAACATCAGTTCGCGCACCTGGTTGGAATGAGACGTACCCCGCGACTTGATGATCGACAGGCCACGATTGCGCTCGCCCGCGTGAACCAGGTAATTGAGATGAATCCAAGTGTCCGCCAGGGTTGAGATTTGCAGCGGCGTGCCTTCCGTGGAGCTTGAAGCTTCTTGCAGGAGACTGGTGCAAAGCAGCGTGATCCCGGAGGATTTCGACCAATCCAGCAACCGTTCCGCCACGCTATAGGCAGTCTCCTCGTTGCCCGCCTTGGCCAGTGCCGAAACCGGGTCGATGATCACGCAGCGCGCGTCATGGGTTTTTGCGAGCTGTTTGATTTGCATCAGGTGAATCTCCGCACTGCCCGAGACCGTCCGGGCCGAGATCAGACGCAACTTTTCCTTCTTCACAAAGCGCTCCAACCGGATGTTTACGGAGGTCAGATTGCGAATCACCTCGTCCGCGTCGGAATCGAAGCTAATGAAGAGGGTTCGTTCGCCGCGCTTGCATGCGGCTTCCGCAAATGCGCCAGCCAGCGTCGACTTGGCGGTGCCGGGGAAGCCGGTGATCAGGATGGCCGCGCCTCGATAGTAACCTCCGCCGAGCATCGTATCGAGCCGCTTGACTCCGCTCGAGAGGCGCTCGGTGAGTTTCGAGCTGCGAGATGTTCTCTGCCAGCCTGGCTCACGTCCGCCGGCCACCTCACGTGCGCCGGCCACCTCCAGACCACCCTCGCCGATCACGAACGGCGATTCATTCTCCGAAAAAGAGGAACCCCGGTATTTTACCACATGCAGGCTCCGCTGAGAAACACCCCGGACCAGCTCATGGTTGAGTGTCACTGTACAATCGACCATGAACTGCATGAAACCGAGGTTTGGCTGGTTGTCCAAAAGGCTTTGACGGTTCCCCACTTTGGAGGTGATGATCGCCGTCAGCCCGCGCGCTCCCAGCCATTCATGGAGCCGATAAACTTCCCGCCGCTCGGCCGCCGGGTCGCCCAGCAAAGCGAGCACGACGTCCAGGGCGTCGAAGACGACGCGCTTCGCATTAATTTCCTTGGCTTTGGTCTCGACGGCGGCGAGGATTCCGCCGAGGTCGAAAGACCCGGATTGAGCCAGATCCGGGGTTGTTTGCGCATTGAGAAAGAAGAGCTTCCTTTTCTCCAAGACCTCCAGATCCCACCCAAACTTCTTGGCGTTGGTCTTGATTCGCTCCGAGGTTTCCTCAAAGGCCACGAAAATACCTGCCTCGTTGTTCAGGCGCGCGCCGTTTACCAGCGATTGCAGGGCCATGACCGTCTTCCCTGAACCGGCGCAGCCTTCAAGCAGCGTGGTTCGTCCCCTGGGCAGGCCACCCTTGGTGATTTCATCGAATCCCTCGATGCCCGTGCGGGTCTTCGACAAATCTGGGGTAACTGGTGCCTTGTGGTTCAGGAGTCGTTTGCGGTTCATGGACGTGTTGGGTTTTTCTGCTTTGAACTTACTGTTAGATTGGGCAATCCATTTGAAAGTGCTTGTGTAACGCAAAAAGCGAAGGATAAGAACAGAGCCGGTTCTTTCAGAGTAAGATCATCCTTGTCGGACAAATCGGGAGAGATGAAAAAAGGCTTGAAGCATCAAGCGCTTCGGAAGTTGTTCAAAAATCGTCATTTGCATGACAACTGATTTTCTTATAAAGAAATCCAATAATTCAAGACACTTATTCGCTCATATTTGATCAATCGCGTTCATTTGCGCTCAAATCTTAGAGCCGATCGACATTTACATTGGAATTCGTCACCAAGAGCTGGCCATCAGGGGGAATTACTCTCCCGCTTCAAGCTCATCAAATAAGATCACCACAGGACGCGTAAGTCTGGCAACTTCAGTCGCCGGAATCATCGGCCTGCAACGAGGCCTGACCACACGAATCTTTTTTTCCGCAACCATGCGACGCACCGTCGAGTAACTAACTCCAAGATGCACGGCACATTCCTTGTAGGTCATGAGCTTCGCGTTCATGGGATTGGATCGAGTCGGGCATAGCACAAAAGCAGGTACGTCGGTTTTTTCATCAAAGCATGAAATACATCGCTCCGGCTTTTTTCTTGCAATGTATATATTCGCTTAAATCTAACTATTGGCGTTCAAATGCGCTCAAATTTGTCCACAGCCTGCTGGCGTGGGGGGGCGAAAAATCCGATGGAAGGCCGATCAGCAGGAAAAAATCACGTTCCGGTCTCCATCTCATCCACAACCAACTTGATTGGAGAGGTAAATTTCTCCAGTTCACTTTCGGGTATCATCGGCCGGCGACGGGGCACCACCACGGCAACCTTTTTATCCGCGACCATAAGGCGAACGGTTGAGTAGCTCACCCCGAGACGGGCGGCAAATTCCTTGTACGTCAGAAGCTTGATTTTCATCGGATTGAAAATCCCAGGGGAGGAGGCACAGAACACCGCCGTTGTACAAGGGATATAAATGGGGATAAGGGGATCATTAACAACCTCGACAGAGTCGCCCGACACCAACTCATCGTTGAGGAGGAAGGTTGAAATTTTCCAACCTTGGCAGATTCAAAAGCGATCAAGCGGTGATCGTTTTTGGCGAGATGCGAATTCGCCCAAGTGCCTTGTCGAAAGGTTAAGTCAGAACGCAAGCATTTGTAAAATAAATGTTTGGATAAATTGCGCCCCACTGGTTTCCCTTGGCTCATTTACTGCCGACTAAAGTGTTATTGCTTCCTCCATCATTTGAGCCAAATCGAACACTTTTCGCGTTTGTTTTAGTGCCGCATCGAGGGGAAGAGAATGCTTTTCTATCGAAGTATAAAGTTTAGCATGCCTTTCGGTCGTTGATGCCTTTCTAAAAATATGTCGCTTTTATTTGCACGCCTGAAATCCGACACGGAGCGGCCATACCGAAAGATCGAATCCTTAATCGATCTGACGAAGAACTTTCGCTCGCGGGATGCTGCTGCCATCGTGCGCGATTTTGGGTGAAGGCCACTGAATAAGAGAGCATAAGAACTCGGGCCGCGGTTTGGAGACACCTGCCGATTGGGAAAGAAAGTTTCAATTTATGATCGATTTTTTAAAAAGATTTTTCTCAACCGATGGATTCATGCCCCATGGCATGTGCTACGAATGGAATCCCGGCGTCATCTGGCTGAACGTCGTTTCGGATGGCCTCATCACCCTGGCCTATTACTCCATTCCGCTGACTCTGATCTACTTTGTCCGCAAGCGCAAAGACCTCCAGTTTAGTTGGATTTTTATTTGCTTTGCGCTGTTCATTGTCGCGTGCGGCACGACGCACCTCATGGAGATATGGAACATCTGGCATCCGGTTTACTGGCTGACGGGAAGCATTAAGGCGTTGACTGCGGCCGTCTCCGTCATGACGGCGATCCAGCTCGTGTATTTGATGCCCAAGGGGCTTGCTTTGCCGAGTCCGGGAGAAATGGCAAAAGCAAACAAAATCCTGAGTGAGCGAACGCAGGAACTTGAAGCCTCCCGGACGCGCCTGCATTCGGTCCTCGCCGCCGCGACCGAAAACGCCATCATCGCCTGCGATGCTGATGGCACCATCACCGTTTTCAATTCCGGGGCCGAACGGATGCTCGGCTATACCGCGGAAGAAATGGTGGGTAAACACACCCCGGCGGTTTTTCACCTGGAATCCGAGATCCTCGAGCGCGGACGGGAATTGACCGAAGAACTGGGCCGGCCCGTGCAAGGCTTTGAGGTCTTCAACGCCAAGGCCCGCGACGGCCAGCCGGAAGAACGCATATGGACCTACGTGCGCAAAGACGGCAGCCAACTTCCGGTCCAGTTGACCGTATCTTTCGCTTATGATGCCAGCGGCAAAGTCATTGGTCGCGTCGGCATCGCCCAGGATATTACCGCCCGCAAAAAATACGAGCGCCAACTCCAGGAGGCGAAGGAGCGCGCGGAACAGGCCGACCGCGCCAAGAGCGATTTTCTCGCCACGATGAGCCATGAAATCCGCACGCCGATGAACGGCGTCATTGGTATGACGAGCTTGCTCCTGGATACCGCGCTGGACAACGAGCAGCGCAACCTGGCGGAAACCATCCGTTTCAGCGGCGAGTCGCTCCTGCGCCTGATCAACGACATTCTCGATTTTTCAAAAATCGAGGCTGGGCAGATGTCGCTGGAAGACCTCGATTTCGACCTGCGCGGATTGGTCGAGGATACCCTGGAAATGATGGCGATCCAGGCTCACGCCAAGGGCATCGAGCTGGTCAGCGGTGTGGCGCCGGAAGTACCCGGCAAGCTGCGCGGTGATCCGGGCCGCGTCCGCCAAGTGCTGACGAATTTAATGGGCAACGCCATCAAGTTCACGAACGAAGGCGAGGTCGCCGTGCGCGTGACCCTCGAGGCAGAAGAGGAAACGAGCGTCCGCGTCCGTTTCGAGATCAAAGACACCGGCCTAGGCATTCCCCTCGAGACTCAGGCGCGGCTGTTCCAGCCCTTTGTCCAGGCGGACAGCTCGACTTCGCGAAAGTTTGGCGGCACCGGATTGGGGTTGGCCATTTGCAAGCGGCTGGCGGAATCGATGAGCGGAAGCATTGGCGTGGAGAGCACGCCGGGGCATGGTTCCACGTTTTGGGTCACCATGAAGTTCTCCCGCCCGACCGGGGCCGAGGTAGCGCCTAAAGCTCCCCTTGCAATGATCAATACCCGCGTGCTCCTCGTGGTCGACAACGCAACTCGCCGGCAGTTTCTCGATCAAAAAATCAGCGCCTGGCGGATGCTCGCCCAAAGCGCCGAATCCGGGGAAGCGGCCCTCGCGATGTTGCGTCAGGCGGCGACCGAAGAGACCCCTTATTCGCTGGCGATCGTCGATTTGCAAAAACCGGAGATGGACGGTCTGGCCTTCGCCCAAAAGCTCAAAGACGACCCCATCCTGGGTACAACCCAGCTCATTCTCCTGACGCCTTTTGGAAGTCCCGTTCCGAGAGACCAGTTGAAAGAGTTCCGCGTCGCCGCCTGCTGCGTCAAACCTGTCCGCCAATCCGTTCTTTTCGATTGCGTGTCCGAGGTCCTCGCTCGTCCGGGCAGCGACGAAAAGTCCGAGCCACTCGAGCCGTTAATCAAGGCCGAGGTGCCCGAGTCGGTGCGGAAGGAGCGCGTTCTCCTCGCTGAGGATAATGCGGTGAATCAACAGGTGGCCTTGGGCAATTTGCGCAAGCTCGGGTACGAGGCCGACGTCGCCGCCAACGGATTCGAGGTGCTGGAAGCAATCGCCAGGAAGAGCTACGATATCATACTCATGGATTGTCAGATGCCGGACCTGGACGGCTACCAGGTGACCAGGGAAATTCGCCAGAGAGAACGAAAGGGCCGGCACGCTTATATTATCGCCATGACCGCCAATGCCATGGTTGGAGACCGGGAGAAGTGTCTTGCCGCCGGCATGGACGATTACGTCAGCAAACCCTTGAACCGCGCCGACCTGCGCGCCGCCATGCAACGTGGGGCGGCCCAGCCCCAAGCGCCGCTTGATGAGGAGCCCTTGCAACCCCTGGGAACGGAAGATGAACATGAAGTCGCGAAATGGATCGAGCTTTTTGCCGCGACCGCCCCGGACAGCATGGCGGAAATGAAGCGCGCCCTCCAGGAGTCCAGCGCGGGCGACCTTTCCCTGGCGGCACACTCGCTGAAAGGAAGTTGCAGTAACTTTGGAGCATCGGTGCTCGCTGAACTCTGTGCTCAAATCGAACAAGCCGCAGACGACGGCAACCTCCACGGCGTGGGCGATCTTATTGCGTCGGCCGAAAGAGAATTGGGTCGCGTCATAGAAACCTTGAAAACCCGTCTAAAATCGAAACACACACCATGAAAATAATTATTGTCGATGATGAACCTGTTGCCCGAGCCATTCTGCAGCATGCGCTCGAAAACCTCGGGCACGAGATAATCGCCGTCAGCAATGGCCTCGAGGCCTGGGAGGTCTTTGACCGCGACCCCGTCCGCCTGATCGTGAGCGACTGGAAAATGCCCAGGCTGGATGGACTGGGCCTCTGTGAAAAAGTCCGCGACCGTAAGAAAACGCGCTATACGTACTTTATCCTGCTGACTGCGCAGGATACGAGACCGGAAAACTACAAATTGGCCACGAATGCCGGCGTGGACGATTTCCTCACCAAACCCTTCGACCGCCCCACCATCGAGATGCGCCTGCGGGTGGCCGAGCGAATCCTAAGGTTCACCACCGAAATTCGCCAACTCCAAGGCCTTATTCCGATTTGCGCCTATTGTCGAAAAATTCAAAACGACGCCAATTACTGGCAGATGGTTGAGGCTTACATCAGCGAACAAACGGGCAGCAATTTCACGCACGGCATGTGCCCGGAATGCGCGGAAAAATTCCTGGCGGAAATCAACCTCAAAAGCAATCTACCGCCGAAACCGTAAGACTTCCTGGAAATGCCCGAGGCTTAGAGCAGCCTAAGCAAGGCTTTTGCCTGCCTTGGATGATCCCTGATCGTTCGCCTCGCGATCCGTCCGAAAGCTCGCATTTCTAGCCGCTGAGAAATGGAGGCAAGCGAAAACCAACGACTTGCGAGCCGTGGAGGGGCTCGCCGGCGTCAGGTGACACCAGATTAAGCCATTGGTAGAGGAGATGGTGGTGGCTGTCGTCCCGTGCGGAGTCAATAAACGCTTCTCACTTGCCTCTTTGCGGTAGGATTCAGGAGAATAACCTTGCCGGGCAACCTTAATAGTGTAATAATAACACTAAGATGAAGTCTGAACAAAAGAAATACTCGGTTCTCCTGACGGACCTTTACCAGTTGACCATGGCCTACGGGTATTGGAAGAACCGTGTTCATGAACGCGAGGCGGTCTTTCATCTCTTCTTCCGCAAAAATCCGTTCCACAGCGGATTCAGCGTGGCATGTGGACTGGCGGATGTCCTCGAGTACATCGAGACGTTCCAATTCGATGAGGACGAACTGACTTATTTGGCCAGCCTGACCGGAAACGACGGCAAGGCCTTGTTTGAGGTGGGATTCCTCGATTACCTGCGGGACCTGCGTTTTACCTGCGACATCAATGCCATTCCGGAGGGAACCCTGGTTTTTCCCCATGAGCCGCTCATTCGCGTAAAGGGTCCGATTATTCAATGCCAACTTCTGGAAACGGCACTGCTCAACATCGTCAATTTCCAGACCCTGATTGCCACCAAGGCCGCCCGAGTCTGCCATGCGGCCGCACTGGAACCGGTTCTTGAATTTGGACTGCGCCGCGCCCAGGGAATTGACGGAGCCATGGCGGCGAGCCGTGCCGCGCACGTGGGAGGATGCGCCGCGACCTCCAACGTGCTGGCAGGAATGCGCTATGGGATTCCCGTCAAAGGAACCCACGCCCACAGCTGGGTGATGTCGTTCGATACGGAGGAAGAGGCCTTTGACGCCTATGCCGACGCGATGCCCAACAACTGCGTTTTTCTCGTCGATACCTACGACACGCTCGAAGGCGTCCGGACGGCGGTGCGCGTGGGTAAGCGACTGCGGGAAAAGGGGCATGAACTCGTCGGGGTGCGGCTCGATTCAGGTGACTTGGCCTACCTCAGCATTGAAGCACGCAAAATCCTGGACGAAGGCGGGTTTCCCCAAGCGCTGATTGTTGCGAGCAACGACCTCGACGAGCATATCATCACGAGTATCAAGCAGCAGGGTGGGAAGATTGGCATCTGGGGAGTAGGCACCAAGCTGGTCACAGCTTACGATCAGCCCGCGATGGGTGGGGTCTATAAACTGGCGGCCGTACGCGAGGACGGCGGCGCTTGGCGCTACAGCGTCAAGCTGTCGGAACAACCGATCAAGGTTTCGAATCCGGGAATTCAGCAAGTGCGCCGCTTTCGGCTCGGGAAGGAATTCATCGGTGACATGATTTACAACGAGGGTGTGCCGATGAAAAGCGACCGGGTTATCGTCGATCCGATCAACATGAGCCGCAGCAAAAAGATGCCGGCAGACGCGACGACCGAAGAGTTGCTTATTCCTATCTTCCAGCAAGGGAAACTGGTCTACCAGAGCCCTAACATTCGGGAATTGCGCCAGCGCACTCTGGACCAACTGGCGGGCTTCCACGACGGCATTAAGCGATTCCTGAATCCGCATGAATATCCTGTCGGTCTCGAGGCGGGACTTCACCAACTGAAAACCGAACTGATCCTGAAGGCCCGGGGCATTGAAACGTGATCAACCATGACAATTATTCGAGCCATTCAGGGCGACATCACCAAGCTGAACGTCGACGCCATCGTCAACGCGGCCAACACCTCGTTGTTGGGTGGAGGTGGGGTGGACGGGGCGATTCATGTTGCGGCTGGGCGCGCATTGCTTGAAGAATGCAGGGCTTTGCGCGGCTGTAAAACCGGCGAGGCGAAGATTACGGCGGGATATCGTCTTCCTGCGAAATATATTATTCACACGGTCGGCCCCGTTTGGCGTGGCGGAGCGGGCGGAGAAGCGAAGCTACTCGCGAACTGTTACAGAAATTCACTGAGAATAGCCGCCGAGAAAATGCTCTCCTCAATTGCTTTTCCGGCCATTAGCACCGGCGCGTATAGCTATCCGATGCGTCAAGCCACGGTCGTTGCAGTTCGCACGGTCAGAGAGTTTATCGCGAATCAAAGTAGCCTACGTGAGGTTATTTTTTGCTGTTTCACCGACTTTGATTTGGGCTTCTACGAACAAGCCTTGGAAAATGAATCATCAATTTCATGAGCCGCTCATTCGTTATTTTCGGTACCCGTTCTTATGCTGCCATGGCCGTGCAAGTGGCAAAGTTAACCAAGGGAAGGCTTGGCGAAGTCGACGTGCGGGAATTTCCGGATGGAGAGCGGTACCAGCGCATCGTCACCAATGTCTCGGACAAGGATGTTGTCCTCGTTGGAGGCACAATTAGCGACG
>Ga0116227_10015204_pt1 | contig 11460 bp, 5 predicted proteins | sample S1TSphgellanicum_FD_89693 | JGI IMG/M metagenome (GOLD analysis project Ga0116227, IMG submission 89693) | Host-associated microbial communities from peat moss isolated from Minnesota, USA - S1T2_Fb - Sphagnum magellanicum MG | ecosystem: Host-associated > Plants > Peat moss > Unclassified... | reverse complement strand
GAATCCTTTTACATATGCGCTGTAGTCCCCGACGAGGTCTTCGCGGTACTGGAAGATGTCCATGAAAATGTCCTTTGCAGGCTTTCATATAGTATGGCACCCACCCCACGGGTCAAAAGGGGGCCTGATGGTCCAATCATTATCATGGCAAAGGATTTATTGACGGAGGGCATCACTGAGGGTCTGCGACGGGAATCGTATTGAATCGCTCAACATTCGGTGGGAAGAAGGGCAGATCGCCTTATTCCGCCTTATTCGGTTCACCCCTCAAGGTTCTGCGCTACGCCCAAGAACCACGCGGCTCCTTGACAGTATCCGCAGGAATCGATCATCCCCAACCTTCTTAAATGAAGCAGATTGTCCCGCAATGTACGGTTGACGACAGATGAATTGATTTGAGTGGATTGCCATTCGTTGAGATTAGGATGACACGGCCATCTCTTCCTCACTTTTTCGTCTCGCTCGTCTGATACTCAAGTACAACTGGTCCGAAGAGGCCAGCGGAGATGGCCGGAAAATGACCCTTTGGGTTTGGCGAGTTCTTGGGCCATTGGATGGTGCTCACGAAGTTCGTGAGTGAGTTAACGACGGTGACCTGGATCGTGTTGTCTCCCTCGTGAAGAAGAGAACGGATGTCCGCGGAGAAGGGATGGACGACCAAGGCCGCGGCTTGGACACCATTGACTTTCACCTCCGCCGCATCTTTCAGTTCTCCAAGATCCAGGATGATTCGTTTCGCGCCTTTGAGATCGGCCGAAGACACCGACACATGGGTCACATAAACAGCGCGCCCCGAAAAGGTCTTCAGATTGGGGTCGTCGAGCCAGTCGATAAGCTTCGGCATACTGAGATGCAGCGCAATGCCGACACCCTTCTCCGAATCACCAACGGCATCGACGGACCACCCCTGGCCGCCAACGGTCTGGCGCTTTATTTCGTTCCAGGAAGAGGGAGAGACGTCAGCCTTTTGCGAGGGATCGAAAGCGATCAACTCGGAGCCAAAGGGCGGGAGGGCAACAGCGATGCGGACCGCTCCTCCTTCCCGAGTGAAATTAACTGGCCTAGCATCACCCGACCAAGCATCCCAGACTTCAGGAACCGATTTCGCGGGTATCTCAACCGTCGTGGTGGAGGATGTGGCGGCCGGATTCGTGAGCAGATAGAACGAGGCGGAACCAATCGTCTTCTTCACGAAGGGCAATATCGCGCCGGAGACGAAGCGCACCTGGGCCGGAACCACTTCGGTGAGATTTGCCGCAGCCTCTGTTCCATCAGCCACATGGATCGCGGAGGCCGCATGGGACAAGCGCTCCAGTTCCTTGGCAACCAGGGCTTGATCCTCGTCGAGATTCTTGAAGCTGACGTTCGCGCCTGGGCGTCCTCCGACGAACACGATTGGAAATCGTCCATCGGCAAAGGTATTCAACGCCTTCACCAGTTCTGGAGTCACGCTCGTCTCGCGCGGAATGATGAGCGCCGCATACCGTCCTCCGGTTTTGGTCCTGAGAGAGCTCCCCGTCACCGAGCTGCCGAGCAGCACGTCTTCGTTGACGAATCCAAAGCTATACCCCGCCGCCGTGAGCTTTTCTTCAATTGAAGGAAATGGATCTTTCACAACGCCACTTGCCGGGGTCGGCCCCATGTCCTCCTCATTCAGGGCGCTTCTGAAGATAGCAACCTGCAGATCGCTGTTTCCTTGATGCATGATGTACTGCATTCTGGTGATGTAGCCATTCACTTTTCCAATGAAGGGCCAGATCGGATTGTCTTCCGCGATGTGGGAGCTGAACTGCCCTTGAAACGGAAACCAGCCTATGCCCTTGATCGTCCCATCATCGAACTTGTAGGGGAAGCCGTGGTAGATGATCTCGTTGACCCCGGAGACGAAGAGCTTATCGCTGTTTGCCTTAATAGATTCAGGCGTGGTGATGTAGGTGTTCCCGCGGAAGACGAAGCTCTCGCTGGAGACGATCTTCTTCCCGTAGTCGTAACCGGCTGAAGAAGCCAGCTTCATGAAATTGACTGTGTTGTCCCCGTCAAGCTGCTCGGTTTCAGGTATGCTCGCGTCGCCATACAGTTTCAAGAGATCAGCCGGAGCGCCGTGGGCCTGCACGCGGGAAAGAAGCCGGTGTTGCTTCGCCCATTCATCGAAGGGATGATAGAAGCCTTCAAAGATCAATTCAGAGATGGTCTTCCAATAGTCTCTTCGTATAGCGTCGCCGCCGTCGGCGACGTCGAACAAAGGCAATCCGCCGGGATGTGAAAAGTAAAAGTCGTTGTATCCGGGCTGCCGCAGAATTGCGAGATAAGGCGTCACGTCGTAGCCCCGGCGCTTCTTGAACTGTTCGATAAAGTCGTCCGACCAGAAGAGATATTGCTGCAACTCCAGGCTGTCGCAAAAGATCGCCCGTAGCGACTTGCCCACGTCTGAGGCCGCAAGATCGACCAACGGTGTGCCCACGCGGTCCGCGTGCGCCTCGAAGGCCTTCTTGTCGAGGTGGTCGAGTACGAGTTGCGGCCCGGCACCCGCCGCCCCGATGACCGGCTGTCGAGTAGGGATCTGCCGGAAGACAAAGATGTGCCAGGTTCCATCCGGGATCTGCCAGTCGAGTGTTCCATCGGCACCCATGCGGTCGGTCAGAACGACGGCGGAGCCGCGATCCAGAAGCTCGGGCTTTCGCGGACCGCTTTCCTTCTGGCTGCCCGCGGCTGCGGGAACACTGCGTATCGCAACGACGGCTATGACCTTGCTACGCGCATCCATCCGGGCCTGCCAATCGGAAGGCCAGTCCGGCTTGATCCCTCCATGAAGCATCATGGAGGCGATCAGACCCGGCTTCCAATCGGGGATCGTGAGCTTGCCGGCGAATGCCTTCGGGCCGTCGAAGACGTTGTCCTCGTAACGCAGTTCGATAGCCGAAAGCTCCGGCGTGATTGCAAGTCCTCCACCGAATGGCCAGCCGCTGCCGAAGGTGTAGTCCATCCACATCCCACGGGACTTCGCCTGGTCCGCCGCCAGCTTCACGTGCTTAAAGAACTCAGGAGTAGCATAGCTGTTGACCTTCTCCGCTTCCGCCTTGGGCATCGCCCGCGTATCGAACGTCGCGAAGGGTTGGATCTCCGCGCCTCCGAAGCCGGCCGCGTCAAGAAGGCCGATCTCCCGCTGAATCTCATTGTCGGTCACGTCACCTCCGGGCCACCACCAGCGCACCATCGGCCGATACTGTTTCGGGGGATTCCGAAATTGATCTTTGATCTTCGCAGTGTCTTGCGCCAAGAGGGATCGGCTGCCAATGGCAAGCAGCAGGCCTGTGAAGGCCAAAAGCACGGCCCTGGCGGTTTTCACAATCGTGTCTTTGTCCAACATGCTTACCTCAATTCAAAGTTCGTTGTGCGAGAGCAATGGACTGGCTATGGGGTGGCGGAGAACGATCCGTGCAACGATGCGTCCGAATCGCCGCCGACCCAGACGTCAAAGACCACGGGGTCCGACACCCAGCTTCGTGTCGCGCTCGACCAATACGACAGTGCTTGCTTATCCAGAGAGAAACGGAGGGTCTTCTTTTCCATAGGTCCAAGGGAGACGCGTTGAAAGCCCTTGAGTTCCCGGACCGGCCGCGAGCTGCTGCCCGATTGCTGGTGGATATACAGTTGCGCGACTTCGTCGCCTTGCACCTTGCTCTGGTTCTCGACATCGACCGAGACGCTGACGACGCCGTTATTGTCGATCACCGAAGGATCGACTCTTAGATTCGAGAATCCAAAGCTGGCATAGCTCAATCCGAAGCCAAACGGAAGCAGCGGTGTGCTGTCCTCGTTCCAGTAGCGCTTCCCTTGGTTGTTCGGCGCCTGGGTCGTATTGTGCGCGTAGTAGAGCGGCAACTGACCGGCATCGCGCGGCCATGTGAATGGCAGCTTGCCGCCGGGCGTCGCTCTGCCGAAGAGGATATCTGCGATGGCCGCTCCGCCTTGAGTCCCCGGGAACCACGCTTCGAGCACAGCCGACACATGGCCCATCGCCCAGCGGATATCGAGCGGACGTCCGTTGACCAGGATCAGCACGACAGGCTTTCCGGTTGCGACGGCTGCTTCAAGCAGTTGTTCCTGCTGGCCGGCAAACTCTAGGGAGGAGACGGATGCAGACTCGCCGCTCATGGACTGGAGCTCGCCGAGCGCAACAAGAATCAAGTCGGCTGACTTCGCCGTTTCGATCGCCTTTGCGAACTCCTCCTTTGCGGCGGCATCGGTCCAAAGCGGTTTTCTCGGCTCTTTGCTCAGCATATCGAATGGAGAAGGAAACTTGCGTGCAAGCTGGACGCCAGGGGCCGTATCCACAACGACATCACCGCCGAGTAGATGACGCACTCCTTCAGCGATTGTGACCGTGTCGCCGGGATCAGCGGCGAGCGCCCACGGCCCCAGCAGGTCTGCCCGCGCATCGGCAAACGGACCGATCGCGGCGATCCGCTTATAAGCTGCGGCCTTCAAAGGCAACAAGGCATCTTCATTTCGCAGAAGCACCGTAGACTTTTCAGCAGCGACCCGGGCCGCCACCAAGTGCGTTGGATCGTGGAGCACACCTTCGACCTGGGGCTCCTCGGCGTAAGGGTGCTCAAAGAGACCGAGAGCCACCTTCTCTTCGAGGATCGGCCGAACGGCCTCATCCAACGCTCGCGCATCGATACGGTCATCGTGGACGGCCGCGGCCAAGCCGGTCGAGTACGCCGTGCTGCCCGTCGCCATCTCCATGTTGACACCGGCGTTGAACGCGCGCAGCGCAGCGCCGTCGTTATTGACGGCGAAGCCGTGGGTCTTCAGACTTTTAACTGCATCCGCATCGCTCACCACGAAGCCGTGAAAGTCCCATTGGTTCCGAAGAACATCATGGAGAAGCCAACGATTGCCCGTGGCGGGAACGTCGTTGAGATCCATGTATGCGCTCATCACGGTGCCAACCCCAGCGTCGATTGCGGCTTTGAATGGCGGAAGATAAACATTCCACATCTGTGCATCGGAGACGTTCGCGGCATCATAGTCGCGCCCGCCCTCCGCCGCACCATAGCCTGCAAAGTGCTTGACGGTCGCGAGCAGATGGCCGGACTGGCCAACATATTGTCCCTGAAAGCCGAGCACCTGGGCCCGCGACATCGCTGAGCCAAGGAATGGATCTTCTCCGGCACCTTCGACGATTCTTCCCCAGCGGGCATCGCGCGCGATGTCCACCATGGGAGCGAACGTCCACTCCACGCCGACGGCTCGCGCTTCACTCGCGGCGATGCGCTGCGCCTCTTCCGCTACGGAGGGGTCCCAAGATGCCGCCATCGCAATCGGCACCGGGAAGACAGTGCGCAAGCCGTGGATGACGTCGAACCCAAAGAGCAGAGGAATATGATGAGGCGACTCATCGATCGCAATCCGCTGCATGCGGTTGATCTGCTTGGGATCGGTCGTGAAGAGGACCGATCCCAGTTGGCCCTTGCGAATCCGGTCATCAAGCGAGGCTGAAGGGCCAAAAAAGAATATCTGGCTGAGCTGGCCGATCTTCTCCTCTGTGCTCAGGGTCTTCAGAACGTCTTCTGCCCTGCGCTGGACGGAGCCCGATGCCACATACGGACCTGCCGGGGCGGCGGCGGCCTGCGCTGCGCCAACAGCGGATGGCAGCAATGCGGCTGCAAGGGTAAGCACAACTGCAGCGCAACGGAAAGCGGCAGAGGCTCGATAGCTGTCCTTCTTGAATTTCAGTTTCATAGGCATCCTGGAAGCTGACAAAGGTGCGTAGGACAGAGCAAATCGAGGATTTTGGGGACCGGCGATTGAACGCAGATTCGCTCCTGAGAGTTGCTACGGCTTGCGTTTCGCGGTGAAATCCCCGTTGACACCCATCGGTTCCACATCTACCGTGCCAGCAAATTGTTTTTCCGAATTGACAGTCCCTGAGAAGCCGATGGTCAAAGGCTGCCCGTTATATTCCGACTTGTACTCCCAGGTCACCTTGTTGCCCTCAAGCTTGCCCGTCAGAGGATGATCGACCCCGTCGTCTCCCTTGCAGGATCCTGTGAGCGCGGCGTCCTTCTGAACGAATGTGCAGACCGATAAACCATCGTTGCCCGCGATGCTGGTTGCGACGTCCCATTTGCCCGCGATTGATGGGTCTGCGGCAAGCGCGCTTGCAGTTGCTGCTAAGAAGATGAGTGCTGCGTAACGCTTCATGTGTAAGTTTCCTCGCTTCGGCTTGTCTGTGAAGGACAGGTGCGGGAGAATAATCCGAAGCCCGACATACGACTGTCGAGGTCTAAACGGGTAAAGGCTTCGCAAACCTACGTTAAGCGCGTATAACCCTCATGCATTCATTGGGTTACAGCAGACAAACAAACCGCCGTTAAGGGTTTGCGTCGGTCGGGCCTAAGGGGCGACCCGATGCGGTTCATCCGACGCATATAATTCCTCAGATGGCAGCGAAGGCCCCAACACGAGTAGAGGATAAAACGCAATGGCCGCTCGAACCTGAACAGATCGAATTAGTCCGTGCGCAACTGGAGCGGATGCTGACTGACCCATTGTTCAGCCAGAGCCGCCGCTATCCCCGATTGTTGCGCCGGATCGTTGAGGACTCGCTCGCGGGCGAGGTGAGCAACCTCAAGGAACGGGTGTTGGGCATAGAACTCTTCGAGCGGGCTCCGGACTACGACACCAACGCTGACGCAATTGTGCGGGTGACCGCGGCCGAGCTGAGGAAGCGGATCGCCCAGTACTACCATGAGGCAAAACATCAGCAGGAACCCCGTATTGATCTGCCGGTCGGCGGATATGTGGCGGCGTTCAGGCCGCCTCCGACCATCGCGGAGGCGGCCCCGCCGCCTGTGGCGGACCCGGTCATCGCCGCTCCCGTCGTTTCCGAGTTGGAGACTCCGGATGAAATTTTGCCCATCCCCCCGTCAAGATTGAGGTTTTATGGCCCGTGGGCGGTCATTGGAGTCCTCGTCATCTTGGCGCTGGGACTCATTGCCTGGGTCCGGCATCCCGAAAGTACGGATGCACTATGGCAGTCGTTTATCAGCAAAGGGGCAAGTCCCCTGCTGTGCGTAGGGCAACTGCCCGTCAGTGCGATTCCCCAAGGACCGCAGGACAGCCTGGCAAGATCGTTGCTGGGACAAAGGCCAGTTTCGATCTCCGATGCCGTGGTCGTCTCGCAGTTTGCGACTTATCTTGGGTCGAGGGGCATCACACCCCGCATCCAGGTCTCTACTGCAACCTCATACCTCGAACTGCGCCGCCATCCAGTGCTTTTGATTGGAGGTTTGGACAACAGTTGGACCTTGCGATTTCTCGATGGCTTGCGCTATCGAATGCGAGCCAGGCCGGACAGTTCCGTCCTGTCCATCTACGACTCGGCGGATCCTTCGAAAGACTCCCCGTGGGAGATGGATTTCTCGAAGCCGCCAGACCACGTCGTCGAAGACTACGCAATTGTGAGCAGGTTTTACTCTTCTGAGACCGAAAGCACGGTCATGATCGCCGCGGGTCTCGGCGAAAATGGCACGGATGCCGCGACGGACTTTCTCCTGCACTCGCAATACCTGAGGGACATAGAGCCGGCAAATCAAGACAGATGGAAGACAAGCAATATGGAGTTGGTATTGAAGACCCAGATCATAGACGGGCACGCAGGGCCGCCGGTCATTGCCGCGCGATACTTCTGGTAGAGATCATCTCACCCAGCCGTTTCTCTCCAGCCATTCCTGAATGATCGTCTCCCAACGGTCGTGGGGAAGGAAGAAGAACCCGTGTTCCCCTCTATCGAATATTGTCATGTCCACAGGCACATCGTGACGGCGCAACGCCTCGAAGAACACAATGCTGTTGTCGACATCCACAAGCCGGTCGTCCGCTGCTTGCAGGATAAGAGCAGGCGGTGTCGACTTAGCCACCTGAAGTTCATTGGAAAAACCGGTGACTTGTTCTTCGGTCGGATTTTTCCCGAGAAGCGCGATGCGGGATCCCATGTGCGTGATCTTTGTGTCCATGCTGATGACTGGATAAACCAGCACCATGAAATCTGGCCGAAGACTCACATGGTCCGGATTCGTGACGTAGGACTTCTCGAAGTGAGTGCCCAGTGTCGCGGCAAGATGTCCGCCAGCCGAGAACCCGATGACGCCAAGCTTCTCAGGGTCGAGGTGCCACTCCTTCGCGTGCTGACGGACAAAGATGACTGCTTCTTCGGCGTCCTGGAGTGGACCGATGGATTTGTCCATCATGGTAGTGTCGCTCGGGAGACGGTATTTCACGAGGAACGCTGCGGTCCCGTGGTCCTGGAAGAACTGGGCAACCAGCTCGCCCTCCGCCATGACCGAAAGCATCTCGTATCCGCCTCCTGGAAAGATCAGGATGCTCGTCCCATTCGCTTTGGCCTTGGCGGGCAGAAACGCCTCAATTGTGGGGCGCGAGACCTTCGTAACGAAACCCCATTGCCCCACGGCCTCTTGATCGGGTGTGGATTTCGAGTTGGGAATTGGATCCTCTCCGTATAAAGGAAATGTCTTAGGTGCCGGGGGGATCGCAGTCATCACGTCGGCCATGAACTGCGGGTCCACCGCAGTTGTGGATGCGCGCTGTTGCTGAGCACCAAGCAAATGGCAACTCGGGAAGAAGACACAGCCGGCAAACAACGGGATCAACCCGTGGCGACCGACTCCGAATGCCCGGGAAAGCGGTCCGCCATATCTCTTGAACCTCATAGATTCCCTCCAAGAAATTCCTCTTGCCTTTGAGGTGTCGCGGAAGCGTCCGCGACAAAATAACAGACGGCCGCTGCCTGTCCCTTCATGAGAAAAGACGGGCAGATGGACTGTCTCTGTGACATCAATAAGTAAGTTTGAGCGCAAACTGGAAGACGCGCTGGTCCGAGCCCGGCAATGAATCGCTGATAACTCCGAACGCCGGGGAATTGATGTCTGCATTCGGCTGGTCGAAGTTGGGGGAATTTGAAATATCGTAAGACTCGGCACGGAACTGAAGCTTGGTCTTCTCGAAGAACGGGAACTCGCGAAATACTGAGAGATCCACGCGCTTCTGATGGGGCCCGTTCAGTATGTTCTTACCTGAGTTTCCTGCCGTTCCGAATGCCTGCGGCGCGAACGCGGAAGTGTCGAACCACTTGTTGATGCCAGGATTGGAAATGTGGCCGCTCTTCAGTCGATCAGGACGGTCGTCGGGTATCACAGAGGTAGAAGCAATATTGATCTGCGGATTCGAGTCTTCTACAGTGAACGGCGATCCCGATTGGATGAAGGCGATTCCATTCATTTGCCAGCCGTTCAGCAGGGTCTTCTTGATGCCTGTAAAAGAGTTTGTGAAAGGGAAAGAGTAGGAGGCGCTAATGGCGAATCGATTGCGCAGGTCGAGGTCGCTGTTCCCCTTGTCGTAACTGGACACTTGATTCGGAAGCAAGCCGTATGGTTCGACCGAATAGCTTGATCCAGAGATGTCATCGATGGCTCGAGACCATGTGTAGTTGGCATTGAAGCTCAACCCGTTGCTGAAGTGGCGGTTGAAGCTCGTCTGAAGTGCGTTATAACCTGAGAATCCCTCCGCGGAGAGCGCGTAGATTGCCGCCGCATCGGGGATTGTGGATGCATAGGGCGCGCGCGTCTGAGGATTGGGCAGCGAAGATGGCGCGGGGAGATCGACATTATAGTTTCCTGAGAGGTTTAGCCTACGTCCCAATTCACCGACATAACTGATCGAAAGCACATTTTGTCCAATTTGCTGCTGGATGCCGAGGTTGAATTCCTCCATGTAGCTAGATGGATAGTTCTTCGGTTTGGTGTACAGGTTACCGGAATACTTGCTGAGGTTCGTGCCCGAGGACGCAGGTGCCGGCAGATCGCCAAAGTACGAATAAAAGATATTAGCCGCGTCCAGCGTGAGCGGTGAGGCGCTGAACGACGAAGTGAAGGGGGGATTGGAACCGAGGAGCGTGTTCTGTGTGTCTGCCGGGAAGAAGCTCATGCCGAAGGCACCGTGCAACACCGTCTTATTGGTGGCGGAGGCAGAAAATCCAACGCGCGGCGCGAAGTTCTTGTAGTTCGTATCGACCCCGACTGTCTTGTTCGAGTTGCTCGCGACAATCAGCGTAGAAGTGGCGAGATCCAGGTTTGCAAAGTGATTCTGTGCGTCCGTTTGGGGAGTGAACAGGTCATATCGGACCCCAAGATTAAGCGTCACCTTCGGTGTGATGCGCCAATCGTCCTGGACGAAGAGGCCTGTCTCCCAGAAGCGAGGATAGGTTGGGGCAAGATTATTCTGCCTTTGCCCAGCGATGGACACACCATAAAGAACATCTGCCATTGCGTTCGCGGGGAGGCCCAGTGCCGCAAGCTGAGGGACATAGAGAAAGTAAAAGATCCCCAGCGGGTAAGGAGAACCGCCGTCGGAATCCAGTTGGCGGCGGATCAGCGATGCGCCCGCCTTTACGCTATGCGTCCCCCTAGAATAAGACACAATCGCCGCTTCATGAAAAGTGTTGTATGTCTGGTTATTCGGCTCATAGGTGCTATCGCCGATCGAGGCATAACCTATAGGGTAGATCGCCGTGAGACCCGTTGTTTGCGAATTCACATTGACGTTCGATACACCAAGCGTCTGGCTGACGTTGTTTCCCTCGTTCAAAGTTACATAGTTGTTGACGAACCGAGTGTAGGAGTCTTTCAGTTCCAGGATCAGATTTGGGTTGAAGATATGGGTGTAGTCGAGAAGAACATTCATTGCCTTCTCGTGCGCCGTCCCTTCGAAGCCATAGACGTTGCCGCCGGGCTGAACGCCGCCCACTGCGGGAAACAATCCTGGAGTCAGCGTGTCCGCCTTGTTATAAGAGAACCGGCCGAAGAGCAGGTCCTTCGATCCGAAATGCTGGTCCACGCGTGCGTCCGCGGTGAATGCATACTGAGTCGAATTTGGCGACGCGGCGAAGTTATTGACGATTCCCGGAGACGTCGGGGCGGGATATAGCTTGAAGAGCGCGAGCCCAACTGGATCGATAAGGTACGAGGGCACGAAGGCGGGCGAACTCGCGTTGTCGGTGAAGTCGCCGGGATGCTGTTCTTCATAGAGGGTCGGCACGGTCGTCGTCGTCGTCCCCCCATGGACCCTGCGCAACTCCTCCGCATCGGCAAAGAAGAAGGTCTTGTCGCGGCGAATGGGACCGCCTACGCTTCCGCCAAACTGGTTCTGACGCAGCTCCGGCTTCGGGGTGCCTCCAGAGAAGTAGTCCCTCCCATCGAAGATGTCGTTGCGAAGGTACTCATATGCTGTTCCGTGAAAGGCGTTGGTTCCGCTTTTGGTCAGCATGTTCACGACCGCGCCGGCCACATTGCCGACCTCGGCGGGATAGCTGCTGGTCAACACAGCCAGTTCCTGTACGGCGTCGATAGAGGGCCGCACGATAATCACGTTGCCTTC
>Ga0116227_10015203_pt1 | contig 11460 bp, 11 predicted proteins | sample S1TSphgellanicum_FD_89693 | JGI IMG/M metagenome (GOLD analysis project Ga0116227, IMG submission 89693) | Host-associated microbial communities from peat moss isolated from Minnesota, USA - S1T2_Fb - Sphagnum magellanicum MG | ecosystem: Host-associated > Plants > Peat moss > Unclassified... | reverse complement strand
TTTTTTTTTGGTTTTATTATTGAAGGTGTTAGCATTCAAGGATTCACCACAAGTTTCAAATTTGCATTAATTTGCTTAAGAGATAACTTAGCCATCACAAATGGAAATGACAAAAGGCCCTTATGAAAAAGTGAGGAAATTCTTGTTATATTTCTACAACCAATCATTAGTAAAAAAAAATCTCATTTCATAACTTGTGTCAGGCAACTAAAAATGTCGTTTGTGACTAATTTGGATCGAATGAATGCCTTACAATCATTCTTCAATTGTTATTTCTTTAAAACAAAAATTAAAATATAATAGATCAATATGTATATCTAGTTATGTGCATCCAAACATAGTTATCAAAACTTTACAACAACATTGTGAAACACGTTTATATATTGATGCACAATTTTCAATTGGGAAAAATTGGCAAGACCTTGCAAGTTTGACAAATTTCTATCAAAATAATGTTATGGAAAAGAACGCTTCCACTAATAATTGTTTGATTTAAAATGTTTGAACAAATTTAAAGAAATATTATATGAACATTATGCTAACGCATGTCACATTAATGCAAAACATTTTAAAATCTAAACATATAGTTAATGATGATAATAAAATTTTAATACTTCCATAAGGATAAGGTTTTCAAGGTGGGTGCAAACATGGTCAAGTAGACAAAAAAAACCCTCTCACTTCCTTACAATTTTGGAGTGTTTATGAAATTAATTTTAATGTTAGTCTTAATCATGGGATTTCATAGACCTAATTGCATACTTGTTTAGGAGGCTTAATGACTCATAGTTTATGGAAAAAAAATGTAGACGAAACTAATGATTCATTTTAATTTCATTCTATTTGATGAGACACATAGTTTTTTCCACTTTTAAAAAGTTAAGTGCAAGTAGGTTCATCTAGCATGGAACACCAAAAAAAGAATTATGGAGGCTTACATATGCATAGGGTCATCATTAATCATATACCTTGATTTCCACATTTCAAATTTACTACAAATATTAATATCAAACACACAAAAATATTGAAAATTTATACAAACAAACAAACTAAAATCAAATTAAGGAAATTACTACTTGATTGTTTGTCAAATTCCAAACAAGCAAATCATTTAGCAAATTTTAAATAACTTATTACGAATGTTTACAACATATTAAAAGGAAACAAACAAATAACAATTGCTTCGACAACCCACTTTGGGGTTTTGGGGCTTGTGGTCCCAATTATTACATCCAAGTTCTTGGTAAAATATTGCCCATTTTTATTGAAGGCTATAGAGGTGAACAATTCTAGTCAACATCCATTCTAAGCTCAATTGAGGTTAATTCATGACCTTCCTTTGTAGCATAAGTTTGCATCAAGCCTTTTGAACAATTTTTAAAGTGAAAATGGATTGTTTTTAAATGACCATTTCAAAGAGTTTATAGGAGCATTCATTTTTCAACATCATTTGTGGCATGCTTTGAGATCCTCATCTATGCCCATCTAAAATCTTGTGCAAACTTGAATTCAAATGCTCAATTTTTGTTCACCTCATCATCCAATCATTTTGTATGGCATTTGACATCTTCTCATTAGCGATGCAAATCACATGTGCACTTGTAGAAAATAATATTCACAAAATATACAAGGTCTGTGGAATTGGCCTTGTACCCAGGTGAGAGAGAAAATTAAAAAATAAAATTTTAAAGATAAAAAAAAAGCTATCTTGCCAATCAGATTGTTAGAATGGGAGCCTGGAATTGTTTTGGAGAGTCGGGTCATTTTGAACTCCTTACATACAAATAGTTGAATAGAAGGTTTGACAAAAAAAATATTGAAAATATAAATAAATAAAGAAATAAATCTATAATTTTTAGATATGCTGAAATTTTGAAAAAACAAAAACAAAAAAACTCTCAAAGAAAGTCTTTCTGTAAAGGAAAATTTGAAAAGTCTTTTGGAATAATTTGGGAATATATTCTGTTCATTGAAATGGAATTATTTTCAAAAATTAAAATAAATTATTCAGCAGAGACCTGGTACTTAATTTTTGCACATCTTTTGCATGTGGAATGCAAAGTAAGTACAAGGAGCTTTTAACACATGTTTCTTTGATTTATTTTTAAGGAATGGTGCATAAACCAAACCCCCTATCATATGCAAAGTTGGCCTTCATTAAACCCAACTGAAATTTCACCCAAGAGATGGGGTTCTAGCACATTACTTGTGCTTTTATATACTCCCCAATGATTGGAGTGGGATCCCTTTGAAAGATGGATCTAGGATTTTTTATTTATTTTATTTTATTTTTCAAAAAACAAGGAGGGATGGTGGCTTTCCAATTTCATTGTCTATGTGAATTTCCCCAATCAATCCACCCATAGAAAGTAAAATTGAATAGAGGAGAAAACCAATTTGCACAGGAAAAAAAATTAAAAATCTAGGAAACCCTTTCTTTTCTTTTCTTTTCTTTTCTACATTGGAAATGGGAACAAGTAGTTGTGCTTGTCAGCACGCATGGTAATAAGCCTATATTGTGGCAAGTTATTTGAGGGCACAACCTTGCAAATAGGTACAGTGGCATAACAATTTTCTAAATCAATAGAGAAATCCGTAAATTCAGCCTGTCTTTGGGTCTCCTTTCACCCCCTAACCCCTCTTTCAGTGATATCCGTAAAGTAAGGAAATTTTATTAAAGCTCAGTCTGAAATGCTGAAACGCAGCATTTAATGCACAAGGTTCAAGAGGAATCATAGTACCTGTACAGGTAGGAGCAGTGAAAATATATATGTAGCAGCAGTGGAGGCGCCCAGGAAAAAAGGAAGAGAGGGTGAAACTGAGAAAACCATCAAAAAAATTTGATGGTTTTCTGAGTTTCACATCCATGTTGAATGCTAATGTACTGTTTTGCAGGTTTTGTTTTGAATCTCACCCTGTTTATGACCAAACTCAGGGTACTGGTGCTGTATTTTCCTGACTATATGGATAACTCTAATGAGTGGGGTGCTCTCCGCGGACTCTCCGTTTCCTGGACGCGTATCAGAGGGCCCGCCCACTTCTCTAAGCCAAATGTCAATTTTCTTGGCTCCTTCTCTGATATTTTTCGATGGTAAAGATGAAATCAGGTTTAGATTCAGAAGTGCTACAGATCTCCAATCTGAATGAGTACTTTCTAGTAGCTATGATAGGATCTGTAAAGCGGGGCGCAACATGCACCAAGGAAATGGCAGATTGTGAAGCAAGCTGCTGAACCCTAGCGGCAGTGGCGCCCTGGCTTCTCGGCATCCGATGCGTGGAAAGCTCTACTCCAGCCAACAGATCTGTCGGTCCGTCGACGCAAGACAATTGTGCAACTCGATCCGGGCCAAGCTTCTCCCTCGGGGGAAGCCTGAGCAACAAGGATCCGACGCACGGGAGCCAAACGTCAGCGAGCTCGACCGCCTTTGGAAGATTGGCAAGGCGCTTGCTGCTGGGAGACACTGCTGATGTAGATCAACCCTGGAACGATGGCGATCCAAGTGAAGCAACCCTTCAACGGTCGCCACCACTGCTCACTCCTCTGGCTACTCCAGCGCAAGGAGTGGCAAGATCGGCCGAAGCTTCCAATCCAACCCACCTCATCCAGGTACCCTCCCAAAGAACCTTCCTCTCTTTCCGCACTTCAAATCCTTTGTTTACAAATGTCAGTTTGGGTGTCGATCTTGGGGGCTTAGACACAATTGCCGCAAGGCAAGTGACTCGAGAAGATCTTCCAACCGCCAAGGCAAGAGCGCCAAGCTCAAAAACCATCCAAAGAAGGAAACCAGTCGCTTTTGTGCGAGCTCCACCAATCCCTACACTAGTCACGCCTCCAAGCAATGGGTTAGGAACCATCTCTCCCTCGGGAGGAGACATCCAAGGCCCATCACCAATAGATTACGGATTAAAACTAAAGGTGGAATTCCCGCCAGAGATACTTCTCGAAATGCAAGAAAGCACTATACAAAAAGCCCGTAGAACAGTCATCGGAAGGACGTTGGGCGGAAGGACAACGATCAAAACACTTCACAACTGCCTCAAGCTCCACCTTCCAACAACTTTTGTTTCAACCACTCTGCTAACGCAAGACTATTTTGAGGTCCTCTTTGCCAATGAAGAGGGAGCCAAAGCCGTCAGGATAATCATTGCAATAGAATGGAACGGCCTAAACCTCTTCTTCTCTAGATATGTCTCAAATTTTGATTCCAACGTGCAAGGAGCGGAAGCCCTGCTCTCCCACTCGATAAAGGTTCAGTTCCCAGACTTGCATGAGCAATTCAGGAACACCAAGGCGTTGACAATCATAGCTAACAAGATTGGTGAGGTCTTTAAGATAAAAATGGTAGATTCATACATGAAGAGGCCTGCATGTTGCAACCCCACTTTGAGGGAGTTGTGAGGTCGCCACTCACACTCCCGAAAATGGGACTTGGGAGTCCTCCGGGACTCCCAGAAACTCAGAGCACAATTGCAAGGGTCAAAACACTTTGCATTGGGGCGTTCTTTGTACCATTGGAAAGGTCTTGAAGTGTAGATGTCCAAAATGGACTTGCATGAGCCATTTGGACATCTGCAGCACAAGTTATGGTCAAAAGAAGGGCCGGGAGTCAAATTGGCAATTTAACTCCCAACCACTAAAAGTCAGGAATCGACCCGATTCCGGTGCGTGCAAGGGGAGTACGACACATCGTTGGAAAGCTCTCAAGGAGAGCTACAACTTTGGTTTAGAACTTGTCCCGATCCGAATTTGGAGCGAGGAGTTATGAGCGTCCAAAGTCCCGAGAGTCCAAATCGGGATAGTTTCGGAACTCCACTTTGGGAGTCCCGGGAAAAAGAACCATTTGGATGCAAGTGCGGCGGAGAGTTGCAAAGAATACTATATGGGGGAAGGTGGTGGCTTCCCCCTACTCCGGGCCATGGTGAGTCAAGTGAATCCAAGGTAGCCCGTGGTTTGTTCCAACACCAAAAAGGTGCAAAATGAGTTTATAACCAACTTGTTGGTTGGATTTGGATGCAGGACCGTGTAATTGAGTAATCTTGTCCTTCTTCCTAGTCTATCCCGAAGCTTTCAGCACGCCCCTCTCACCCCCTTTAGTGTTGGAAGCTGGGAGCGTGCCCCGAATCGCAGAAATTTCGCAACTTGAGTGACTTAGCCCCAACTTGGGGCTAACTTGGGACTTGGGAGCGCATCACTACAGGCCCTATGATCACAGTTGAGGTGCAGACATCAATAAAATCGCGGGATACATCTGTATCCCCTTAATGGCAGAGGGAGCCTATGTGAAGGACATAATAGCTCAAAGAATCCTATATTCCGAACTTTCGAACTAGTGCCGGAAATGTCACAATTCGGGCATTTTGCCTAAGCATGCACCATCACCAGAACCACGATTCGGGAAGGGACCACAGCTGTTAGCAACCCCTTTTCTTAGAGTGAAAGAATAGCGCGAAGCCCGGCCACCATTGCGCCACATCAGAATTTTTGTCCCTCAAACAAGATCGGGAGGAACCAAAAAACATGTACCAAACCCCCAACCACGGGAGGCAATCCATTTCACACGGAAAAAGGGACCCAAATAGGTCTTGTCTTAGGTTCCTCGCTAGTAGCCCTCATAGCTAGACTGACAAAGAAGAATGCAACGGAGGGGGAGAGGGAGAAGGACCCGTCAAGCATAAACGAGAAATATTAGGAAATGGTTGATCTTGCAACTTCTCCACACCATTTCTTAGCGAGATCCCCCCCAAGCATCGACTAACAAACGAGAGGAAGCACCACATTGAAGGCAAAGCTAAGCTTTGACCTCTTGGGAATGTAGAGCACCCCGGTGTAAACCCAAACAATGAGCACCAACCCATTCGCGGCACTGAGTGAAGAAAATGGAAGCTTTGTCCTCTTCAAAAAACTTTAAGAGGATCTCAAAGAAGGCTGGTCCATTTAGGGGAAAAAGAAGCATTCAGTGAAGATTTCTTCTCTTCGCCAGGAGGCCGCCCAATCCCCCCTCCACACACCTCAACCCGATTCAACTCCGGGAAGGAAACGAAACCACACACATTCCGAGCTCCATCACTCTTTTTTCACTTCTCTAGGGATCCCCATCCCGGCCAACGCAGAACATTGCAGGGCCTGGGTTTGGCTCGTCCTAACAAGGGAAAAGAACTTTAAAAAATAAGTCCTAATACACTCTGAAAAACCAAGCACTATCTAATCTTTCGATTGAAATCAAAAGCACAGGGAGCGTTAAGGAAGACTAGGCATTAAATCCAACCTAGGAGGATCTCATCCAGCGCATGGAAACAAGCTTAGAAGAGAGTGTGTTAAGGTACAAACTCCCACTAAAGGACCACATCAGCCTTAATTAGAGCTAGCGGGAAGAGCTAAGCAGGGGAGGCATGGAATGCACCATCCTCACGCACATTACCGCGTGATCCAACACCATAAGCATTTAAAACAAGAAGCATCTGCACTGGAAAACATTGGAATCCATCATGGCCATGAACAACAAAATGGAATTTACCACTTCGGCACACAACCTCTTGCTGAAATCCGAAGCCCAAGGTGAGGACCAGTAAACCCATCAGAGTAAGATCGCCAACATCTAGGCTTCGCCATAAGCGGCCATAAAGAAACGCTTCAAGAAGCTAGACTTGGGAAGCTACCAACCCCTAAACGCAACCACCCTTAGCACCGTCCCCAATGCACAGGGCTCAGTGAAGGAAAAACAAAAGGACCTCCCCCCAAGAGGAGCAACCAACAATAGGGATCGTTTGGCATCAGTGCCACCTTGAGCCAACCTCCTCATGATTAAAAGGCCTCTAACGCTAACCTCATTAAACGTGAGAGGTTTGGGGAGGAACTCCTCCACACAAAAAGAAATCAAGACTTAGATCTCCTCGCTACCCACTCCGCCACAGGTCTTGCTCCTTAGGAGCACCATCTGGGGGAGGCTAACCTCGTCAACTCAATGAAAGGGATAGAGTTTTGGAACAATACCTCATTTTGGAATTCTACATCATAATGGGACAATCGCAACAACCAAATGCGGGCACCGCCATCCTCATAGACAAGGCGATTACTCCTCTAATCAATAACAACAATATCCTTTCAGAGGGCAGGGCCCAATACATTACTCTTTAGTTCCTTGATAACGGTTTTTTGACGATCATTAATATCTACTCAACCAGACTTTCAAATGAAAGAACGCCAATCTAGAAAAAACTAAGCAAAGCCAGTTTCACTGCGGACCACATTATCTTAGGGGGGGACTTCAATCATCTTGAAGAAACCGACTACAGGGGAATCGTCGGGGAGTGCTAAATACACAGAAGAAAAGCAGCCACATGGCACCACATGACTCTCCAATACGGATTGTCAGATGCCTGGAACCTCGACAGCTTCCGAAAAATGACGGAAAAGGAGTTAATTTTTCACAATAGGAGATCGGCCCAAGCTTGGCCATCTCCCGCATTGATAAATTCTTAATTTCTCAGGAGCTATATGCATGAGGGGGAAGAATAAAAGCTGCCACGTCGGTTAGGAAATTTTCGGACCACCCCGCCCCTAGTCCTCATAATATGGGGGCAGCCCACTACCCCAAGAAGGACAAACCATTATTTTGATACAGCCCTTCTAAGGAAAAAAAAAAGCAAGGCGGCGATGCTCCAAGCATGGGAAGGGGACTTGCTAAGACCTAAGGAGGATTCATATTAGGCCACCTAGCTGGAAGCAGCCATGGGGAGAGTCATGCTTTGCAATACGCACTTTGCAAATATGAAAAAGCGACTCAGGGAGGCCCAAGTCAAAGCCCTTGCCAAAAAAGTCCAGCTAACGGAAGCACAACTACATCAAGATTTGACGAACAAACAAGTAAAAAAAATCCTATCCGAATCCCAAGGGAAACTCATAGATTTATTCCAAGACTTAGTAGTGTGCAACAACCATGTATTGTCGGCAAAGTAGTACATGTATGGGGACACGTGCTCTAAAACCTTTTTTGACTTCCATCTCATAGGAAAAAAAAAACACTCTTCAAAGAGTTGGAGGCAGAGGGAGTTTTAATTACTGGTCAGGTAGATCTCTCACAATACATCACAAGATTCTACGCCAATCTATACACCTCGGAAGTGCACATTCCAAGCATTTTAGAGGCGTAAGAAAAGTGTTGGGAAAATGTTCTCGTCCGGGTCATAGAAGTAATGAATGCCGACATGACCAAGGACCTAACCCTGAAGGAAATAGTGGAAGCTATCACCTCCCTGCCCAAAGGCAAGGTGCCGAAGCATGATGGCATCCCAACCGAATTCTTCTAAGAATACATGGAAGAAGTTGCACCCACACTTTTCATGGTCTTTAAGGCCATGCTAGCCTAAGGGAGAACCTCAGTGCACATAAACAAGGGTATGATCACCTTCATACCCAAATCAGGGGACCATTCCAAACTAGGGAATTGGAGGCCCATTACCCTGCTGGGTAGCACATACAAAATTCTTGCAAAAATGCTAGCCAGGAGAATTCAAACCTCTTTCCCGTTAATAATCAAGTCGAACTAGACAGGTTTTGTAGAAGGGAAAAACATATTGGACAACACATTCCTAGCATAGGAGTCCTTGGACAAGGCAGCTGAAAATGATCAAGACCTAGTGTTCCTCCTCCTAGACTTGGAAAAGGTATTCGACAGGATAGAATGGGGTTTCTTGTTTCCGGCCCTGTCCAAGCTGGGCTTCAACCCCAAATGGATTCAATGGGTCTTTTTTCTATATCGATCCACCTCATCTTCAGTTAAGGTCAACAGAGAAGCAGGTGAGGTTTTTTGGTTCGCCAGATCTGTTTGGCAAGGATGCCCACTAGCCCCCTATTTATTCATCTTGGTAACGGACGTCCTAGGTCACATGTTGGAGGACCCCCAGCATGGGATAAAAGGCTTGAACTTGCCCAAAGGGGGCTGTGTGCGGGACCAAACCTTTGCGGACGACACTACCCTATATCTCAAGGGCACACACAACAACATGAACAAAACCTGAGCAATATTGGACCTATTCTGCCGCACTTCAGGGCTTAAGGGCAACTGGGGCAAGTCGGTGGCCATATGGGCCAGCAAAAGAAAAAGGAAGTGGGAATGGGGGTAGGAGGTTGGTCTAAAATGGATTTTAAAGGGAGAAGGAATCTGTTATCTGGGCATCCAAATAGCATTCCAGCTCCCCACAGGATTAAAGACCTCTGGGACCTTAAAAACAGCGAATGGAAAAGTCTATTCATTCTCCGAATGCACTTCCACGCCTCCAACAGAATCAGTCGAGAGATCATCATTTCTGGCATTCCCTGGAACCCTACCATGTACCCCAAACAAGCCCAGGTAGGAGACTAGATTCACAAGAAGTCCTCAAGTAGTAATACCTCCCTTGATTTGGTGTACCACGTGACCCAAACTATGCACAGCACGGTCCAAGACATTGAATTCCAAAGAATCTCACACAATGGCATCATTAAAGTGACTAGCTCTCAAGAGATTACCCTCTTCACTAAAGGCTTCCACCCCATCAGAGTGTTAATGCAAGAATGGCACATAACCCCTCTCAAAGTGGCTAGGGAACTCTTGGCGCCCACCAAGTTAACACCCCTTTTCTGGATCTTTGAATCTGGCTTCATCAAGGGCCTTCCCCGGGATCTCGATGAATGGCATTGGTAAAACGCCCTTTTAATGGGTGATGCACCCTTCTTTGGCTACTCGGTTAAGAGGGGCTATTGAAGTGCTAGGAAACCCACCCACACCCTCGGCATCCACTCTTTCATCCAACAATTAAACCTCCAAAATTCCTCCGTTTCGCAAATGATCACAAGGATATGGTACAATTCCCGCCCCCTCAATGGGTGATACACCTTTCTTTGGCTACTCGACTAAGAGGGGCTATCAAAGTGCCAGGAAACCCGCCCACACCCTCGGCATCCACTCTTTCATCCAACAATTGAACCTCCAAAATTCCTCCATTTCACAAATGATCACAAGGATATGGCACAATTCCCACCCCCGCAAAGTTGGCACCTTGATCTGGCTAACCCTCAACCGAGGCCTACCCGTCGGAACTTGGCTCCAATGTATGGGAATCTCCCCTGTTTGCAAAGTCTGTGACACCGAAATCCCAGAATCCCCTTAAGATGACCTCCTTAAATGCCCCATTACTAAACGCACTTGGGAGGCATTCAAAGGCATCTGGCAAAAATGGAGGGCGTCGAGTGAGGTCACCCCTTTCTGGCTTTTCATCTTGTTGGGCGAAGCTGTTTTCGAGCGCGAGGACGACCTATAACTTGATGTGTAACTTGATTACACAATTACTTAAGTAATTATTTAATGGGGTAAATTGGGTGTAGGATTTCATAATTTGGTCATGATGCATTGACTCATGTCATGTGTACCATGTGATGTTGTTTGCTTGTGATTAATTGTGGAATCACATGGGGAACCATGTGATGTTATTTGCTTGTGATTAATTGTGGAATCACATGGTGAACCATGTGATGTTGTTTTCTTGTGATTAATTGTGGAATCACATGGGGAACCATGTGATGTTGTTCCTTATGATTAATTGTGGAATCACATGGGGAACCATGTGATTTTGTTTCCTTTTGATTATTTGGGGAACCATGTGGTGGATAGGTTTTAAGAAGTTTCTTGATTAGTTTCCTTTTGGTTAATATATAAGGAGGTGTTTGTGACCTTGAGAAACACCTTCATTTGTACAAAGTTATGGCATGAATACGAAGTTTGTGAGAATTGAAGTTTTGATTTTGGAAAAGGTTTTGGTTTTGGAATAGTTTGGTGTTGTTTATGTGTAGTTCATGGAAGGAGAATGGTGAGACTTGCATAGCCAATAATAGGGTGGGAGGATAGTTTTACAACCAAAAACATAGATTTCATAACTATGTAATAATCATACATAGTTTCGGTCCTAAACCCACTCGTGTTATATAAACCCACCTAGTTTCCACGGATACCACGTTAGGGGCTTCTCCTACATTAAGTAGCATCCTCCGCAGCTTCATCCTTTATTTCCTCTAGTCCAAGAGATGTCGGAAACACTTTGATGACCAGTATTCTTCTAGAAAGATCCTTCATCAAGCCTAGGTTGCCACTGTCAAAGTTGGCATGGCCACTTGGAAGGCGATTAGCTCTCGTAGGTCCACTAGGGACCCCCTCACTCAGGATAGGATTGAGCAAGCCTTCAAGGTTGAGTGGTGTCATTTGAACATCTTTGGGGAGGACTGCACGACCATCGTGTGGCGCTTCCTCCCCCCATGTATTTCCTGGATTTCTCTAATGATTGAAGGGGCTATTGCCCTCCCCTCCCCCCCCCCCCCCCCCCCCCCCCCCGGCTTCTCCTCAGTCGGGGCAGAGGTTTCTCCACCTACATTACCTTATTCCAAAAAAAAGAACACAAGCCGGACGCAAAGGGTGGAGTGGGAAGGGG
>Ga0116227_10015202_pt1 | contig 11461 bp, 7 predicted proteins | sample S1TSphgellanicum_FD_89693 | JGI IMG/M metagenome (GOLD analysis project Ga0116227, IMG submission 89693) | Host-associated microbial communities from peat moss isolated from Minnesota, USA - S1T2_Fb - Sphagnum magellanicum MG | ecosystem: Host-associated > Plants > Peat moss > Unclassified... | reverse complement strand
GCAACTTTTGCTCCAGAGAACACCCACTGAGGGAAGTTATCAGCAGTCACTTTTCGGAAAGTTTTTGGTATGGTCGTTGCTGATTTTGGGTACTGTAGCTGTGCAAGATTACAGAACGTCTCTGGGGGGGGGGAGCTCGACGGGTGCATTATGCACCGGGTTCACACTAGTGTGGTATGATTTAACTCTCTCTTTATGTGTGGCCAAGCACATACACTGGTACTAAACATTCTATTCTGGTATGCTAAATGGCTGATTACATTTAAATATTTTGAAATACTTAAAGAACTGGCACTGGAGGTTCTTTAAGATTTCAAAGAACCATTGGAAACTGGAATATTCCCCCAGGCAAGGGGTGCCATAAAAGTATGATCCTTTTCATGTTCCATGGTTTCTATGGCAACTTGGGCTAAACCTTTCCTTGGTTGGGAAAAGATCAATACCTTGCTGAAAGTAGAAGGTGCAGAGTAAAAAAATTGCTTTCCTAAGTAACTGTATGATATTGAGATTAACTCAAGTGGCTGAGACAACTTGAGCTAACCATCACTCTCAATGCATGAAAAATTGAAGAAAGAACTTTTAAAAAAAGAATTGTACAATGGATGAAATTTTGAAAAAGGAGATAAAACATTCATTCATTGTGAAAACTTTCAAAAATTCTAAAGCATTGTAACTTCCTTAAAAAAGTGTAACCAAGCTCCCTTTGGCAAAACATGGTTCCAATTTTTCTTCTAGATGGGGAATTTGGTTAGACTTTTTTTTTTTCCTTTGGACAACTTGGCCAAGGAAGGGGATGAACTGCACAAGAATGGATATTTTCTTGCAGGTGTTTTCCCTTGGAATGTGTATTGATACTCTCCCAGGGATTTTGCAACTAGGAGGAGGGTCAAGGGAAGAGATTTAAAAAAAAAAGAATGAACAAGGATCCCAAGTCCACAAAATGTTCATTCATGAAGAGGGTAAAGACCCAATACCCATGACATTAACAATTGTTAGAATCATTAGTGTGGTTTGGGTTCAGGTATTTAAAAAGAATTGTGGGGTCCAGATCTCATGTATTCGATAAATGGATGATTCACTGGTTCCAAGTTTAGGGAATGTTTTTAAAAACCTTTTAATTTTGAGGTTAAGTTCAATATTTTGGACCACCAATTCTAAGGTTAATGGTTTTAAGCTATATCAGGTTGTCGATTTTGGGTTCACAGTTTAGACCCTGATTACTTATATTCAGCTCATCTTTGTGTAAGTTTCTTTCATTGCAAAAAAAAAGGGGTGTTTATTGGCTCCGCTTATAAACGAGAAGACTAGAGAATGATGTTTTTCTTTAGTCTGACGTTTTGAGGAATGGTCAGGGGTGCTCTTGTTAACTGTGAGTTCAATTTTTGGAACTTAGTTTTTATCCAGTCCTACCTTTTAAGTATGTTCACTGGGTGTTTCTGTGAACTATGTGAATTCTGGGAATTTTGTTTTTATTTTGAGCCATGGAGTGCTAGTGTAAGTTCATTTTCAGGGAGCTTCAACAAACATTTCCAATTTTACCTATTGTGAGTTCATGTTTGGGGAACTTCACAACACACTTCCTATCATAAGTGTTGGAGTTCATTTTTGGAGAGCTTCAAGAAACCTTTTAATGTTTCAAATTTGAGTTTGAACTTGCTATTCTAAGGGGCAGAGTGACTTGTTACAATTGATATGTTCCACAAACTACCCACTAATGGTAGTGCCTAGGAAAATGAAATAAAATAAAATAAAGATCAAAACAAACAAAGTGCATTGAGAGCGTGCAGTGAGGCCCCCAAACCTATATCCTAGCCTACACCCTACACCTAAAACCCAACCCCAACCAAAAACACACTAAGACCCACCACGCTGGGTCTTCTGCCAGGTCTAACGGAACCCAAGTTTTCCTAGCTTGGGGCTGGGCCAGATTTTTCCGCACCTAGACCTACTGGGCGGGTCTTGTAGTGGGTCCTCACCCACCTAGACTCACTGGGCCAGGTACTTGGACCTGAACAGAAAACCTGTACCCGACCAACACTGGAAGCAACCACTGCTTGTCTAATTCTCATGTGAATCAACTGTTCAACAGGGGTGTCGATTCAATAGAATTGGAATTGTTAAACACGAAGGAGTCAACTGGGCTGGGCCAATTCTGACTCCTAGCTCACACCCAAGCTGTGGCTTCAGGCAGGGTTTGGCGAATTCCGGCTCCTAGATCACCAAGTGAGATGCTAACCAGCCCCCTAACAAGCTTCAGGCAGGATTTGGCCGACTCCAGCTTCTAGATCACCAAGCGAGAGACGCTAAACAGCCCCTAACAAGCCATGTCCGTAATGATCTCAAATGGCCTCGGTGTAAACAGGGCTTAACTCTAACTAGACAGGAGCTTGGAAGCGGGTTAAACCCTGCCCGCTCTCTAGTACACTTCCTCGATTTAAGGGACCATGTTTTGCACCCTCAAAGTACTGAAAGGAAGTTTTCACATTCGCGTACAAGAGTGGAGAGAGAGAGAGAGAGAGAGAGAGATGTGTCGGAGATGTCAGAGAGTATGTTTTGAGTTCTGATTTTTTTTGGGGGCGGGCGACAAGAGTTTGAAGAAGAAGATGCAAGTCTAGAGTAGTTTTTTTCTGTTTGCAAGTGTAACGTGTCTCTTTTGTTTGATTGTTGGTGGATTTGGGTTTGTGCAACAGAAGCAGAAGGAGGTAAAGAAGTTATGATCATGATCGTGGTGTTCGGTTCTTCAAGCTCTCAGTTGTGCAGTCCAATTAGTAGAAGCTTTTGTGGGTTGCTGCAGAGGAAGTCTACTAGTCGAATATTACACTTGAAAACTGTGGCTCGAGGATTTTGACACTAGATTGTTTGCAAGCGTTTTGTCGACAGCGAGGTCCTGATAGGGAGCCTTCTTGTTGCTGTTTGTAGTAGTGAGAAAATCAGTCAGGGGGGAGCAGCGGTGGTTGCTTGAAAGAAGAGTGAGGGGTTGCAAGACTCAGTCTTCAGATGCACGATGGAATTGGGAGAAAGCGATCATTGATACATGTTACGTAGATGTTGGAGCGCTGCTGCTGCTGCTGTTGTTTGTTTTTTATCTTTTTGTTTTGCTTGGTGGGTGGTAGCTGCAAATCCACAATCGTTCAAAAGTTTGGTGGAGATCAGAGAGAGAACTTTGCTGTTATGAAATTGTATAAAGAAGTGTTGTGAAGTGAGGTTTTGTTTTGTAAATAGTAATCTGGTGAGCGACCATGGCGACTTTAGCAAGAAGCAACACAGCTGCGGATGGAGAACTGGCCTCCATTTTCGGATTGCAGCATCATAATATGCATGCTACTAGTGCTCATCATGCCACAGGCACAGCAGCAGACTATTTGGTGCAGAACAACTGCATGAGCAGCATGCAAGAAGAGTCTTTCTACAGGGAGTCCCGTTATCCTTTCACTCTGTCTTCCCAGTCATCCTGTGCCAACAACTGCGGCAGTACTAGTGAGAATGCCATGATGCTCCTCGGCAACAAGAGTACTAAGGTGGTGGTGGTCCAGGATCCTCATCCCCTGCATCATCATGCTTACTCCTCGTCCCAAGGGGGCGGCGGCTCTCCGTCTCCTGGAGCTTTGACACAAGGCTCCGGCTCTCCTTTCGAGCTTTTTCGGGCGATTTCACCTTTTACTCCCGCCGCGCTGATCAGAAGCGATCGCGAACCCATTTTCGGAGATTCGATCCAGCAAGCGAGTTCACCTGACGGCCTTGACGGACTGTTGAGGACCATGCAGCAGCAGCAAGCAGGCGGCTTGGAGCATTTGACCGTCGGTTTTGACACTCCATCGCAACACTTCGACCATGACACTCCTCCTCCTCCTCCTCCCTCCTCTTGGACGAACGATCACATGGGTGGTGTTGGATTTCAGGGGCGAGAATCAGATTTGTACCATCCGGGGACTGTTGTGCATCAGGAGCCGACGGCGCTTCAGCAAAATGGGTCGTGGATAGTGCCAGACGGGAGCAATGGGTGGCTTTGTGCAAACTGGAACGCAAGCAGCAGCGGTGGTGGTGCACAGAATCATAATAGTATGACGATCCTCCAACAACAGCAGCAGCAGCAGCAGCAGCAGCAGCAGCAGCACAACTGTGAGCTTGAAGAAGAGGACGGAAATGCAGATTCCGGCAGGGGGATGATCCCAGAACAAAGTCCTTCTTCAATGGGTGCAACAGGTCTGCAACTGGTGCATTTGCTGCTGGCTTGTGCCGAAGCTGTGGCGAACGAACAAGTCAGTCTTGCCCACGTGATATTGGTGCGTCTCAGTTCCTTGGTAGTTCAGCGAGGAAACACAATGCAACGCCTGGCCGCCGTTTTCATGGACGCTTTGGCGGCACGAGTCATGAAGGCCACCGATTCCGGTCCCTACCGAGGCCTGGCAGGCGACATTTCAGTACCCGTCTCCGACATGTTGGAAGCTTACAGCGTCCTGTACGAGAGCACTCCCCTGGGCAAATTCGCGCACTTGACGTGCAATCAGATCTTGCTGGATGCTGTGGAGCGAGAAAACTGCATTCATGTTCTGGATCTCGATATCTGGCATGGAATGCAATGGCCTGCTTTTCTTCAGGTAAAAGAAATTTACACATTAAGCAACCCTCCAAGTACTCATGGATTCAAACCCCAGTTGGTGCATCTCTCTGTGTCTCTCTCTCTTCCCACATCTTGCACCATTCTTGCTCTGATTGTTGATGATCTTCCTCTTCCAGGCCTTAACATGAGCTTCCTCTTCATGAATCCAGGACTTAACTCTTGCCCTTACTCTTCAAGGTTTTGTTCTTGCTTTTTTTCCCATTTGGTTCATCTGTAAACAAGGCCTTCAGCATGAAAATTCATGTCTGCGACAAAAGGGTTTCTCAAATGGTCACAAGACAAGACATGAGATGATGAACTGCATTCGAATCAAGCAGGCTGTTACCATAGCTAATTTTTGGCAGCCAGAAATTCAAGGATTGCTGAACTTCTTGACTGCATCAGACATATTTTTTGGAGTATATACTGCATTCTAAGTAGGAAAAGAATGCCTGCAGGCAGACATGAGAGCTTAAATGTCTCTGTACCATATGTAGGGTTTTTGCCCTCATTTGCAGAGGCTGATCAGAAAGCATTGGGCCTGCAAATCCAGAGAGGAAAGTGGTATCCCTAGCTTCCTTCTCACTGGGATTGAAGTGTATTTGTGCAAATGTTCATCAAAACAACTCAGTAGCTGAATTGTTTTGTGCACTTGGGATGATTGCTTGACCTAGGAATTACCCCAGTGTCACTGGACTGTAGGTTGTGTCTTGATGGTGGCTTTTCTTGGGACTTGGATGACTGTTGACTCAAGATGCTGGGATGATTGCTTGACCTAGGAACCCCAGTTTCACTGGATTGTAGTTGGGTCTTGTGGGAATTCACAAATTATGGTTTTGGGACTCACACTCTTCTTGACTTAAGTTGTTACAAACATTCATAGTGAAGTTTGTAAATGTTGGAGAGAATACTGAAACTCTTTCCACTTAAGGTGAGGAGGATTATGGATCCATGCAGATAGCAAACATTTCAGCTCCAGAGGTGTTGTCTGCCCACATTCAACCTTAGTAGGATTCTTGCAGATGACACAGAACATGTCTCAGATCTTGCGTGGTATTGGATTGGCTATATTGGAAGCATGTGGGTGCTGGGAGATTCAGATTTTGTGTAAGGTAACAGATTTTGTGACATGCAGCAAGTGGGGTTTGTATCCATGACTACTTCCAAGATAGCCAAGGTTCATGGACCTATTAGCTATTGGCTTGAGCTCACATGGAAGACGTGTGTTGTTCAGGCTTTGGCACTTAGGCCAGGGGGGCCACCTAGGGTGCGTATGACAGCGATAGGTGCAAGCTTCAATGACTTGGAAGTGGCAAGGGAAAAGCTTCAAGAGTATGCCACCAAGCTCCAAGTGCCATTTGAATTCTGCCCCATTGTGGAGAGGCTCGTGAATTTCCATGTTGGGATGGTGCAGCTCCATGAGGGCGAGGTGTTGGTCATCAACACATTCATTCAGCTGCATCGACTTCTGATCAAGGGTGATGAGAAGTTCCAGCAATTCCTATGCGATCTCCGATCGCTGAATCCACGTGTGGTTGCTCTAGCTGAGAATGATGGTGACCACAACAGTCCTGTATTCCTCCACCGCTTTGTTGAGTGCCTGCGTTACTACTCCGCCATCTTTGATGCCTTTGACACATCACTGCAACACAATTCACTGGCTCTCCTCAAGATTGAGCAGATCTTCTCGGGCCAAAAGATCCGAAACATCATTGCTTGTGAGGGATCTGCTCGTGTAGAGCGGCATGAGAGCATGTTGAACTGGTCCCGGCGGATGGAAGCTGCAGGATTCAGGGGTGTTCAGATCAGCACTTGTGCTTTCAGTCAAGCTCACCTGCTTCTCAGCCTGTATTTCCATAGTGGTTTCACTCTCAACTCTGAGCATGGCTACCTGGTGGCTGGATGGTACAACGTGGGATTGATGGGTGTCTCTGCTTGGTGTTGATGATGAATGTTATCACATAATCATAGTGGGTTGTGTAGCATGTGGGTTGTATCTAAGTGTTCTCTTTTTTACTTGTTGCACCTGGATACTGGAAAGTTTAGGGCAGGATCTGATGAAGTGGAATCCATGGCTGCTCTTGGCAGAGTTTCTAGAATAGTTGAGAGATGGTACGACCACGGGATTAATGGGTGTGTATGTCTGTAGAGCCCACACTCATGAAGATGGTAGTGCCTGAAGTGGGACATGATCTGGTGGATCCAGAGCCTCCCCAGCCCACTTCAGAGAAGTGGCTCTTACTTTTGCCTGCATTGTCTGGTAGGCATCATCTCTCTCTCTCCCTGTTTCTAGGATACTACCAAGGTTGTGATGTATGTCATGGGATTTTTGTTTTTTGGTTGGCACTGATGATTGATCCTCTCCAGCTTTCTAGAACTTTTACCAACTCTTTGAAAACTAATTCATGGACAGTTTTTCAGAGTCAGACGTGCACAAATTATTTGTTTTTTTTGTTTTTTTGGGGAGGTCTTGTCAAAGTAAGGGGGATCTTTCCACAGCTGAGTTTCTTTGTATGAGAGTGTTGTGGAAGTGTAAATAATATATGCATTTTGCAAGAGTCAGAGGGTACTGTACCCACATGCATTACTGCAATGATCCCAGGGTATTTCAAAAGAGCTGAAAGCACTGCAGGATCTGGTTGTCAATTTTGTGCATCCAGAGTAATCCCATTTCTTTAGACATTAACGTGATTGTACTCTCTAGTTGGAGGTGAGTTGGGTGAAACAAAGCTGAATAGAGTGACTCTATTGTTCCTTCAATTTTTGCCAGGCCTCCTGAAAGGACAAATTCCTTTACAGAGTTTAGCTAGAAAGCTGAATGGAGCATCTCTACCTCAAGAGACTTTGAAACCAGCATATCATGTGGCACTACTCTCACTGCATATCAGTACTTTTAGAAGTGAATATAGAACTTGAATGATGATCAATATACACCCATACACCTGTGTATTTTCAGTAGCCCAGGTTGAAAATGGTGAGGAATGAACATGTTTAGGAGTGCAAATTCTGCTCAGCCAATGGGGAGAGGGTGCATGCAATGATGTTTGTAATTGATTGATTAGAAATTTTGCAACATACCATACCTTAACAACTTCAAGAAAACATTTTGAATATTCACATTATATTGTTTTAGAAAAACACAATTTGTTGTCAAGCACTGACTTTGGAAGAAAAGATTTATCAACTTTGGGAAATTGTTGTATTGTTGAAGAACAAGCAGAACACTATATTTTGGTGGTAAAGAAGACAAGAAAAGTAGTCTACTAAAAAGTTCCGACTCCTATTTTTGACAAAAAATCGAAAAATTATATTTATGACCTCATTATGAAAGCATTAAGATGTTTATTAAGTTTATGATAAGTTGAATAAAAAGTTTGAAGAACTTTACCATAATAAAAGTAACTGACAAGTATCTTTGAAAATGACCCATTAACAATTGACAACTTTGCTCTTTAAATATTTTTTGATTGAACTTTGATAGATTATGGCTACAATATGCAAAAGTTCAAATTGCATTAGTAATGCAAATTGAAAGCAGAAAAAAATGAAGTCCTACTTTCATTTTCTTGAAAAGTCATTCAAAACTTACAACTGCAAAAACATACATCTATTTGCATGTAAAAAAATTTACTTGAAACATATCAAATGTGTTGCCCTTCAATGTTATTATAATGAATTGAAAGAGCATTATATTCCTCATTGGGATAAATGATATTTACAAATTTAATATATGAAGGCCTACATTACAATTTTACTCAAATTATCCTAACTAGGTAATATAATTATCTACTTTATCATGCTTGCACCCATTGATGACAAAACAATAATATTTTACACACATTAGAAGGATGTCAATTATTCTAACACTCTAATTCTTCAAAATGTTTCTTCCAAAAGAGGTGGATTGCTTTCATGATGGACTAGGACATACAAGAGTAGTTGCCTGAATGCCAAGTTCAACAATTCACTTTGTTATAGGTAAGGTCAACAAATTTTGTGGTCAATGTAATTTCCATTACAACTTTAAAGATGAGATTTTGAGATTAGATAATAGCAATTGTCAATACAAACTTATAATTTGTGATACTAATGTTAGCCAATGCAAGTTCAATCCTTAACTAGTTTTTGATACACAAATGGAACAAAAAAATTAGAACAAAAAACTTAACCAGATAGCAATTCAGTTTGAACCTACTAACAACTAATACCTAAAATGTTTAATACATATGTTTTATTTTTTCTATTTTTTCTAATACCATGAATTAACACATATCCTATATTAATTATATTTTGATTTTTCAAATAAACATAAACCTATTATAAAGCTAATTAAATTAGAAATTTTACCCAACAACCAGTATATGGGACCCTATACTTTTAGTCACGCATTTTGTAAATTCGACGAAGACCCGTAACCAAACTAGGCATTTCAATGTCAAATTTCAAATTTGATTTATATGTTTTCAACAGTTTAGAACTCATATCTAAAATTATAGAAATGTGCAATGTGTAACAAATTTAGTAGTATATAATGGAGTTACAAATCCTGCACACCACATGAAATAAAATGATTTTGGTTAGTACCAAAAACAAAAAATTTCAAAGTGGAAATTTGAAATCACAAGGCAAAAATCCTAAGGTGTAATTATATCATCCAAACTAGTAGGAAATGTGGCTGAATTCACCATATATATGTTCCATTAGATTTGTAGTGAACTTAAACAAATTCATCCTAGTAAATTTAACCAGTCCCCTAGTGAATGAAGTTATGGATAGTGAAATCAATTTTTTTTCCTAAAATCTGACCATGTGGCGTCTAACAATTGTAGCCACATGTCATTTTTATTTTAAAAATCATACATATGTGTATATTTATGCATACATGTACATGTTTGCATACACACTTGTCCAAATTCAAACCCATGAGCATGTGGAAGAGGTGCCAACACCTTAATCGTCAAATCACATAAGCTTTTTTAAGCAAAAAGGGATTTTTTTTGAATTTAACATGTTCAATAAAAACATATTGGAAATCCAAACTTGGAACATATTACCAGATTTTGAACAAATCAAATTTATACATGAATTGTGTTTTTAATTAACATATAATCTCAATGTGATGTCAACACATTCATTAAAGCTTTGACAAGGTTATCTTGGTTATATATTATTATTTTTAAATTATGAATTTTAAAAATAACAACTAAACACTCAACCCAAACCCCAAAAAATGACAATATAAATTTTTTACATAATACATAAAATTTGAAAATTTTACAATAATTATTGGTGATGTAACATTTATAAACATATGTTTTAAAATTCAATTTTTCAATTTTAATTCTTAGATAATTTGTTTATGAAATTTTCTATTCTTCTTTCAATGGGAATTTTAAACAAAAATATAGGTCATATTTTTTAATAATAATTTCTTTAGGGTTGTGAATAAAATTTGATTTTTTGGACCTTCCATAAGAAAACCTTTTTTGGGAAATTAAAAAAATTATATCATTGCCATGTAAAAAAGTTCCCAATGGAACAATTACCATGGATTATATTTCAAAGTTTCCATTGATTGCATTTTTGGTGGGAAAATCAAGTTATGGGATCATTAATTAATTTGTGAAGGGTTGTGTAGGAGCCAAATAATTGTTTCCCACTGTTGTAGGAAAGTTACATGAAAAAACTTTAATTGTATATTTTGTTGTAGGAAAGTTATATGAAAAAACTTTAATTGTATTTTTTGTTGTAGGAAAGTTATATGAAAAAACTTTAATTGTATTTTTAAGAAAGTGCAGGGTTTAACATGTCATTATGGTAATATGTTCACATCAGTCTATGTTAATAAAAGTATTCATGCAAAGAAATTAAAAATATTTACAAAACATGGAAATTATAAAATAAATCCATATACATGGTGGAATGACAATTGAAGTGGGTTCAACTTATTTCACCATTAAGTGAATTAAGTTCCCTTTTAAGGCCCAGTAGTGAATGTGTCTAGTGAAATATGCCTTAGTGAAAACATTTAATGAAATAAACCCTTTAATGAATGAGGTTCACTTTTAAGGTCCCTTAGTGAACTAGATATGTTACAACACTCAAATTTTCTATTAATGCAAACAAAAGAAATACAACACATACAAACAAGTAAAAATACAAAGCAAGCTTAGAAAGAAGTATAAAAACAAAAAAAAATCAATCACACAAACCAAAAAGCCATAGAAAGAAATAAACCCATAAGAAATTAAAAAGACACACACAAGCTACACAAACAAGACAATGGACAAAATAAAAAATGAAAAAAAGGATAAAGTTAAGAAACTTACTTTGTTTCAAATTGATATACTTGACAACCAAAAGTTGTGCTTTGAAGGTTTGCATAAGGCGAGAAGGGTGGGGGTTTATCACTTTTCCAAATAAAATAAACAATTTTATCATCACCACTGTACATGAAAAGAACCAAGCACAAGAAGATGAACAACAATGTGAGGGCATGAAGAAACAATTCAAAAATCGAGAGCAATAATGGAGTACTTAAAACAAATATGCAAGAAGTATGCTATCTTTGTATACAGAAGTCTACTTTCACTAGTAGAAATCAGCCAAAATGTAACCAGTCAATTTACGACTACATGCAACTTATAGTCGTTTGCGACTAGATTTGAGAATATTTGCAACTACAAGACCAACTTTCAACTATTTTGGTCATTTTCACAACTATGATGCAACTATTACAAATTTTATCCTATTGGTTACATCAATTTTACATTTATTTTCATCCATTAATAGGTTGATATGTCCCATTAGTCACAATAGTCACCAAATTAGTTGCATCCTAAAGGTATTCTACAATGACAT
>Ga0116227_10015201_pt1 | contig 11461 bp, 4 predicted proteins | sample S1TSphgellanicum_FD_89693 | JGI IMG/M metagenome (GOLD analysis project Ga0116227, IMG submission 89693) | Host-associated microbial communities from peat moss isolated from Minnesota, USA - S1T2_Fb - Sphagnum magellanicum MG | ecosystem: Host-associated > Plants > Peat moss > Unclassified... | reverse complement strand
TTTTTTGCAAAGAAGAAAGCGACAATAACCGCTGCCTTTGCCTTGTTTTTTGGTTATGTTGCAATGAAGAAGGCGACGTTAGCAAGTTGTTGTCGCCTTCTTTTTTTTGGTTTTGTTATAGCGAAGAAGGTGACAACAACGCCTTCTTTTTTTGGTTTTGTTGCAACAAAGAAGGTGATGACAACTTGTTAACATCGCCTTTTTTTTTTGTTGCAACGAAGAAGGCGATGATAGCTTGTTAACGTCGCCTTTTTCCTTTAATTATGTTGCAATGAAAAGGTAATGGTAGTTGTTGTCATTGTTTTCTTCTTTTTGGTTTTGTTGCAGCAAAAAAGGCATTTTATTACAGCGAAGAAGACGATGACAACAAGCTATTGTCCCCTTCTTCGTTTTGGTTCTATTACAATGAAAAAGGAAATGGTAGCTTGTTGTTATCGCCTTTTTCTTTTTGCTTTTGTTACAACGAAGAAGGCAATGGTAGGTGCTGCCATCGCCTTCTTCTTTGGTTTTCTTACAACGAAGAATGTGACGACAACAAGCTGCCATTGCCTTTTTCTTTTCGGTTTTGTTGTAGTGAAGAAGGTGACAATAGCAAGTTGCCATCACCTTCTTTTTTTGGTTCTATTATAGCAAAAAAGGCAATGGCAGCTTGTTGATGTCACCTTCTTCCTTTTTCTTATTACAATTAAAAAGGTGACAGCAATTGTTATTGTCGCCTTCTTCTTTATGGTTCCGTTATAGAGAAGAAGACGACAACAATAAGTTGTTATCGCCTTCTTCGTTTTGGTTATGTTATAGCAAAGAAAATAGCTTCTTGTTGTCGCCCTCTTCTTTTTGCTTTCTATTGCAACGAAAAAGGTAATAATAGTAATTATCATTGCCTTCTTCTTTAGTTCTATTGCAACAAAAAAGGCAATGGCATCATCGCCTTCTTCTTTTTGGTTCTATTATAGCGAAAAAGGTGACGACAACAAACTACCATTGCCTTCTTCTCTGCAACAGAATAAAAAAGAAGAAAACAACGGCAATTACTTCTTCTTTTTTCTTCTTTGGTTTTATTGTAGCAAAAAAGGTAATAGCAACTAATACTGTTACTTTCTTCTTCTTTCTTCTTTGGTTGTGTTACAACGAAAAAGGTGACAACAACTACTATCGTCGCCTTCTTTGCGCTTGAGAAGAAGAAGACGATGGCACATTTCGCCGTCATTGTTTTCTTGTCTAGTTTTATTGCAATGAAGAAGAAGGCAATAACAACAGTTGTTGATGCCTTCTTATTTGTGTTTGAGAAGAAGAAGACAACGATAATGAGTCGTCATCTTCTTCAATGAAAAATGCAATAACACCAAGTTGTTGTCACCTTCTTCTGTAGTGGTGTTGAAGAGAAGAAGAAGAAAACGATAGCTTCTATCACCTTCTTCGATGGCTTTGTTGCAAAAACTAGCAATAATAATTATTATCACCTTTTTTGGTGGTTTTGTTGCGAAGAAGGTGACAGTAGCAATGTTGTCGCCTTTTTCTATGTTGGTGGTGTTGTGAAGAAGGCAATGGCAGCAAGCGATCTCCTTCTTTTTTTCTTTTTTTTAATTTTTATTTAGTCCTTTTGGTCTAATTCATTAGAATTGACAATTAACAATGAAATGGTGATTTTTTTAATGTTGAAAGTTGTAATGGTTCGAAGAAGGAGATTGAAGAAAGGTGGTGGTGATTTGGAAGTTCACAAGCAAAATGTTACTGTATCATAATAGATAATTAGTGAGCAAAATGTTGTTCCATTAGAATTAAGACCTGAGGAACAAAATGTTGCTCCATCAAAATTGAAAATTGATGAATCAAATAATCTATGTGGCTTAGAGTTGACAATGATGATAGTTACAATTCAAATGGTGAGATCACTCTCAATATAAATTGAAAATTTCAATCAAAAAATGGTGGGTTAGATTATTTAAAAATTTATGTACATTAGATTAAATGCAGATAAAAGAAATTGTACAAGTTTTTTAAAGTTTATTTATGCAGGATTTGTTTTATAAAAAAAAATTATTGCAATATTTGAAAACAGTTAAAATTTGTAGGAGTTGTATCTGATTGTGTGATTTTATGTTATGCAATACCTTCATTCTTTTTTTAAATTCTTTATTTATAAGATTTTAGGGTTAGGATTTTTTTATTACAAAATAATGATTTTTTAAAAAATATTTCTTGGTTTAGGTCCGAAATTTGAAACCGACCAAGCTTCTCAACCACCAGCACCCCCTTGTCCACCTAATTTGGCTCGGAAGGACAAAGAATGGACAAAAGTTGGGTTGGAAATGGAAGTGTAAAGTTGGCACTTGCATTATCGCATATTGTGCCAAATGGTTGTTAACCAAACATTTGATGGAAGTGCATGGCTTGGTGGCAGAAAAGGCTAAACCTGAGAAGCTTTCAACTTCTGAAAAAGGTTTTCGACATCAAGACCATGCTAAAATGAATGCTCGCATCTTGGGAAATGCCATGGTCGTGCAAAGGCAAAATGATCAAAAGGTTGTTAGTTGCATTTGTGCCAAAACATAACGTAAGTGGGATAAATTGGTAATTGTTACAGAACAATGTCCACCATTCCCAAAACCAGTTTTGGTCGAATTAACTTCAGAGCAATTATTGCAGGTGTTGGGTCGTAATGCCTAGGGCGTGGGAAGTGTGCCTTAAGATGCAACATCACGGATGAAGAAAGATGAAAATTTACAAAAGATGATTCAATCCACTCATTTTATGTATGCACAACGATTAAAGATGGCATGGGATTTTTAAAATTGGGATTGAAAATCCAGTAAAGCAAGTCGAATAGAAGAGTTGACAAATGTATTAGATTTCCATGAATCTAGAATGATTCATGGAAGGTAAAAAACAATAATAATCATTGTTTTTTTTTTAAATAATTTTTTTTCATCCAAGGTGTGTTAAGGTTTAATTTGGTGGTTTTTGGGTGTTTATAGGGTTCAGGAGACAACAAAGGAAGAGTTTGTTACAAATGCAGTTCAAGTTGAAATGTAATGTGGCCATCTATACATTGTTCGTCATGTAATAGTTGCTTCCGAACTAAACACAAGATTGTAAATAATGATATGGCTTAAGGTTTCCACTTTATATAATTAGTTATGTTTTTTCAACCCTTTCATCTTTGGACTACCCAATTTTTGAACTTTGGTCCTTTGATAAAAAAACATTTTTTTTTCATTGGGTTTTTTAACATTTTTTAATCCACCCATCTTTGTACATCTTTTATCAATATAAAATTTTCTTTTAATCACCCTTATTTGATGGGTATATGGTTCATCATATTTGTTTTCTTTTTCATAATCTTCTTAATACTTTAGATGTAAGAATCAAAACTTAAATAGGCCCATATGAATAAGTAACATTAATTTGTTTAGGGTTTACAAAGATCAAAATGAACATTATGTAATACCCACATCCTTTCTTTTATAATTGCATAAGGCCATTTCAAATATGCAATACCTGCATATAGGTTTCGTAATAGTTGTTGGTTTTTTACTTCCATTGTAATACCCGCATGTAGGTCCATAAATAATTATTGATTTTTAACATATTTTGCAATACTTGCATATAAGTTTCCATAGTAATATTTATGAGACTCATATGACATAATAATCTAGTCTAAGTATCAACAAATAATGTCATAATAATTACTAGAAATTTATTTCAAATAATGTAAATCATTTATAATCATTTTTAAAAATCATTTTTTAAAAAACATTAATTAACTGATTATTTGGTTGAACCTTAATTATTCAGATAATTCAAATTTGATTTAAATATCAAATTAATAATTTGATATTTAATTTATTATGTTAATTACATTTTTAATGTTGATAAGTTATTCAAATCATTATTTTTTATAATTATTCATAATAATTAATTATCATAAAATTAATTTACGTATATAAATAGACATATTTTGGGTACCCAAACCACTTATTTTGAAACGACCTTACATGTGCGTATTGCATTTAGGGCTGATTATTCACATAAGGTTGTTTAAATCACCTATGGATTATTTCAAAATGAACTCGCATGCAAGTATTACATATAAGCTTTGGTTTTCATTGCCACCTAAACTACATACTAATTACTTCGAAATGACCCTACATGTGGGTATTGTATTTAGGGTTGGGTCTACACTTTAAGTTACCTAAATCACCCAGGGGTTATATTGAAATGAACTTGAATATGGGTATTGCATTTAGGGAAACACAAAAAAAAGTACATTTATTACCATTTGGTAATATTTCCAAGTTAAGTTTTCTCCTTTTCTTTAAAAAAATATAAAATGACATTGCATTGTTTTACATATGTTTAAACCCTAAAAATTCCGTCCAAAATGCACCTTAAATGTATTTTAATTATCATAGACATGTAAAAAAAATGTTAATTAGCTTATATGTCTTAAACTTTAAACCTGAACCATAATTTTAACATTAAATAGTAAATTTTACAGTAAACCCTAACCACATGTATCATCGATGTGACCAATTTTACATTATGTTCATTTTTATATATGTTAAATCATGCTATGAGGTGAATAAATAATTTTGAAAACATGAATTTCATGATGTATTGGTGGGGAATCATATATTTAAACAATATTTTTATGTTTTATGGTTAATGAATTATCCCAATATGATATGGATATTACATTTAAATAAAAGTGGGTTAGGAAATATTGAACTTTAACAACTATGGAACATATGGAAACAAAGGAGGTTCATAATTATGTTATAGATCTAAACAAATGATAAAATCAAAAACCAATATAATGAGCAAAGTCTAGAATATAAACTTTAAGCTTTGATATATATGAACCATATTTTTAAACATTAAATCATAAGGCATAACCCAAAATATCCAAATGATATTTTTCCATAAGCCTTATTACAACTTTAACTATACGAACCTTAACAAGAAAATATTTTAATGATATATGCCCTAAATTCAAAAAACTATACAAAGTATACAAATTATATAATGCAAAACATAAAAAATTAAAAAAACATAGGAAAAATTTTAGAAACCAAATTTTAAAACTTTTAAAATACAAATATTTGCTCACCGAAAAAAAATTTAATCTTAAAAAACAATCAAATAAATTTTATAAAAAACCGAAAAAAAAATATGTCTTTTATTTTTGTGTGATCTCTCCAAACTAAATTTTTCCACTCTTTTTGAAAAAGATATAGAATGAAATTGTATTACTTCACATATGTTTAAACCCTAAAATCCCCCCCCCCAAATTTAGCCTAGTTTAGATTAATTACTATATATTTGTGAAAAACTTGCTAACTATGTGTCCCAACCTTAAACCTAAACCATAATCCAATAATACATATTTATAATAATTACATGAAATATGTATTATAATGTCCATTCCATAAATAAATTAGGTAAAAAAAATTTAATAAAATATGCATTAACTAAACCAAAATGGCTACAATTATGACATTTGCTTCCACTATAAATTGTTTGTAATAACTACATATGGGGACCTATGTTGATCATCCATGAATTAAAGCAAACCTTAATAAATTGATAGGTAGGATTGGGGGGTTGGCGGGGTGGGAAAAATGAGTAGGTAATTAGTTAGGTAGTTGGTTATGTAAAAAACATAGGTAGGTAGGTGAACATAGTGATAGGTAGGAAGGTGGGTGCATAGGTAGGTAAATAGGTGTAAAGGTCGGTAGCTGGGTTAGTAGGCAAGTTAGTAAATAAAAAGGAAGTTCAAGGAGCAAAGTAAATAGGTTGTTAGAGTAGGCATGCATGTAGGTAAGCAAGTTAGTAGGTAGGAAGAAAGTTACATTAACAAGGTAGCTAGGTAAATAGGCAAGTTAATATTAGGAAACAAGTTACCTTATCAAGGTGACTAGGTTTGTAAAATACTTATGTCAATAAGGTGGTTGTGTATATAGGGTTGATAAATAGTAATGTAACTAGGTCAGTAGGGTAGGTAGTTAATACAATGGTTAGGTCAGTAAGGAAGTTAAGTTAGTTAGGTATGTAGTTAACATGGTAGCTAGGTTAGTAGGGTAGGTAGTTGGTATAGTAGTTAGGTCAATATGATAACTAGTTATTAAGGTAGCTATGTCAGTAGGGGATAATTACTAAGGTACCAAGGTTGGTACAATACTTATGAGGGTAGGACGGTGAATAGGGTAGCTATGTGTGAAGTCAAGTCAAGGGAAAAATAGCCAAGAACAAACCCCCAAAAAAAACATATAGTGGTCAACAGTGAAAAAAAATGGATTGTGATGAACCCCATCTAACATCGAATGAAAAAACGCAGCCCATCCAATAGACAAAACAACCAACTGGTGCATTGGTGGCTACTGGTTCACTCTAGCCGAAAGAACTAAACCAAAAAGGTCTCTGATATTCAGGACTATAATCAAATACTATAATTTAATAATTGTACCTGGAACCAGCCAGAGTGAACCAGCACCCATTAACGCACCAACGTGGATGGATGGTGCACTAATAAGATTCTCTTTTCTATCCATGTGCCATCCCAGGCTAATTTTTTTGTTTACCCTTTCTTAGCCCTGATTTCAATTTTCTTTTGCAACTTTATTTTCTCCTCACCCCCTTCCCAGTTTTTTTTTTCCCTAATCTCCATTTTTTTCTTGGGAACTTTGTTCTTTCCCCAACCCCCACCCAGTTTCCCCCCTTTTTTTTTCACTCTTGAAACTTTTCCCACCCACCCTCCCACCTACTACCCACCCATTGTCCCCACCGACCTACTCACCTGTATATTTAAATTAAAAGTAGACTCTTCCCCATCTACCAAATCACCTATAAATTTTAAATGTGTTATTTTCACCCCCATCAACCTACCCACCTTACCACTGACCTATCTACTAACACTTTAAATAGGTTGCTACCAAACCCCACCTACATGGCTACACCTACCTACATGGTTGCCATTGCAATAGACCCCCAACAATCAACAATAATGAGAAAAGAATAAATTGAAGGTATTGCATGGAGCTTGCTCTTGTTCATTCAAACAAATAAATCAGGGGATGATTAAAGCATTTAACACCCCCTATATAAGGGTATTGCAAACCAAGTGGATAATCAAAGTGATATAAAACTTCGGTTCAATTTAAACACATTTAATGCATGTTGTACTAAAGTTCCTAAAGCAAAATATTCAATGAACGTGTAATATCCCATTATAGGTACCCCTTAAATAATTTGGGTTCCATATCATATCTTTCGACAATTCGAAGGGTATTGCATAGCCCTTCCAAAACCTAGAATGAATGCAATACCCTCATTGGGCTAAATTGTAATACCTTCGTTGGGGCACACGGCAATACCCCTTTCAAGGTATCCCAAAAATACATTGGGCTCCATAACATATCTTTTGACACGTGAAGGGTTACTGCATAGCGTTACCAAAACCTAGAAGGATCTCAATACCTTCATTGCATTACATTTTAAACACCATGGGCTGAATTGTTTTGGTCTAGGCTCTCAAAAAGGTATCGGTCATGCCCAAAACTACTTAATACACTTGCAATACCCCTTTCAAGGTATCCCAAAAATACATTGGGCTCCATAACATATTTTTCAACACATGACAAGGTATTGTGTAACCTTACTAAAACTTACAAGGAAACCAATACCCTCATTAAGATATTCTGTAATTAAACACCATGGGTCTATGTCGCTTTTAAAGGGGTATTACTCATGCCCAAAATACTCAATACACCTACAATACCTTTCGCAATGTATCTCGAAAATACATAGGTTCCATAACATATTTTTTGAAACTTGGAGGAGTATTGCATAGCCCTACCAAAAACCTAAAAGGAATACAATACCTTAATTGGGCTACACTATAAACACCACATGCTAAATTATTTTGGTCTAAACTTTTAAAGGGGTATTATTCATGCCCAAAAAGATTCAATGAATATGCAATACCCTTCTATAGATATACTAAAAATACATTGGGCTCCATAACATATCATTTGACACGTAGAGGGGTATTGCATAGCCTCGCCAAAACCTATAAGGAAACGAATACCGTTATTAGGTTATTCTGTAATTAAACACCATGAGTCTATATTATTGGAGGGGTAATGTTCATCCTCAAAACTACACAATACACCTGCAATACCCCTCATAAGTTGTCCTAGAATTACATTGGGTTCCATAACTTGAAACGTGGAGGGTATTGCATAGCCCTACAAGCAAAGCAATACCTTGTTTGGGTTATTTAGTAAACACCATGGGTTAAATTATTTTAATCTAGACTATCAAAGGGGTATTGCTTATGGCAAGGAATACTTAATGGACATACATTACCCCCTTGTAAGGTATCCCAGAAATACATTAGGTTCCAAAACATATCTTTTGAAACTTGTAAAGGTATTGCATAATCATACAAGGAAACTAATACCATCATTAGGATATTCAATAATTAAACACCATGGGTCTACACCATTGGAGGGGTATTGCTCATGCTCAAAACTACACAATGCACCTACATTACCTTTTATATGTTATCCTAGAAATGCATTGGGTCCATAACATATATTTCCAAACTTGGAAGGGCTTTACATAGCTCTACCAACATGGGCTAAATTCTTTTGGTCTAGACTACCAAAGGGATAGTGCTCATGCATAGGAATATTCAATGCACATGCATTACCCCTTTCAGGGTATCCCAAAAATCATTTGGGTTCTATAACATATCTTTTGAAACTTGCAAGGGTATCGCATAAGCATACCAAAACTAAGAAAGAAAACAATACTTGCATCATATTGTGATAATATCTTAAACCATGAAACAAAAGGATATTTTAAAAAATGTTTATTCCATGCTCAATATACGTGCCCTACATATTGTTCAAGTAAATGAAAATATTGCAAAGTTCTTCACATTAATGGTAGAAGGTCACTTGAACAAAGTTATGGAGTTTAAATGTAATACATGCATCATCACAGGATATTTGCATTCACTTTGAAACGTAAGAATATTTTTTTAATACTTGATTCCCCGCCAATATATCATGAAATTCATGTTTTCAAAATTATTTATTCACCTTATGATATGATTTAACATATATAAAAATGAACGTATTGGAAAATTGGTCACATTCATGGTACAAAGGTTTAAGTTTTAATCTAAATTTACTAATTAATGTTAGGGTTCAATTATGTGCATATTTATGTTTTTCCCTCTTAAAGTTGTAAACTCATTTCAAAAAATAAAACTATAAATTCTTTCATTTAATAAGATTTTAATAAATTTTTAATGCATACTTTAAATTTTTATTTAAAGAATTGTTTTTCAATAGTATCTCCCATATATCAATCTTATGTATGATTGAGAATTTATTTAAATTTTTTTGACATATAATAAATAATTTATGGCCTAAAATAATTATATAGTAGGTCAATAATATTTTATATTTTATAAATATATAACACAAGTCCTTATGTAAAATTTATTTTTTATGATGTATAATATTGGCTTAAATATTTGTCTAAATATATTTTTATTTATAACATATTGAGTAATAAATTACATATAATTAATGATATTATAATTATATTGTTGATTCACTTTAATATATAGAAATTTATTCATATTTATTTAAAATAGGATAAGAATTGACTAAAAATACATATTAAATTTAAATTACATATATAAACCCATGGTTATGTATAGTGAATTTTTTTTGTAAAATTTATTTTTAATGAGAATTCAAAACTCCAAAAGATAAATTATTAACATTGTATATTTTATTAATGCATGTAACTAAATATTATTTCTATGTAAATTAAAATATTTTAATTGAAGTTTGAAATATAAGTTATTAATATTATGTAAGTTTAGTCCTTTTAGTTTAATTCTATGTAAATTTTAGTTTACAATATACTAAATGATGATATACTTAGTTTAATAATGTGTGAAGTTATATATTTTTTCATTTTTAGAGATATAATGTTTATATAATTATTTTAACTTGGTAGAATTCTTAATATAACATTTGATGTTATAAAATACCCTCATGAAGGTATTACAAACCTAATAGGAATGTAATACCTTCATGAGGGTATTTTATAACGTCACGGTAAAAATTATTTTGGTCTAGGCTTTTGGAGGGGCATTGCTTATGTTTAAAATTACTCAATGCACATGCAATACCCCTATTAGGGTATATTATAAATCCTCTGGGCTCCATAACATATTTATAAAATCCTAGAGGGGTATTGCATAGTGCTAACAAAACTTAGAAGGACCACAATACCTTCATGAGGATATTTTGTAAACAATATGGATTAAATTATTTTAGTCCAAGCTACTGGAGGGGTATTGTTTGTGCCCATAATTATTCAATGGGTGTGCATTACTTTCTCAGGGTATATAAAAAATCTTTTGGGTTCCATTGTAACCAAGAAAAGGAGAGTGCTTAACTTAAACAAACACCCTGCTGCTACTGGATCTATACACGATCTGCAGTTCCTGGGGTTCTGACTACACTTCTAATATTTCCTTCCTAGTCATGAGCATTCGCCTACAAACACCCTGCAAACTTATGCTCACACACACAGCTTGTGCTCATGGGCTCCCATGCTAACACATTCAACAGATCTCTGGCTTTGGATCTCACTCTATTATTCTTTTAGACAATGCCACATGAAAACAAAATGCAATTCCTTGGCCGAACTATTGGCACAACGGAAAAAAAATCAGTAACCAGCCAAGAATGCTGGCAACCAGCAGATCTCCTTTACTGCCTATACATCTTCTAAGCTCCTCAACCACAGTCAGTGTTCCTCTCCTCTACTAGCTATTCTGCAGAAAAATTGAGGACCCCCTCCATAGCTCATCTCTTCAGCACCTCCAAACCGCCTCAGCTCATAATTGTAGCTCCATTCCTCACCATAATTCGGCGCCGCCTCTACCACACGTGATTAACCTCCATGTTCATTCAGTAGCAGCCGCCATTCATTCCTTCCTGTACAACATCTCACACACACCCAGAGAGAGATTTCCCATGCACTTCCATGTAGTAGTATTGGAGAGACAGCCGCCACAAAAAGAAATGGCTAATAAAGCAAACTTAACTTCCAAGATCAAGAAATGTTCACACTGGCGTGGCAACTTAATTTCGTGTTACACCATCACATATATATTGAAACCTGGAAGGGTATTGCCTAAACCTATAAGGAAAGCAATACCTTGTTTAGGGAAATCTACAAACAACATGGGCTCAATTATTTTGGTTCAAGCTATCTAAGGGGTAATGCCTATGCCCAGAAATACTCAATTCACATGCACTACCCCTCTTCACGTATCCCATAAAACCTTTGGTTTAATGTATGTACTAAAATTATATATATATATATATATATATATATATATATATATATATATATATATATATAA
>Ga0116227_10015200_pt1 | contig 11461 bp, 4 predicted proteins | sample S1TSphgellanicum_FD_89693 | JGI IMG/M metagenome (GOLD analysis project Ga0116227, IMG submission 89693) | Host-associated microbial communities from peat moss isolated from Minnesota, USA - S1T2_Fb - Sphagnum magellanicum MG | ecosystem: Host-associated > Plants > Peat moss > Unclassified... | reverse complement strand
CAAAGGCTCTTTTTCGTAACTGGTTTATAGCATCAACTGCTTCAGCACTTGGTTTACCATTTACTTCGTTATCGGCTTCTGCCAGCATCAGCAAAACATCAGCATAGCGCAACAATGGAAAATTCTCCGGTGTATAATTTTTTTGCTTTTCGAGTAGTTCATACTCTCTTCTGAATTTGCCGGTATTGCGTTGATAAATTTCGGCAGTGGTCCAATTTGTTCTTGCAGTTGTAGCACCAACATATTTAAAAGGAGCTATGGCCCAATCTCTACGCAAATCTCCTGCTTCATACAATTTAAACAAGGTTGGCGTGGCCGCAATAAATCCATAACTATATCCTTCTTTTTCATTAGAACATAGAATCCCATTGGTATTACCGACCCTTCCAGACTCAGTATAGGCATTTCCTATGCGGTTACCCCAGAACTCTACCTCCCATATACTTTCTTTAATGTCATATTTATCTTGTGCATAATTGATAAATATCTGTTTGTAATCTGCATTCAAGCTATGTACACCAACAGCAGAGATCACCTTCTTTGCCCATTTTAGCGCCTCAGGATATCTTGAAGCATCTTGTAAAGGGTATCCGGCCATATACAGATTCACTCTTGCCAAAATACCTTGCACGGCACTTTTGCTTACACGGCCACCAAATCCAATTTCAGCAATTGGCTTGACCAAGCCTTCCGCTCTCGTCATATCAGCCAATATCTGGGTATAAACATCTTTAGCTGGAGTGCGGGCAACATCTGTATTTGAAATTGAACTCGTAGGTTTGATAATCAATGGTACATCTCCCCAGTTACTTACCAGTAAAAAATGATAATAGGCTCTTAAAAACAAAGCCTCCCCTTCTATCGCATCTCTTTTTGCCTGATCCATATTCGGCTTATTGATATTGGCCAAAAGGAGATTTGCACGTTCAATGCCTTCGTAAAGTGATTTCCAAAGTAACCTGACATCAGCATCCGAAGCATCAAAATTAAGCACTTGCATACCTGTCGACTGGGTATTTCGTTGGTAATAACTTTCGTCCGTAGCTGCAGTAATTCTCGTGAAAATTGAATTACCGTATACGTTTTCGCTTCCCATGATATCATATACCCCAGTCAGGGCAGCATTCATTTCAGACTCTGTAGAATAATAGAATTCCGGAGCGGCAGTAGTAGGCTTGGTATCCAAAAACTTCTTACAGGAACTGAATCCAATAAGCAGAATTAATGATAAATATTTTAAAGCTTTCATATATTCAGTCTTTTAAATTAAAATGAGGTGTTTAAACCAAAAACAACAGTTCTTGCTCTAGGATATGCAGAGTAATCAAATCCCGGTGTCAAAGCAGTATTTCGTACAGATACCTCAGGGTCCATGCCTGTGTATTTAGTAAAGGTGTATAAGTTTTGTCCTGATAATGAAACCCGAAGATTTTTCAGTTTGATGCGCTTTAACAGATCAGCGCCAAAATTATAACCCAGTGAAACTGTCTTGATTCTTAGAAATGACCCGTCTTCGATTACCCTTGATGAATACACAGCCGGGCCTTGTCCTTTAACCCGATAAAGAGTATTGCTCGGATGATCTGGAGTCCATCGATCTGCATAACTTGCAAACTGATTGAGGTTCTTTTTATCCAGCATATTGCCTTCAAATATCATTCGGTTCGCATTGTAGATATCATTTCCGTAAGACCATTGCAGAAATACATTTAGGTCAAAGCTTTTATAACTGAAGTTATTTGTGAAACCACCTACATGAATGGGTTGCCCGCGGCCAATTACCTTACGGTCTTTTGCATCCACAACGAGATTTCCATCCAAATCTTTATATTTAATGTCACCCGGTTTTATGGTGTTTCTGGCATTGCCGTTATTAGGCACATTGTCTTTAAGCGTGTATACACCTGGAGCAGTTTCATTGAAATCACTATACTGATATACGCCATCAAACTCATAACCATAAAATTGTGCAATAGGCTGACCAACCGTCGCAATATAAAGGGGTGTAGCATTATAGGAATTCTCCCAGCTAACAGCTGTTGTTTTGAAAGATTGTCCGGCATTCAAAGCCATTACTTTAGAGCTGTTAAAGCTGATGTTAAAGCTCGAAGACCATTTAAAGTTCTTGGTTTCTATGTTCCTGGTATTCAGGGTGAATTCTAAGCCCTCATTTCTAACCTTTCCAATATTCTTAAAGGCACTTTCATAGCCCGTTGTATATGGCAAATCGGCATTCAATAGCAAATCATAGGTGCTTTTGCGATAGATGTCTGCAACAAAACCAATTCGGTCATTAAACAAACTCAGGTCATATCCTATGTTTGCCTGAGCGGTACTTTCCCATTTCAAATCGGGATTACCATAAGTTAGTGGAATGGCGCCAATACTAACTGCATTATTGAAACCGTAAGATCCTCCGATGGGAAATCCTAATACAGATAAATAAGAGAAATCTCCAACCCTGTTGTTTCCTGTTACCCCATAGCCTACCCTAAGCTTTGCATCTTTAACAAAAGAAAGGTCTTTCATAAAATCTTCCTGACTCATTCTCCAGGCTATAGAGCCTGAAGGGAAATAACTGGTACGCTTACCAGGTAGAAATTTAGAAGACCCATCAGCACGGAAGGAAGCACTCAATAAATATGTAGACTTATAATCGTAAGTAACCCTACTTAAAAATGAAAGAAGCTTGCTGTTTGAATTTTCTGAAGTTACGGGTAGCGAGGTCCCTTGTGACAGCCCGGCTAAACCTGCCGACTCATTAGGCAACTGTATTGCGGCAAGTCCATACCTGGAGTATTTATCCTCTTGCATGGTTACACCCGCTACAATGTTCAGGTTGTGTACTTTGTTAAATCGCTTTGCAAAGGTCAATATGTTCTCGTTTAACCAGCTTGTATTTTGAGTGTAGATAATTGATCCATTAACTTTGTTGGTACTATTGGGTCCGCCATAATAGGTCTGACTATTGTAAAAAACATCATTCCGGCGTAAATTATTAGAGATTCCACCAGAAACCTTTAATGTCAGATATTTATTAAAAGAATATTGTGCATAAGAATTAATCCGTAAATTATTGGTAGTTGCGTTTCTCAATTCATTATTAGAAGACAGTACCGGATTTATTCTGTAATCGTTCAAACCATCAATATCCGGATCAAAAAGCTGATCCAATAGATTGCCATCAGAGCCGGTAACCGGCCTATATCCCCATACACTATACAATAGATTATTGGTTGCAGAATTGGTTCCTGAAGTAGGAATGGTTCCTGTTGCTTTGATGTTACTATAATCAATCCCTGCATACACTTTCAATTTATCATTTACTTTTTGTGTAATTGCCATCCGCCCCTGGTAGCGGCTAAAGCCTGAATTAATGAGTACCCCATCCTGTGAATTGATTGAACCAGACATGATGTATTGGGTCTTATCCGTTCCCCCAGTTAAGGATAAATTATGTTCTGTAGATGGCGCAGTTCTGAACACCTGACTTTGCCAATCTACGCCTTTGACATCCTTATAAAAGTCGAGTGTTTTACCGTCTTTGTAATAAAGAAGCGGTGCATTAATGGGATCAATCTCTTCTTGTAACCTCACAAATTCATAAGGACTCATCATGTCCATTCTTTTGGTATTTTGCTGAAAACCAATTGTCCCTGAATACGAAATTACAGGTGTACCTATCTTACCACCTTTGGTGGTAATTAAAATCACCCCGTTTGCGCCTCTTGCTCCGTAAATTGATGTAGCCGATGCATCTTTAAGTACCTCAATAGATTCGATATCCGCCGGATTAATGGCATTGTTATTGGAACTTTCCAAAGGAAAACCATCTACAACGTATAAGGGCGAATTGTCTTGTGTAATTGAATTTTGTCCACGCACAACAATATTAAATGAATTACCTGGCTGTCCATCATTTGAAGCAACCTGAACCCCAGCCACACGACCAGCTAATGCCTCATCAAATGACTTAACAGGAGCCTTTTGCAGATCGTTCATGTTCACACTACCTACAGCTCCGGTTAAATCTCTTTTCGCGACTGTTCCGTAGCCAATTACCACTACATCATTTAACATTTTCCGATCCTCGGCAAGCGACAGGTTAATAACTCCTTTATCACCTACATTCATTTCTCTTGGAAGGTACCCGATGTAACTAAAAACAAGAACATTGTTGCCTTGAGAAGGTACGCTGATACTATAACTGCCATTGCTACTTGTTGTAACCCCGACCCTACTTCCTTTAACCTGGACACTAACGCCGACTAAAGGCAATCCATCACTTTGATCTGTAACCTTTCCTTCCACTTTACGTGTCTGCTGTCCAAAGACAGTAAAGGCATAGATCACACACATTATAAAAAGGTAAATCTTTCTCATACATTAATAAGTTTAAATTTGGTTTGCTCTTTAATAATCCCCCGATTATTTCAATCAAATTTGAGCACGAACAGGTCAAATAAAGGGTGTCTAATTAATTTATATGAGGGTAATAATTCGTTAATACATGACTATTGAGGAATTATTACCACTCTATTGGCCTATTTGAGCGTTATCGTAGCGCCAGCGAATTCACTTTTAGGAAGCGTAATCGGATATTCTACATGATTACCTGAACTCGTATTCACAATGGTGATCAAGACCTGAAGTTCCTTTTGTTGCGGATCTGCAATCGAAATTACAGGCTTCCCTTTCAGATCTTTGATCATCAAAATACAAGCTTTATCAGCCTTCAGGGTATAACCATCCAGAGCTAACAGGCCTGGTTCATAAAATACAACTTGTAACAAGTTTAACTTATCATTAGCCACGGCCTGGATTTGTGGGGTATTGGAAATGATTTGAATACCCGATTTATTAAAATTAGCTAAAAGACCGCTATTTTTAATACCCGGATAAACGACATAAGCATAAGTAGCCCCATCTGGTTTTACACCATGATCTATCCACAATTTAAAGACATCACCCGAAAGCTCTTTTTTAGGGTGTGAATTGTTGATGTGATACCAATTTCCTTGTTGATTCAAGGTGCTCAAAGTTATTTTGGTTTCATTTGGAAATACATAACCAATGCCATCATGCAATATCCAGCTTTGTTTTTCATTTTTATAGACCTCAGTTTTTCCCTTTCCAAATTTCCCTTTTATCATACTGCCTTGCACATCTCCGTTTAACCAGCTTTGATTTACTGTGGTTACCACGTTTTCAGGAGCATCACTATGTATGCCTGTCCCCATACACACAATTTCCTGATCAAAAAAGAACCAGGCCTTTTTTGCTACGAGCTTATCGAAGTTCAGTTCATAGGCAGTTGCACCATAAGTTCCATCAGAAACACCTCCAGAAAAGGGAGTACTGCCATCTTCACCCCAGAATTTTGTTGTAGGTTGATCTACGGCATAATCCCAGGTGGTGGTTCCCGGAATCTTATCCCATTCCCAAACCGGCATAATGTTATAATATTCCGGTCCGCGAACCTGGATATTGGTAGCCCCATCGCTGAGGTACCGGCCAAGTAAATTCTCTTTATTTCCAGACTCGCTACGTTTGGTCCGATTGCTGACCGTTCTCACATTAAATGAATATCCAGGTCTGAGGTGCATCACATAATCTGCATTCCAAAATTGCTTATGAAAAGGCTCCACTTTATAATCAGGTCCCTCCGTACTGTCTGTACGGGCAATCGCATTTTTCCAGTCATTTGCATGCATCGGGTCAACCATCGTCGCAGCAATTAGCCTGCTTTTCTCTCCCCGTTTATTTAAAATATCGGGTCTGCTCACACCCCTTCCCTCTACGTTGAAATCAATATAACTGCCTCGTATTGCTTTTAAATAAGTATCCCGATAGTAAGTTGAGAACATTTGCAGTTTTTCATTGCTGATGGCATACGGTGTACCCTGTACATAACTGATCATTTTTAAAACCCCCGTAATGAATACCAAGCCATAGCTTGAAATTTGCAATTGTGGGCCATGCTGTAAATAAGAAAAATCATATTGTAGCCCCTCTTTATAATGCACAAACCTGATCGGGTCAAAAAGTTCGGCTGTAGAGCTGGCCAGTAAAGCTTCATTTCCGGTTAACAATCCCCGATAAAAGTAATGAAGTGCGACATCTGTCTTATTTGCACCCGTTAATTTTTCAGGATCGCCGCGCTTCATCCGTTCAATCAAAGAAGCCTCCAGATCGGCAGGGACCTGTTTTTCAGCTTTACGCATCAGAATCATCATTTCGCCCAAAGCCTGTGGCGTAGCTATATCATTGTGCCACCAATTGCTACTTTTAGGATCCTGATCGTACCAATACCGGAAAGCTTTAACGATGGCATCAAATACCTTTTCATCGGCATAAAACTTACTATCTTTTGCTATATAAGCCTGTATTAAGGTTTGCAGTTTCAACAGATGTTCGTTCGGCACCCAATTGGTAATGGATTTATCGTGATAATCAATACCGGCCCAGCTTCCGTTTATTTGTAGCGTTGCGAGATTTTTTTCTGCGGATTTGTCGACAAATCGGACTGGCTTCTTCAAATCAAAAGTGATCCTATTCATGATCAATCCTGCAGGGTCCGATGATTGTGCATCTGACAGCTCAGGCATTAACATACCCAAGGCAAGTACACAAATTAATAATAAACGTTTCATGTGGTTATTCATTTAAATTGATTGATTCAATTAAGGATACATTTTTTCCATTTCACGCCCTTTGGTTTCCATGCGGTGCTTGATGATCTGGTTTTGATCTCCATAGGAGCTTGTCCAGTGCGGGCTGTCGAGCCCTTTTTCCCATTCACTTAATTTGTCTAGCAAACCCTTCACACGCTCAGGGTACTTAGGTGCCAGATTATTCGTTTCAGAAAGATCCTTGTCTAAATCGAACAGCAATACATTTTCTTTTACCCGGATCAGCTTCCATTTCCCTTCACGAACTGCCGCAGCCACGCCACGTCTCCAATAAAGCGCTTCATGTGGCGCTTGCTTGTTTAAGCCGACAAGGTAGGGAAGCAAATTCACACCGTCCAGTTTTTTTGTACCTTTTTGTGTTCCTTTGGCTGCAGCAATCGATGTCGGCAATATATCTAACGCACTTACAGGATAGCTATATTGTTTATTTGCCGCAATGTGGCCAGGCCATTTCATGAGCATGGCAACCCGGATGCCGCCTTCCCATTTGGAACCTTTCATTCCGCGTAGCGGACCGTTATCTGATGAATTAACCGTAGCACCACCATTGTCATTGATAAAAATCACTAAGGTATTCTCCTCCAGTTGGTGTTGTTTAAGTGCGGCCAATACCTTACCAACACCATCGTCAAGCGAGGTCATCATGGCTGCATAAGCTCTACGTCCAGTATCAGGAATGTTAGCATAACGATCCATTAAATCCTTTTTTGCATTCATTGGGGTATGAACGGCATTATATGCCAAATACATAAAAAAGGGTTCCTTTTGATGCTGATCAATAAAGGAAACTGCCTTATCGGTAAACATATCAGTAAGATAGGTAATGCTGCTTTCCGGAACTACCTGATTGTTGTCATACAAAGCATGTTCCATCGTACGGTTGCCTTTATAGGAAAAAAAATCACGATGCCCACCTGTAAATCCATAGAACTCATTAAAGCCCCGATTTAAGGGGAAATGTTTCTTTTCATCTCCCTGGTGCCATTTACCTATGGCAATGGTATGATAGCCATTGGCTTGCATTTCATTTCCGATGGTTTGCTCTGAAGGATCCATCCCCACATCAGTAACCTGATATCCGGGCGCCATTAAATTGGAAGTGTTGTGTTCAAAACCAAACCTTTGCTGATAACGTCCGGTTAAAATACCTGCCCTGGAGGGCGCACACACCGAGGCAGAAACATAAGCATCCTTAAAAAGCATACCTTGTTTAGCAATCCGATCTATATTTGGCGTTGGAATTTGCTTTCCACCGTAACATCCAAAATCTACGTATCCCGCATCATCGCTTACAATGACGATGACGTTAGGCTTTTGTGCATATCCTTGATTTATATTTGCAAATAAAAGGGCCAAGGCCGCAAAAATGATGAGACTCTTCTTATTCATATTCTTATTTCTTTAATAATTGTATAGTTGAGGCAGCTCCGTAACTGCACTTGATATTTAACAATGTATTTCCATCTGCTTGTACAACTGCATTTACAGCTTTGTTTTCAGGCGAAGGCACCCAGCTCCCTTTAACCAATAATCTGATGACACCAGGTTTTGACGGACTCCGATACCAAAGTCGGGAATAAATGCTGACTTCCTGTCTTTTTCCATCAGCAGTTAAAGGGCTATCATCAGGTCCGGTGTAAAAAGCCAGATCCGGATCAGTAACAGCCAATCTGACGCCTTCTTTTTGACTTTGATACATGATCAGGCAAGGCTTATCATTTTCCAGTATCAGTGAATCGCTTAACTTTTGTTTCGCCCCAAAAATTGCCAGTCCTGTCATCTTTGTTTTGGCGTACCAGACCGAATGTGCGATGCTGTCTTGTTTCAAAACTTTAAATAAAGGTTTTCCTCCTTGCTGATCAGCCACCAGTTGATTCAAATCACTCGGATTCGTTTTGATCAACATCGCATAGGCATAACGCTGGTCAAACGGCGACTTCCCATGTTGAAAGGTCAGTTTAGCAAAATTACCACTCGTTTGGGCATTATCTTTCTGATCACGGGAAATTTGCTTCGCTTTGCTAAGTAATAAATCCGAAGGCTCAGGGATGTAATATCCGATTCCTCTATTGTCTAGAATGGCAATATCGCGAGTATTCTTCCATTCTTGCTGCACTGGAAAACCATTCAGTATTTTTCCATCGACCAAGAGCGCATCACTGTCATTTTTTAGATAATTCTGAAATAAAGTGGTTTCCGTTGGATATGCAGCAATTTGGTTACTTATTCCAGATCCCAGGCAAACCACCAGGCTATCGAACATAAACCAGGATTTGGTCGCCCTAAAAGTCCCCATATCATATTTATCATGACCATGCAATTTCATTGCGAATAAACCTTGCTGCTCAAGATTTGTACCCCCTGCAAAAGTTTCATCTGTAATCAACATTTCTTCAATCCCGCTATAATCGTCAGGATTGACCACATTTGCCCTCAGTTTATTCAAAGGCAAGCGTAAGGTTGTTGTTCCGGGGATATTGTTCCAATCCCAACCTTCATCTTTAAAATTGCTGCCACTATCTTTACTGGTTTCAGGAAATAAGATTTCTACATGTCCATAGGCAAGGTATCTGCCATACATATTAGCCCCTGGATAAGATTCATGACTGATGAAATAACGATTGTGCGCCCTTAGGGTCAATAGCCAGTCCTGCCTCCGGTGGATGTCAAATAAGCCAAAGTTCATGTTCCAGTGTCCCGAAGTATAACTGGCCGGTTTTATCCCGGCATTTTTAAACTTCATCCCCCATTTACCCGGTCTATCAGGATTTAGTTTCAAATACACGGCTGCCATATCCTGATCCAACTCTTGTTTGCCATCCGGACTTCCCGCAAGCGCCATATAGGCATAGGGCATATCCGCAATTTTCCAGGTTCCGGTAGGATGCCTTCCAGAGACACTGATGGGCCATTTATAGGGATTCGTATAATAATGCATCATCAGCAAACTCTTCTTCAAACTTTCCTGTGCATCCTGATCTACGCTAAATTGCGTGTAGCTCAATACATATACAATTGGAGTAATTCCGGTATAACCACCAATACCATAAGCGGGATACAAATTACCATGGTGAAACACTGCCCCATCAGGTTTAAAAGCCCCCTCAATGGTATAGTCTGGCTCAATATTTTTAGACAACCACTGGGCATAACTCTGAAGATAACGCAGCTTTTCCGGAGCATCATCCATCATCAGAACGGCAGAAAGCATGCTACCTAAAAGCGTATTGAACACATCAATATTACTGGCTGGCAACTGATCCAGCGGCTGTAAGCAACGACCAAGTCCACTAAACCAGGCCATGCTTTTAAACGTCCTTTCTAATGCACCGTGTTGCTTAATCACATCCTTCATCAACAAGCAAGCAGAATAATAGCCAGCCAAGTTGTAACCAAGATGATGTAAAGCCCCCATTCCACTACCAAAAGCCCAACCCTGGTCGTCCATGTGATCCAGCATGTCCATAAAATAACCCGCTAACCGGTGCTTATCAACGATACTTACCTGACCGTGATAAGCTTTGGCAACTTGCAGCATGAGTTGCGTATATTTTTTAACGTCGGTTTCCCGGTTCAAAGCCTGTACTGCAGGAGATGGCGACAAAGACGCCAGCTCAACATCATTAACAGAATACACTGGCCTTCCAGTGATTACACCCCATTTTCGCTGAATATTCCAATACAAAAATGATTTTTCAAGAGCCGAAATGTTAATTTGCGATTTCTGATCCGCAGCAGGGAATATAAACTCCAGGTATCTATTGGTTATTTTCTCAATATCTTTTTTTTCAGCTTCAGTTACAGATGCCGCGAGCGGTAAGCGCTGTGGTGTACGGTTAAAACTATAAAGCGCGGTCCAATGTGCATTTGCAGCTCTATCTGCTTCTTTGTTTACAAAGGGCAATTGCTCATCACGCATCGGTGAACGTGGATTAATCGTCACGTTCAACAACATTTGATCCAGATAAACCCTGCCCTTAATTAGAGAACGGGGAGCTGCTATGCGCAAAGTATTCATCGACTCAAGCGGCTTACCCTGCATATCCCGATGGTACATCACCCAAGCTGTGCGCCAACCTGTAAAGTTCAGTCCAAATTGAAAGCTACTTGCCGTATTGCTTCCATTTCCAAATCGAAATTCTAAATGGTCATCAACAGGGATTTCATTATAAATCCAAACGACGAAAGTACTTCTGGGGTTATCTGACACCTGCCTTAGCGCAGTGTCTCTAATCTCCAGCTCTCCAGTCCCATTCCAAGTCCATGCAATAGCTTGACCTCCAGATTTAAAATGTTGTTGACTCAGTTCCAACTTTCCTTTACGCGCGTTCCAGTTTGAGGGAACAGCATGTTCACAAACATCTACAGGTATTTGCGCAAGGGCTTTGCCCAGCAAACTACAACATATAAAAAAAACGACAAAGCCTCGGCTCATAATTTGATCTTCTATTGAAAACAGGTTCATACAAGATTCAAATATTCAATTTAATTCAGCCAGTTTAGGGCGAAATATCAGTTCAATTGGGGTGACTAATCTGTTTTTTGATGATATTCTGAGGGCGCTACGCCAAACTGTTTCCTGAATTCCTTACTAAAATACTTCCGGTCGTTGAACCCAACAGAATAGGCAACTTCTGAAATGCTCAACTGATTTTCCTGAAGCAATTGCACGGCTCTTTTCAAGCGCTGAGATTTGATAAAATCCGCAATTGACAAACCCGTCAATGCTTTAATTTTTTTATACAGCACAGTCTGGCTCATCCCAATTT
>Ga0116227_10015199_pt1 | contig 11463 bp, 5 predicted proteins | sample S1TSphgellanicum_FD_89693 | JGI IMG/M metagenome (GOLD analysis project Ga0116227, IMG submission 89693) | Host-associated microbial communities from peat moss isolated from Minnesota, USA - S1T2_Fb - Sphagnum magellanicum MG | ecosystem: Host-associated > Plants > Peat moss > Unclassified... | reverse complement strand
CGTCCAAGAGCCTGCGCATACGCCGGATTTGCTCGGGACTCAATTTCCGGTCCGACACGAGATGCGTCAACAGCAGCTCGGATGAGCCTTTGAACAGCTTGCCGGTCAGATGGCGCAGAGCGCTCCTTCGCGCGGCCTGCTGGTGCACGGCGGCGAAATAGCGGTGCCCCCGCCCTTCTTCCGTGTGCCCCACGTAGCCCTTGGCCTCGAGCGTGCGCAGGATCGTGAGGACGGTCGTGTAGGCGAGTTCGTCGCGCAGGCGGGCGCGAACCTCCGTGACCACCGACGGACCGTGGTCCCAGAGCAGCTGCATGACGTCAGCCTCGCGGTCCGTGAGCAGTATCTCCATCAGAACTCCTACTACGTCTTTAGTAGACGATAGCAGGATCCCGCTGCCTGTCAACTAAGACCCTAGTAGGCGAGCGCCCCCGATCACGCGCCGGGACCGGCCGCGTCCGGGGCGCACTCTCAGCAGCCGGCGGCCGCGTCGCGGGCCGGGAGAGCCGCGCGGAGCCGCTCGGACGCCGCGACGATTTCCCGCTCGAGCGAGGCCCAAGCGGCTTCGAGCATCGCGAAGCCCGCCGACATCGCTGCAGCCTCGCCCTGTTGCAGCGCCTGCGCAGCCTGCGCGAGCCCGGCGGCGTGGATCGTGGCGCAGGCACCCTGGAGCTGATGGGCGGCGCGCTGCACGCGCGCGACGTCGTGCGCGGTCACGGCCTCGGCCAGCGTCGTGACGAGACGGCCTGCAGACTGCAGGAAGGTCTCGAGCAGCTCGAGCAGGAACTGCTGATCCGCACCACAGGTCGCCGCCAGGCTTGGCTCGTCGAACACGTGGACCCGCCCGACCGGTTCCGGCAGCAGCGGGCTGGCGCAGAACCTGTTGTCGGACACGGCCTGGAGGGCGGCGAGCAGGCGCCGCGGCTCGATCGGCTTCGACAGGTAATCGTTCATTCCCGCCGCGAGACAGCGTTCCCGGTCGCCCGCGAGCGCATGCGCGGTCATGGCAATGATCGGCACGTGACGGTCCAGGCTCGCGGCCTCGCCGCTGCGAATCCGGCGCGATGCCTCGTAGCCGTCCATGCCGGGCATCTGGCAGTCCATGAGCACGAGGTCGAAGCGCCGCGCCCGCAGCTGTTCGAGAGCATCGAGTCCATTCCAGGCCTGCGTGACGGTGAGGCCGAGACGCGCGAGCTGTCGTTCGCCCACCTTCTGATTGACGGCATTGTCGTCGACGAGCAGCACCTCGAGGCCGCGCAACGCGGGCACCCGCGGCTCGGAGACCCGTGCGAGCGGCGCAGGATCGCCGCAGAGCTCCGTGAGCAACCGCCGCAGCGAATCCGGTTTGACGGGCTTCGAGATCGAATGATCGAACGCGCCGGGGACGGCGGGCGCACGATCGCCCGCCAGGCTGTTCATGAGCACGAGTCGGCAGTGCCGGGCCGTATCGAGCAGACGCAGCTCGGCGGCGAGCCCCGCAGCGTCGCGATCGGGCAGGTCATGATCGACCAGGACGATGTCGGGTATTGCCTCGCGGGCGGACGCTTCCACCCAGCGCAACAGCGCCTCCCGCGCCGTGGCCGCCGTGCTCACATCGACGCCGAAGCCGCCCAAGACCCCGCCGAGTATCCGCCGGCCGACGGGATGGTGTTCGACGACCAGGACCCGCACAGGACCGATCAGCGGCGGCGCCGATTCCACGACCGGCGTCGACGCACGATCCAGCATGACGTGGAATCGGAGCACGGAGCCCCGCGCGGGCCCCGCACGATTGGCCGCGCTGATGCTTCCTCCCATGGCGCCGACCAGCTGCCGGCAGATCGAGAGGCCGAGGCCCGTGCCACCGTGCCTTCGCGTCGTCGACAGATCGCCCTGCATGAACGGGGTGAACAGGCGCCCGAGTCGCTCCGGCGGGATGCCGATGCCGCTGTCCTCGACCGAGACCCCGAGCGCAATGCGCCCATCCGGGGCGGGCGTAGCGCTCACGGTCAGCAGCACGTCGCCGCACTCCGTGAACTTCACCGCATTGCTGAGCAGGTTGAGCAGCACCTGGCGCAGCCGCGTGGGGTCGCCGCGGTACGCGCCGGCGCAGCAGGGTTCCACGTCGACGAGCAGTTCGAGCCGCTTCTCACTCGCCGCCAGCGCGACTGCGTCCACCGACTCATCGATCAGGCTGCGCAGCTCGAAGTCGATCGACTCGAGCTCGAGATGTCCGGATTCGATCTTGGAGAAATCCAAGATATCGTTGATGAGCGCGAGCAGCCCTGCGCCGCTCGACCGGGCGATTTCCGCAAATTCGCGCTGCTCGGCCGTGAGCGGCGTGTCGAGCAGCAAGCCCGTCATCCCAATCACACCGATGAGCGGCGTGCGGATCTCGTGGCTCATGTTGGCGAGAAAGTAGCCCTTGGCCTGATTCGCCGCCTCGGCGACGTCCCTGGCCGCGAGCAGCTCCTCTGCCGCGCGCCGCGAGTCGGTGACGTCCTGGAACGCACCGATCAGGCGCCAATCGCCGTCGACCCGATGCGGCGTGCAGATGGCCCGCACCCAGCGGGGGTTGCCCTTGGCGGTCAGGAAAGGCACGACCAAGTCGAATGGCTTGCCGAGCGAGAGGGCGTCCGCGATCGCAGTCGCAATCGCCTCGCGAGCCTCGCCGGGATAGAAATCGAGAGCGGTCTCGATCGGCGGATACTCGCCCACCGGCAGCTCGTGGATTCCGAATACCATGTCAGACCAGATCGGGCCGGCCGCCGCCCTATCCAACTGCCAACCGCCGACGCCGGATATGAGGCTCGTGGCGGCGAGCAGCGCTTTCTGATTGGTGATCAGCTCCGTGGCGTGCTTGCGCTCCGTGATGTCCGTGACCGCGATATAGAAACCGACGACCGCATCGTCAACCCAATCCGGAACGTATTCCCGCTGCGTGTGGTAGGGCTGACCCGCCGCGTCGTACATCGCGAGGTCGAACCGTTGCCGCTCGCCGCGCAGCGCGGCGTCGATATGCGGACGCACGCGCGCGGGAAAACCCGCGCCGTAGATCTGAGCGGCGGTCTTGCCGAGCATTTGTTCCGGCGCCAGGCCGACACGACTTTGATGCGTCCGGTTCGCGAACCGGCAGATCAAGTCGCGGTCCCAATAGGAGATCATCGCCGGGATGTTGTCCGTCACCTTGCGCAGGCGCTCCTCGCTGGCGCTCGCGCGCCCCTGCTCCGCCGCCAGTCGTTCGACCTGGCGTTTGCGCTCGGTGACGTCGGATTCGATCGACATGAAGGCCGTGATGCGGCCGTCGGGGTCCCTGAGCGGCCGGCAATCGACCGATGCCCAGTAGGCGCTGCCGTCCGCGCGGTAATGCTGCATCTCGACCTGGAAGCCTCGGCCTGCCGTGATGCCGCACGCCATCTCCGCAAGCACCTTCGGATCTGCATTGGCGCCATGCAGCAGTTCTCGTCCGTTCACGCCGAGCGCCGCGGCCGCGGAGTATCCCGTCAAGCGCGTGAATTCCGCGTTGACCCATTCGATCCGTCCGGCGGCATCGCTGATCGCCACCGCGTCCGAACTCGCTGCGGCGAACGCGGCGAGGCGCCGGCGTTCGCTCGAGGCCGAATCGAGCGCAACACGCTCCGCCTGGAGGCGCCGGATGATCGGTTCGAAGACCGCGATCACGAGCGCAATCGTGACGCCCGCGAGCAGAAACGCCCAGGCGAGCACGGCGCGCTGCTGGGCGCCCATCGCTTCGCCCAAGCGTGCAGAAATGGCGCCGACCCAGCGGTCGAGCGCACGCACGTACACATCGAGTGCCGCCTCGAGGGTGAGCTCTGCTGCCGCCTGCGCCGCCGCGCCGGGGGGGTCCGCAGCGAACCTTGCACTCGCCGCGGCGAGCCGACGTTGCTGCTGCCTTAGCAGCTCAAAATCGGCGCACAGCGACTCCTCGGCGGTGCAGATCGCGGTCAGACGATGCGCGACGACGCTCTGCTGCGCGTCCCATTCCTCGAGCGCGCGGGCGACCTCGCCGCTCTCGAAGGTGCGCGGTGCCTGCGCAGTCAGCATGGCGCGGTGCACGGCTTGAAAGGCCAGGAATCGTTGGCGGCCGGCCGCATCGATCAAATCGGCATGCCGGGCATCGAGGGCCAAGAGACCCTGAACACCGCTACCGGCACCGATCAGGCCGATGGCCAGCAAGACCACGATGCCGAGGAAACCGAGCCTGAGTCGGCGGCCGAAAACGCGTGCCGCGGGGCTCACTGCGGCCTCCGCTGCGGCGCGCGCTTCAAGCGTACCGGCGGATCCTCCCCGCGCCGGCGGCCGTGCTCGCCCCGAAGCAGGCCCATTGGAGAGGATGGAATCATTCTGACCTATCGGCGCCGTCGAGCAGGGCTTGAGCTGAAAACACCGGGCGCCGCTGCCGAGGCGTCGCCTCGGCTGGACTTTTAGGGTCCGGCAGACCAGACTTTTAGGGTCCGGCAGACCCAGAGGGTTGCCCTGTGGCCATACCTTGGCGACCTCAGCAGCGCTAGCGGGTGCCCGTCGGCGCCAGTGCGCGCGACACTCCCCACACCACGAGTCCGCCGAGCGCGAGCGCGCTCCCGACGTATCCCGTCGCGGTGAGGCCGAAGCCGAAGGCGATGGCCATACCGCCGAGGTACGGACCGAGCGCGTTGGCCACGTTGAACGCCGAGTGGTTCAGTGAGGCCGCCAGCGCCTGTGCACGGCCGGCGACGTCCATGAGCCGTGTCTGCAGCACCGTCGCCAGGGCGCCCCCGAGGCCGATCGCAAACACGTCGAGCGTCACGGTCCACACGTTGTGAGCCGCGCGCGAAAACAGCGCGAGCACGAGTGCGGACCACACCAGCAGTCCCCCGGCGGTCCGCAGGAGCGCCCGGTCGGCAAAGCGCGGCACGATGACGTTGCCGGCGGTCATGCCGACGCCGAAAACGCAGAGCACGAGGGGTACGCGCACGGCCGGCAGGCCCGTCACCTGCATCAGCGTCGAGGCGAGATAGGTATAGACCGCAAACAGGCCACCGAAGCCGATCGCGCCGGTGCCGAGCGTGAGCCAGACCTGCAGCTCGCGCAGGGCACCGAGCTCACGCAGCGGACTTGCGCCCGCCGCCGCGGCATCCCGCGGCGCGAAGCGCGCGACCAGGAGAACCGAGGCGAACGCGAGTGCGGCGACGAGTGCGAATCCCGAGCGCCAACCGACGGCCTGGCCGAGCCAGTCGGCCAGTGGCACCCCGACGATCGTCGCCACGGTCAGGCCGAGCAGCACACGGCCCACCGCCTGGGTACGGCGCTCGGCCGGCACGAGGGACGCCGCGACGAGACTCGCGATGCCGAAATACGCGCCGTGCGGCAATCCGCTCAAGAAACGGCACAAGAGCATCCCATGGTAGGACGCTGCGAGCGCGGAGGCGCCATTCGCCACGGCAAAAATGCCCATGAGGGCGATCAACAGCGTGCGCCGCGGGATCCGCGCCGCGAGCACGGCAATGACCGGCGCGCCGATCACCACGCCGAGCGCATAGGCGCTGATCACGTGTCCGGCCGTGGGCTCGTCGATGCCGAGATCCCGGGCCATGTACGGCAGCAGACTCATGGCCGAAAACTCCGTCGTGCCGATCGCGAAACCGCCGACCGCCAGCGCGAATTGCACGAGACCCGGATGCGCGGCGCCGCGTGCTATCGCGATTTCTCCCCAGTACGGTCCGTCATGCGTGACCCGCCGCGGGGATCAGCGCGAGGCCGCCGCAGCGGCCGCCACGCCCTGCAGCATGCCGTCGAGTTGCGCGCGGTCGAAATAGCGGCCTCTCAGCACCACGGCACGGATCTTCTTGGTGTTGCCGATGTCCTCGAGCGGGTTCGCATCGAGCAGCACGAGGTCGGCGATCTTGCCCGTCTCGACGGTTCCCTGCTCGTCGAGCCGCCCGAGGAACTGCGCCGGATTGCGCGTCGCCGTCTGCAGCGCCTGCATCGGCGTGAGTCCGGCCTGGACGAACAAACCGAGTTCGTCGTGCAGGCTGAAACCCGGAAAGATATGCACGCCCGCGGCCGTGTCGGTTCCCGCCATGAAGGGCACACCGGCCCGGAACATCGCGAGCGTCATGTCGAGCTCCATCTGCACGAACTGCTTGCGCACGGGCAGTGGATCGGTATCCATCGTCGCGCGGATGTCGCGGACGAACATCGGCCAGGTCCGGTCCTTCCAGGCCCGCGGCGCATACATCGTGAGCGGATCGTGGCTCAGGTCGATATCGTCGACGAGCCATTGACCGCGCTCCCACACGAGCGTCGGCACCTGCCAGGTCTGGTTCTTCGCCATCAGGGCGATCAGCGCCTTGGCCCGGTCCGGATCGAAGGTCGCGACGTTCTGGCCGAGGCTTTTCGGGCCCTCGATGAGCTGGTCCTCGATGCTCGAACAGCCCTCGAAGATCCCCGTGAAGTGTTCGATGCTCTTCTGGCCCGCGTTCGAGGCCTCGGACGCGCGAATCGCATCCGGCACGTGGCCGACGAACACGATGCCGAGCCTTCTGGCTTCGGCGGCTGCGGCAAAATACCCGTCACGCGGGATCAGCGACTGAATCTTGATGAAATCGACGCCCTCGGCATGCAGCTCGTCGACGACGCGGCGGCCGTCCGCCGCATCCGCGACCGGCGCCGAACTCGGAAACCGGGGCGCGGGACCGTCGAGCATGGGGCCGGCGATGACCATGCGCGGACCGAGCAGTGTGCCTGCGGCGATCGCCGCTCGCCACTCCTCGAGCACGTTGAGATCGCCGCCCATGTCGCGCACCCCCGTGACGCCGTTGGCGACGAACAGCGGCAGACTGATTCTTTGGTCGCGCGGAATCCAGTCGCCGAACACCGTGTGCACGTGCATGTCCCAGAGTCCCGGGATCAGGTATTTGCCGCGCGCGTCCACGATCTCGGCCTGCGCGGGCACCACAGCCGTGGCGCTCGGGGCAATCGCCACGATGCGCCGCTGCTCGATCACGACGGTCATGTCCGGCTGTACGGGAGCCCCGGTCGCATCGATGAGGTTCACGTGCGTGAACACGAGCGCCGCGGGTGCCCCGGCGACGGCCATGCCGAGCGGAATGAGCGCGAGCAACAACCCGCTGACGATGTGTTTCCGGCGCATCATGACTCCGTGGGACAGTAAAGGCATAGTCGCCCACGCGGGCTGCGATATGCAATGATCCATGGATCATCCCGACATCCGCGGAAGACAGCGAATGACCTCGATTGCCACGGTCCGCCGGCTTGGCGGCCTCGCGCTGCACCTCTCGCTCTGCTCGTTAGCCGCGGCGCCCGGGCCTGCCGCGGCGGAACGGGCGACGCCGCCCGCCGTGCGCGCCCCGGCAGCCCCGGCCACGGCGCCGTCTGGTGATACCGCGGTCACGCCCATGACACCCGACGTGGTGCCCGAGTACGAGGCGGTTCGACCGGATGCGGACTATATCAAGCGCGTGGTCATGATCCCGATGCGCGACGGCGTCAAGCTGTACACGGTGATCGTGATGAAGAAGGGCACGCTCGGGGGACCGATCTTGTTGTCGCGGACTCCCTACGACGCGAAGGAGTCCACGTCGCGCAGCAAGAGTCAGTCGATCACCGAAATCCTGCCCGTCATGGACACCGAGTTCGTCGAGGACGGCTACGTCCGCGTGTATCAGGACATCCGCGGTATTCACCACTCCGAAGGCGTCTATGTGATGAACCGGCCGATTGCGGGGCCCTTGAACGCCACCAAGATCGATGAGTCGACCGATGCCTACGACACGATCGACTGGCTCGTCAAACACGTCCCGGAGGGAAACGGCAAAGTCGGCATCGTCGGCAGCAGCTATCTCGGCTTCACGACGCTCATGGCCGAAATCGATCCGCATCCGGCGCTGAAGGCCGCGGTGCCGGAGAGCCCGATGGTCGACGGCTGGATCGGCGATGACTGGTTCCACAACGGTGCGTTTCGGATTCCATCGATCGGATACTATGTCTCGCAGAGCACCGCCAAGGCCGAGAAGAAGGATGACACCCTTGCGCTCGGCGTGGCGGACGATTACAGCCGCTACCTCGAAGCGGGCTCGATCGGCGACTTCATCCGTCATTGGGGGCTTGCCGGCTACCCTTACATCCGCAAGGTCATGGAGAATCCCGCCTATACCGACTTCTGGTCCTTGCAGGCCGTGGATCGCTGGTTCGCCGACCGGCCGTTCACGGTCCCGACCATGCTCGTCGTCGGGCAATGGGACCAGGAGGACTCCTACGGAGCCCCGGCCGTCTACAAGGTGCTCGCGCCGAAGGACCCCGCAGGGCGGTTGCTGACTCTCGTGATCGGACCCTGGCGCCACTCCGGCGTCAATCATTACGGCTACGACCTCGGCGACCTCACGTTCGCGGGCGACACGGCCGCGGGATTCCGCTCGGGGACCATGAAGCCTTTCTTCGATCATTACCTCAAGGGCGGTCCGGATCCCCACACACCGCGCGTGCTGACGTACGCCACCGGCGTCGATCGCTGGGAAGCCTCGCCGCATTGGCCCATGGGCACGCCGACGCCGCTATATCTCGGGGCGCGGCATGCGGCGGATTTTGCGCAGCCCTCGGCGGCCGGACACGACGATTACCTTTCCGATCCCGCGAAGCCCGTGCCCTTCGTGCCGCGTCCCGTGAACTTTGAGGACAGCCAGCAATGGCATTCGTGGCTGGTGCGCGATCAGCGTTTCGTGTCCGACCGCCCCGACGTGCTCGTGTTCAAGAGCGCCCCGCTCGGCAAACCCGTGCACATCATGGGGGCCCCGCAGGTCGATTTGTTCGCGGCCACGTCGGGCAGCGATGCCGACTGGGTCGTGAAGCTGATCGACGTCTATCCGAACCGGTCGCCCGAACCGCCGTCGCAGGGCTCGAAATCCGGCATGGCCGGGTACGAACTGCCGATCGGCATCGAGATCTTCCGCGGACGCTACGTTCACGGCTTCGATCGCCCGGCCGCATTGACGCCCGGGAAAGTCGAGGAGTATCGGTTCGGTCTGCCGAACGTCGACCATGTATTCCTGCCCGACCACATGATCGAGGTCCAGGTTCAGTCCTCGCTGTTTCCGCTCTACGACCGCAATCCGCAAACGTACGTCGACAACATATTCAATGCCCGACCCGAGGACTATCGCAGCGCCGTCGAGAGCGTGTATTACGGACCCGGGACACCCAGCAGCGTGCTGCTGCCGATCGCGCCGTAGGGACGGCGAGAGTCCGGCTCATGCCCTTCCTCGAACTCGATGGCCGGCGGCTCCATTACCTGACGCGCGGCGCCGGTGTTCCCGTCGTATTGCTGCATGGACTCGGCTCGAGCGGCGCCGATTGGGCTTTTCAGGCACCCGCGCTGCAAGAGCGCTTTCGCGTGATCGTGCCGGATCTGCCCGGCTGCGGGCACAGCCCCGCGCCCGATCACCCGTATTCCGTGCCTGCCTGGGCCGATGCGACGTGGGCATTGCTCGACGCGCTCGGCGTGGATCAGCCGAATCTGATCGGCTTCTCGATGGGCGGTGCGGTCGCGCTCGAAATGGCGCTGCAGCGCCCGGGCCGGGTGCCACGCCTGGGGCTCATCAACAGTCTCGCGAGCTATCGCGTCGATCATTGGACGAAGTGGTGCAAGGCGCGCGTCGATGCCGGGCTCGTGCGTCTGCTCGGCATCCGGCGCACGGCGCAGCTGATCGCGGCGCGCTTGTTTCCGCATCCGGCCCAGGCGCCGATGCGCGAACGCGCGGCGACCGTGATCGGAGCCGTGCCCGCCAACACCTATCTTGCCATGGCGCGTGCGCTCGAGCGCTGGTCGGCGCTCGGCCGGCTCGACGCCTTGACGAGCCGCACGTTGATCATCGCGGCGGAACACGACTACACACCGCTCGCGGAGAAGCGGGCGCTGGCCGCGCGTATTGGGGGGACGCTGATCGTGGTGCGTGAATCGCGCCACGGCACGCCATTCGACGCCGTCGAGATCACGAACGCGAGCCTCCTCGCGCTGCTGAACGACGCCGCTCTGCCGGGCGAGGCGCGGTGGCACCGCGACGACCCCGCACTGCCGCCGCCCGTATCGCTGGTGAGGAGCCTCGCAGACGAGCATGCCGCAGTGCCGCGAGCGGATCCCGGCGTGCCGCTCATAACGAGTGCAGTGCAGGCCTCCGATCCGGCTGCGCGCGGCGCCGTGGACGGGTGACCCGAGCGCCGCGGCTGGTTCTGACCCGAGTGCCGCGCTCCACCTGCGGCCGGGCCTTACCCGAGTGCCGTGCGCCGCCCGCGGCCGCGGCTGACCCGAGCGCCGCGCGGATTTCGGGCGGTCGAGGTGTGTCCCGCGCCGGGCGGGCGTGCTAATTTTCGCTTTTCGACGCCCAGCGAGCCATGACCAATGAACGCCGAATCGATTCCCTCGAGCCCGCCAGCCGCCGCGGGGTCGGTCCCGAGCCCCGAGGCGCGGGCCTTGATCGGCGAGCTCATCGGCTTTCGCACCGTCTCGCGCGATTCGAATCTGGGCCTCATCGAATGGGCCCGGGATTACCTCGTGGGGTTCGGCGCGAAGACGCGCCTGACGTTCGACGCTGAGGGCAAGAAGGCCAATCTGTTCGCGACGCTGGGGGATTCGACCCAGCCGGGCCTGATCCTCTCGGGACATACCGACGTCGTGCCCACCGAGGGACAGGCCTGGGATACCGATCCATTTGCCGCCATCGAGCGGGACGGCAGACTCTATGGGCGTGGGACAGCGGACATGAAGGGCTTCATTGGCGTGAGCCTCGCCGCCGCGCCCCGGTTCGTCGCGGCGTTGAACGCCGGTCGGCTCGACGCCCCGCTGCATTATTCCCTGAGCTATGACGAGGAAGTCGGCTGCCTGGGAGTCCGCGGGCTGATCCGGGATCTCGAGGAACAGGGCATCCGCGCCGCCGGCTGCGTGGTCGGCGAGCCGACCTCGATGCAGCCGATCATCGCACACAAGAGCATGCAACGCTTTCGCTGCGCCGTGCATGGCGTCGAGGGACATTCCGCCTACGTCACTCGCGGCGTCAATGCGATCGAGTACGCGGCGAAGCTCATCGTGTTCATCCGCCACCTCGCCGATCGCCTCGCCGCCTGCGAACAGCGGGACTATGGGTTCACGGTACCCTTTACCACGCTGTCGACCGGCGTGATCCGCGGCGGCATCGCCGCGAACATCATCCCCAAGGACTGCGAATTCATGTTCGACATGCGCACCCTGCCGGGCACGTCGCCGACCGCCCTGCAGCGCGAAATCGAGGACTATGCCGCACGGCTCAGCGCTGAGATGTGCGCCTCGAATCCCCGCGCCGGGATCGAGCTGGTCTGCGCCAGCGAGACCGCGGGGCTCGCGGCTGCCGAGAGTGATGCGATCGTAAAATGGGCCGTGCAGCTCGCAGAGGCGACGAGCGTCGGCAAGGTCTGTTACGGCACGGAAGCCGGTTTGTT
>Ga0116227_10015197_pt1 | contig 11463 bp, 12 predicted proteins | sample S1TSphgellanicum_FD_89693 | JGI IMG/M metagenome (GOLD analysis project Ga0116227, IMG submission 89693) | Host-associated microbial communities from peat moss isolated from Minnesota, USA - S1T2_Fb - Sphagnum magellanicum MG | ecosystem: Host-associated > Plants > Peat moss > Unclassified... | reverse complement strand
TGAATCCATGAACGCGTCGGCAATCCCGGTGACAGCGTTGGTGGCGCCCGGCCCGGAAGTGACGAGCACGACGCCGGGCTTGCCGGTGGCGCGGGCATAGCCTTCGGCGGCGTGGGCCGCACCGGCTTCGTGGCGGACGAGGATGTGCCGAATGCGGTCGTCGCCGAACAGCGCGTCATAAATCGGCAGCACCGCACCGCCGGGATAGCCGAACACGAATTCGACCCCCTTGGCGACCAGGCTTTCGACCAGGATTTCGGCGCCGCTGCGCTCCGTGCTCACAGTACAATCCCCAAGTCGGCGGAAAAACCGGGCCGATAGCCCTATCCGGCCATGAAAAACAGCAAAAACGCCCGGTTTGTTGCCAGGCATTGGCGGGAAAGGGTGCGGCCCGGCGTGCACGTTGGCGCACCGGGCCGTCTCTCCCACCTCGGGCACTGGCAAATCCGCGCAGAGCAGGGATTTGCCAGCAATTGACGGCCTGCTACTTGACACAATCGATCATGTCAAGCGCCTAAACTTGAAATAATCCTGCTACATCGACCCTGTCAATGTAATTTTCATACGCCAGCCGTGGCCATTCGGCCGGCGGCTGGTGGCGCATCCAGGTGTATTGCCGCTTTGCATAGTTGCGCGTCGCCTGCTGCCCGGCGGCGATCGCGGTCGCGGCATCGCATGCGCCCGACAGGAAGGCGGCCGTGTCGCGCACGCCGATCGCGCGCATCACCGGCAGGTCGGGATCGAGTCGCCGTTCCACCAGCGCGCGCACTTCATCGATCGCACCGGCGTCCCACATCGCCGCAAAGCGCCGGTCGCACCGTTCATACAGCCATGCGCGATCGGGCATCAGCACGACCGCGGATATGTCGACGGTATCGCCGATCCCGCCTTCGCGCGCGGCATGCCACGCGCCGAGCGGGCGGCCGGTCGAACGCACCACTTCGAGCGCACGGGCAACGCGCGTGGTGTCGGCAGGGGCCAGTTGCCGCGCGCGTTCGGGGTCTTCGCGGACGAGCGCGGTCCAGGCCTTTGCCACCGGCATCGCGCGCACGGCGGCGCGCACTTCGGGATCGATCGCCGGAATGGGCGCGATCCCGTCGAGCAGCGTGCGGATATACAGCCCGGTGCCGCCGACCACGATCGGCAGCGCGCCGGCATCGAACGCGGCGGTGATTTCGGTACGCGCGGCAGCGGCCCAGTCGGCGGCGGAGCAGGCCTGTGCGCCGTCCCACGCGCCATACAGGCGGTGTGGCACGCCATGCATGTCCTCCGCACGGGGGCGCGCGCTCAACACCGCGAGGTCGGCATAGACTTGCGCGCTGTCGGCGTTGATCACGACGGCGTTGCGCGCGTGCCGGGCAAGCCGGATGGCAAGATCGCTCTTGCCGCTGGCGGTCGGCCCTGCAATGAGCGCGATTCTTGGCTTTGGCCAATCATGAATTGAGGAATTTTCGGTGTTCATAGCCCGCCTGATAGCAGACCCGGAGACGCTTGGAGACCGGCTTGCCGCCGCGATGGCCGAAATCGAGGACACCGGCGCCGAAGTGCTGGGCGCCGGGATGCTGGAATCCAGTCCCGATGTGCTCGAACTGGAAATCGAGGGCGACGACATGGCGGCGGTACGGCGCGTGCTCGACGCCCATTTTGGCGATGACGACCTGTTGCTGGCGACGGCGCCGATCGCGCTGCCGCGCTTGTTTGTGTCGGACATGGATTCGACCATGATCGGGCAGGAATGTATCGACGAACTGGCCGATTTCGCCGGTTTGAAGGAGCAGGTGGCGGCGATCACCGAGCGGGCGATGCTTGGCGAGCTCGACTTTGCGGCCGCCCTCCACGAACGCGTCGCGCTGCTTGCCGGGCTGCCCGAACAGGCGATTGCGGACTGCCTCGACCAGCGCATCCGGCCGATGGCGGGCGCGGCAACGCTGGTGCGCACGTTAAAGGCGCAAGGTGCGCATTCCGTGCTGGTGACCGGCGGCTTTCACGCCTTTGCCGACACCATCGCCGCCGCGCTGGGATTTGATCGGGTGGTCGGCAATCGGCTGGCGGTCGAAGGGGGCGTGCTGACCGGCGCGGTGATCGGTGATATTGTCGACAGCACGGTCAAGCGCGCCGTGCTGGAAGAAGAAGTGGCGCGATTGGGCGGCGATGCGGTGGTCAGCCTGGCGACCGGCGACGGCGCCAACGACATCCCGATGATTCGCGCGGCGACTCACGGAATCGCCTTTCGCGCCAAGCCCAAGGCGCGCGAGGCCGCCGACGGGCGCATCGATCGCGGCGATTTGACCGCGATCTTAGAGCTTTATGGCATCGCGCGAGCCGATTGGGTCGAGGCTTGACGATTTATTTACATCAATGTTAATACGGGGTCGGAACGAAGGATGACCCGCCCATGAATGCGATCCCGTTTTCGGTCGATGCCGATCTGCCGCTTTACGATGAACGCCGTCCGGTGCTGCGTACGCGTCCGCGCAAGGCGCTGCATCACTTTCGCGAGCTGCTCAAGGACAAGGAGCGGACCGACGAAGTGTTCCGGATTTTCGAAGCCTTGCCTTGGCGCGGGTTTCGCGCCGCCGGCGTGCGGTTTCTGTCGAGCGAGCGCGGGCAGGTCCTGCGCGCCCGCGAACCGAACTTGCCCGCGATCCTTGACGACCACGCCGCGTTGCGCCGCACGCCGGCCGGATCGCTGGCGCATGCCTATTGCGATTTCATGGAGCGCGAGGGGCTGAGCGCGGCGGGCCTCGTCGAAGAATTCGAAAAATTCGCCAAGGACAAGCCGCGGTTTCAGGATCAGTTCCTGTGGTACATGAACCGTGGGCGCGACGTTCACGATTTGCTGCACGTGCTGACCGGCTATGGCCGCGACGGCCTGGGCGAAGCTTGCGTGCTGGCATTTACCTATAGCCAGCAACCCAGCCCGGCGCATTTGTTCATCGGCTATATGGCCGGGCTGAACATGAAAAAGAGCGTCAAGAGTTCTGCACCGGTGCTGCGCGCGGTGCGTGAAGGGCAAAAGCTGGGCAAGGCCTGTCCGCGCCTGATCGAAACATCGATCACCGCGTTGCTGCCGCTGCCGATCGAAGAGGTGCGCCGCCGGTTGAACATCACCCCGGCGCGCCATTATCAGCGCGCCCACGCGGTGTGGCGGTCGATGGGTGTCGATCCCTATGACATGCTTGGCAAAAACGCCGGCCATCAGGCGCAGGAGCTGGCCCACGCCTGACAGGCTCAGGAGGTTTCAACAGGCGCAGTTTGGCCCTGTTGAAACCCGTGTAGGCAAACGCGAAGCATTGCCCAGGTAACGCACAAGCAGGAGAGAACGATGTCAGTTGCAGGCACGTATGAAGTCGTCGCCAAGACCCCGATGGGAGCGCAGAAGTCGACTCTGACTGTGAATGTCGACGGAGACAGCTTTACGGGCAGCAATATCGGCGCAATGGGTTCGCTCGAGATCACCGACGGCAAAGTCGATGGCCAGACCATCACCTGGTCGAACCAGATCACGTCACCGATGCCAATGAAGATCGATTGCCAGGCGACTGTCGATGGCGACACGATCACGGGCACGGTGACCGCCGGGATGTTCGGCAGCTTTCCGTTGAGCGGCAGCCGCGCCGACTGATCAGTCGGCGGCGATCACGCCCATTTCAGCCGTTTGATAGTGCCGGAAAAGCCGAGCACCGGCTTTCCGTCGGCGGTCATCAGGCCGCGTGCAAAGACCAGGCTGCGTCCGCCGCCGGTGCGTTCGCCGCGTGCCAGCAGCAACTGACCCGCGGTGGCGGGACCGAGAAATTCGCTGTTCATGGTCACGGTCACGCCGCTGACTTCCGCGCCGTCACTGGCGGCGAGCATGAACAGGCTGAAATCGGCAAAGGTCATCAGACAGCCGCCATGGATCATGCCATGGCCGTTGCGGTTGTGGGGGCCGGGGCGAAAACCGCAGACCACGCCCTGGTCATCGCGGGCGACGTAAAACGGACCGGTCGCATTCTCGAACGGATCGACCCCGCCCCATTGGTACCACCCCGCCCATTCGCCGGTTTCGACGAGAATCAGCTTGCCGGTGAAGGGTGCGCCGGGCAACGGGCGGATTTCCGGGGCTTGTGGGGTGGTGTCGGCGGTCAAGTGCACAGTCTTTCGCAAAAGGGAGGCGTTGCGCTGCGCGGTGGCGTGCCGACCGGATCACGTCAAGTATCCCCGTGGATCGCCAAAGCGGCTGTGCGAGGTTAGAGCGGCTGTGGTGGCCAGCGTCGGCGCGATGTGAGGAGCCGGTCGCAAATATCCACTGTTTCACGGTTTATTCCCTTGCGCGCAGTTGACGCGGGGGCACAGGCTTTACAATCTGCGCCGGTCGCAAAAAAGGAACGGGCATGTCGAGGACGCCAGCGTGGCTGATAGTCGCAACTTTCGGCTTGACCCTTTCACACGCGGCGCAGGCCAGTCTGGGCGGCACTACCGCGACGATTGCCATCGACCAGGCGCGCATGCCGGTGCAAACGCACACCGTCACCCCGGCAGGGGCCGGCGCGCGGCACACCCTGACGCTGGGCAACGGCGGCGAAGTGCGCGAATACACCAATGCGGCGGGCACCGTCTATGCGGTGCGCTGGACCGGCCCGGGCAAGCCCAATCTCCAATTCTTGCTGGGGGTGCATTTCGCGACGTTGCAGGCGGATAATCCGATCGGCGGTCGGCGCGGCCTGCGCCGGCCGCCGACCGTCAACCGGACGGATCTGCGAGTGGTGACCGGCGGCCACACCGGCGCATTCTGGGGCTATGCCTGGTTGCCGCAAAATGCCCCCGCCGGCTTTGACCCGGCCTCGCTGTGAAAGGACCGTCGATGCGGAAGAACGAGCGAGCCCCCGGCATCCGGCATATCGTGGCGTCAATGGTGCTGCTGTTGCTGGCGGCGTGCAGCGGCGGCGGCACGGCGGCCAGCAATACGAATGGATCATCCTCGTCCAGTTCGTCGGGCGGCACCGTCGCGCCGCTGACCAATTTTACGACGGTCACGGTCGATGCCGGGCCGGCGGCGCTCAATGTCGGCGCGAACGCCTATACCGCGACCAACATCCCCTATGTCACAGTCACCGTCTGCGCGCCGGGGTCGACCAGCAATTGCCAGACGATCGACCATGTCCTGCTTGACACCGGATCGGTGGGCCTGCGCGTCGAGGCGGCGGTGCTGAACAGCACGCTGCTGGCGGCGCTGCCCAGCCAGACCGATCCCACGGGCAATGCGGTCGGCGAATGCTATGAATATGTCGACAATTATGTGTTCGGATCGGTGCGGTCAGGCGATTTCACGATCGGCGGTGAAACCGTGGCATCAATGCCGTTGCAAGTGGTCGGCGACACCACCGGCGGCTTCGGGACAGTGCCCAATTCGTGCTCGTCGACCGGTGGTTCGAATATGAACACGGTGCAGGCGCTGGGGGCCAACGGGATCATCGGCATCGGCAACACCCAGACCGATTGCGGCAGTGGGTGTAGCACGACCACCAACCAGTCCGGCGCGATCTATTACGATTGTCCGGCGAGCGGTTGCAGCACCGTTATCGTTCGCGCCTCGGCCAGCAGCGCGCCGTTTCAACAGTTGCCCAATCCGGTCGCGGCCTTTGCCACCGACAATAACGGCACGATCCTGTCCTTGCCCAGTGTGGCCGCAACCGGTGTCGTGACGGCCACCGGGACGGTCTATTTCGGCATCGGCACGCAAACCAACAACGCTCTGGGCTCCGCCAGCGTGATTCCGTTCAACAGCGACGGTTTTGTCACCGCGACGTATAACGGCACCACGCTGCGCGACAGTTTTCTCGACAGCGGCAGCAACTATTACTATTTCGTCGACAACAGCATAACCGGCTGTACCCAGACCAATTATACCGGGTTCTATTGCCCGGGTTCGGCATTGTCGCTGACCCCGACGCTCGCCGGGTCGAACGGAACGGTCAGCGCCGCGTTCACGTTGTACAACGCCTATACCGAGCCGGCGGCGACGTCGAACGCGGTTCCCGGAATCGGTGCCAATCCCAACGCGCTGTCGTTTTCAAACCCGATCAACAACAGCTTTGACTTTGGCCTGCCGTTCTTTTTCGGCCGCAATGTCTACACCGCCATTCAGGGGCGTGTCGCAGGCGGCACCAGCGGACCCTATTATGCCTATTAGGATCGACGCATCATACGTCCTGCGCGCTGTCGCCGCCGGTCACTTCGAAATTCGCGCCTGAGACCATTGCCGCGCCGTCAGAGGCGAGGAACACCGCCATCGGCGAGATATCCTCTGCTTTCAGCCACGCCACGCGCAGCGGTACGCGCGGCGCGCGGTTGTTCCATGTCTCGGCTTCGGTCGGGTTCCTGGGGGGATTGTCCATCGTCTCACCAATGACGTGGCTCCAGCGCGCCGGATAGCGGGTCAGCGCCGTGTCGACCAGGCCGGGCAGGATGCAATTGACCGTGACGCCGTATTTGCCGAACTCTTCGGCGGCGGATTTCATCAGGCCGATGATCGCGTGTTTGGACGCCGAATAGGACGAGGCCCCGGCGGTGCCATGCTTGCCCTGCATCGATGATAGCAGGATGATGCGGCCGCTGCCCTGGTTGCACAGCGTGCGGGCGAACGCGCGGACGGTGTTGGCGGTGCCGTTGACATTGTTGTCGATCACATCGTCCCAGTCGCTGTCCTCCATTTCGAGCAGATCTTTCCAGCGCTGGATCGCGGCATCGGCCACCACGATATCGATCCGCCCCAGTTCGTGCAGCACGCGGTCGTGGGCGGCACGCAATTCGGCAATCTTGCGGATGTCGCCCTTGATCGCGATACAGCGGCGGCCGGCGGCGCGGATCAGGCGCTCGGTTTCCGCCAGATCGGCGGGCGTCGCCGGGGTCGCGTTCGACGCCGGGCTGACATAGCCGGCGATGTCGAAAATCGCGACATCGGCGCCGTTGGTCGCCAGTTCGACCGCGATCGCCCGGCCAATTCCGCGCGCGGCGCCAGTGACGAAGGCCACTTTGCCGGCAAGTTGCGTGTCGCGCGCGGCCACGATCGGGCCGGCCGAGCGCGGATGGGCGGGGACTTGCGCGTCGGCCGTTCCGGCCAGGCTGCCCGCCGCAAGCGCGCCTGCACCCAGCAGAATCGTGCGGCGCCGGGCCTGGAACGGGGATGGATCATCGCTTTGCGTCGTCATCGTCGGCTCCTCGTCGGCAGGGGCGTGCTGCCGCTACGACAGGCAAACGAGAAAGCGCCGGGCAAGTTCCCGGTCAGGCGTCCAATTCGGCCATCAACCGGTCGACGATCATCCGTGCTATCGGCATCGCCGACGTTGCCGCAGGCGACGGCGCGTTGCACACGTGCAGCATGCGGTCGGATTGCAGGAACAGGAAATCGTCGACCACGCTGCCGTCGGGCATCACTGCCTGCGCGCGGATGCCGGCGGAGACCGGCCCGGCCAGATCGGCCAGCGTCAGCGACGGGCAGTATTTGCGGCAATGTTCGAGATAGGCCGCGCGCGACAGCGAATTGCGGAATTCGCCCAGGCCATAGCGCCAATTGGCCGCGATCACGCGCCAGAATCCCGGAAATGCCAGCATTTGCGCGAGATCGCGCAAATCGACCGAACCAGGGGCATAACCTTCGCGGGCAAAACCGAGCACGGCATTGGGCCCGACGGTAACCCCGCCGGCGATCGTGCGCGTCAGATGAATGCCCAGAAACGGCAGGTCGGGATCGGGCACCGGATAGATCAGATGCCTGACGATCGCGTTCAGCCGGTCGGGCAACGTATAATATTCGCCGCGAAACGGCACGATCTGATGGCGTGGCGCCAGGCCGGCCAGCCGCGCGATCCGGTCGGATTGCAGGCCGGCACAGGCGACCAGCCGGCCAACGCGCAACGTGACATCGCCCGCCGTCAGGCTGACCCCGCGTTCGTCCTCGGCAATATGCGTCACTTTGCCGCGCGTCATCGTAACCCCGCCGCGCTGGCGCAGGTCGTCGGCCAGCGCACGGGCGATGCAGGCGTAATCGACGATCCCCGTCGCCGGGACCAACAGCGCGCCAAGCCCGGTGACGGCGGGTTCGGCGGCCACCAGTTGACCGGCATCGAGTTCGCTGAATTCGATGCCGTTCTCGCGCGCACGGACGGCGAGGTCGGCCAGCCGCGACAGTTCGAGCGGCGTGGTGGCGACAATCAGCTTGCCGCATTGTTCGAAGGCGATGCCCCGTTCGAGGCAATAGCGTTTCGTATCATGCGCGCCTTCGCGGCAAAGTCGGGCCTTCAGCGAGCCGGGTTTGTAATAGACCCCGGCATGAATCACCCCGCTGTTGCGGCCGGTCTGGCCGGCCGCAAAGCCGTGCTCTTTTTCCAGCAGTATCAGCCGCGCCGATGGCGCGCGCCGCATCAATTCGACCGCAGTGGCCAGCCCGACAATGCCGCCGCCGATGACTGCAAAGTCGAATTCCACATCAGACATGCTGTCCGCCGTTGATGTGGATTTCGGCCCCGTTGATATACGATGACGCCTCGGTGCACAGGAAATGGATGGTTTCGGCAACTTCGCGCGGCTCGCCGATCCGGCCAAGCGGCACCGACCGCGCGACGATATCCTCGGTGCCCGGCGACAGGATCGAGGTTTCGATCTCGCCCGGTGCAATGGCATTGGCGCGGACCCCGCGCGGCCCGAATTCATGCGCCATTTCGCGAGTCAGCGTGGCGAGCCCGGCCTTTGACGCGGCATAGGCAACGCCGGCAAACGGGTGAACGCGCGACCCGACGATCGATGTGACATTGACGATGGCCCCGCGCGCCGCCTCAAGTTCGGGTAGCAGCGCACGCGCCAGCAGCGCGGTCGAGATCAGATTGACATTGAGCACGTCGGTCCAGGTCCGCGCGTCGGTTCCCATCACGCCCAGCCGCGATCCGTCAGGCCCTTTGGGCGAAATGCCGGCGTTGTTGACCAGCGCGTGCAGCTTTCCCTCGGGCAGTTGTGCGCGCACCGCATCGGCCAGCGCGCCAATGCTGTCGAGATCGGCCAGATCGGCGCGGATATGCCCGGCCTTCGCCGCCTGCCACGGGCATTCGGTGGAAAAGGGCTGGCGCGAAATCGTCAGGATGCGCCAGCCGCGTTCCTGAAACAGCTTTACCGCAGCGTGGCCGATACCCCGGCTCGCCCCGCTCAGCAGCATGATGCGTTGTTCGCCGGCCATGATCGTGGCTCCCTTAAGCAATAAGGAACCAGCCTTGCACGCGATGGCCCTGCGTGCAACGATCTAGGGATGGGGGGCGACGATCCAGGGCTGGCGCGCACGTCCGATCGGCCGGAACGCCATGGCCACCAGCAGATCGGCAATATCGTCAAGCGGCGGCGGCTGGATCATCGCAACGGCATAGTCGGATCGGCATTGCCATAGCCCCGGCGCAAATTCGACAATGCCGTCGAGTAGCGGGGTAACGGGGGTTTCGCGCGCGGCAAAGCCGACGCGGGTGTGGATATAATCGCTGTTCGGCACCGCCAGGATGGTCTCGATTTCGACATGGCTGCCGACCGCGCCGATCTGCACGGCCACCGGATGGCGGTCCTTGCCCAGTGGAATGCACAGCGCGTAAAACCCGTCGTGAGTCGGACGCGCCGGGCAGAGGCGGGACACTTCGCCGTGCGGCTGGACCAGGATCACCGGCACGCCAGTTCCGCTGTAATGCTCGATAGCGCCGGCTGAACCGGACCGTGTCACCGGTCGATCTGGCACTCCTTTGGTTAATCGCTGCCGGATCTGGTGCTACGCAGTTGCCACGGCGATTGCAGTTGCCAGGATTTGTGCGTGTATTCAGCCCGATCGACCATGGCTCTGCCCATGCGCGGGAGCTTGACCATCGGATCGCTGCGCTTTCAGGCCGACGGAGTTTGGCTGAAAATGCGCCACGTGTTTCGCCCGGCGTTTTTGGCGGTGTACAGCGCCAGATCGGACGCCTTGTAGAGCGCGTCCTGATCGTCGCCATGGTCCGGAAAGATAGCGACGCCCACGCTGACGGTGCACCGCAAAACCTTGCCGCCAAAGGTGAACTCCGGCTCGAACGCCGCAACGATGCGATCGCAGATCGCATGCAGAGCCGCCGGATCGTTGATATCCGCCGCCAGTATGGCGAACTCGTCGCCTCCAAGCCGCGCAAGGGAATCCGTGGCGCGGATCAGAGCGCGAAGTCGGACCGAACTCTGCACGAGAATTTCATCGCCCGGCTCATGCCCGAACCTGTCGTTGACCTGTTTGAGCCCGTCGAGGTCGATCAGTATCAACGCAAAGCGGATCTGATGTCGTACCGAATTCGCCAGAAATTTTCTGAAATCCAGATTGAACATCCGCCGGTTCGACAGCGTGGTCAGGACATCGATATAGGCCTGACTCCTGACATCCTCCAAAGCCGCCTGCAAAGCCTGCGCGTTTGCCGAATTTGCGCGCGCGCTGGCGGCGGCATGGCCCAGGACCAGAATCACGGCGAACGCCGCCGAGGCCAACGCTCTTCCGTCCAATCCGCCGAACCAATCCGCCGAACACGAGCGAAAGTGTCGCAAGGGACAGCGCCGGAATCCCCGCAGTCACTGCGAGGACGGCCTTGGACTTGAATGCGAAGGCCTGCGCGTGGATGAGTTGTCCGGTGAGAACAAGCTCACTCACGATCTGCAGGCTGTGCCGATCCGAGAACCAATAGAGGGCTGCGGTCGCCGACCAGTTTGCCGTCATCAGGGCAGAGGCGATCACGAAATTCACGCGGTGCGCCAATGAACCGGGCAGTCCCTGGACCTGCGGTCGCGTCGCGGCCCAGATATAGACTTCGATCAGGACATTGGCCGCCATCCAAAGGGCGCCGGTTGCGAGGTGAAAGTTCGCTACGATAAATCCTGCATTGCCGGTTGCGACGACAAATCGTGCCACGGTCGATCGCTGACCATCACGCGCCGCTTCATCGACTTCGCCGCCAAGCCATCGCTCACCGCCCTTCCCAAACATACTTGTGCCCTTCAGCGATATCCTCAGCGGGTGTGCGGCCGTTGGCGTGCCAAACTGAAGCGACTAACCCCTGTTGTTCACCCTGGCTTTGAAAAAGTGCTGACAGAAATTGCACATATTATTGATTATTAATGTTTTTCATTTGTGGCGCCAGCCGGTTTCCAAGGACGGAACGTGCCAACGTGGATGAGGCGGCCTGATCGGGAAACTATACTACCCTCAGCAGCTTACGCCTTGGCGTATTTATCCAAGCTTAAGAACCTGGACGGTAAACCCATTAAATTCATAAAGGGGTGGGCTTCGGTGTGAGGGCCGCGATAGTTTTTGGCGCACCGCGGTCGATGAAGATGAGCACTACGTTTACGCCATGGCACTATAACGCCCCGCAATCGCGCGACGCCAGAAACGTCCCTATGCAATACGCGACCGATCTGTATGTGCCGTCGCACACCGGCCTA
>Ga0116227_10015196_pt1 | contig 11464 bp, 7 predicted proteins | sample S1TSphgellanicum_FD_89693 | JGI IMG/M metagenome (GOLD analysis project Ga0116227, IMG submission 89693) | Host-associated microbial communities from peat moss isolated from Minnesota, USA - S1T2_Fb - Sphagnum magellanicum MG | ecosystem: Host-associated > Plants > Peat moss > Unclassified... | reverse complement strand
TTCCAAATGTCTATAGAATGGCTACAACCAAAATAATCATGATCAAAAGAAATGGCAACATGTGGGTTTACAAGGGATTACATTTGGCAATATGCAGGTTTTAAAGGATTGCATTTGGTGACATGCAAGTTTTTAAAGGGATGTATTGGGCAAAATGTGGATCGACAAAGGAGTATTTTCGGCTATAAGGTTATTATGAAGTGCATATATTTGGTTATAAGGTTAATTATACCTTTCATTAAAAAATTAATTAATGCATTCAATTATTTAAAATTTAATGCAACTTTAAAACCATCAATAAAATAAAAATGAAATTCAAAACTGCGGGTAAAAACTAATGAAATTAAAATTATTTAAACCTTAATCACCTTGAAGGGGATTTGAATCCCAACCCTATGAGGGTGTTGCCCATTGCAACTCAATGCTTGACTTGCACCCAAACCAATTAGAATATAAGCACACAAAAATCAGTTGGAGAAATTCACCTTTGGTTTCAATTGAAAATGTAACAAAATCAGGGGTGTACTTCGAGTTAAACATTAGAATCCAAATTCCAAGTCATGTGATTTGCTTCAAATGTGAAATAATTTTGCACAAAACATAACAAAGCTTTTAAAAAAACTTTGAAAACATGCATAGAAAATACAAACAAGGTTTAGAAATTATATAAGAACTTAAAGGTTAGGAATTGACCTGAAACATTGTCATTTTTTTCTTACGTACTTCAACATTCACTTCTTCCATGTAAAATTCATATTACAAAACTCCTATGAAGTTAAACCCTCCTCCATGCATACTAAGTCTAAAAATGTTGAAAACAAAAAGAAGTAAAAAAAATCCAATAAATGATACCAAACCTGAAGCCACATCAAAATTGTGGCATATTCTTTATTTGTCACAAAAACATTTGTTGTTAAAAATACTTGCAAGCTTGGTATTAAGTTTTAGCTATGCATTTTCACCCCAAAAAAATGCATAGTTATTGTTATGCAACAAATTTCCTTTTATGGCAATGGCTTGCTCATAAGGGAAATTTTGCAACATAACAAAACGTTATAAGATTTGGTGCACAAATTGAAATGTGTGTTTAGGTGGTTTTACAACTTGTTTTTCATAAATTTAATAGTGTTGAAAGTCTGTTCATCTTTGACAAAGCCAAGAATTTGGACATTAGCAATCTCGACCAACTTAATAAATTCAGAATGCTTATGGTTAAGGATGGAAAAACTAAAAACCTTGCGCCAAAGCCTATTGACTAGATAAGTTTAGATTGTGAGCTAATAATAAGGTAGGCATAATCACCGACTTTGCAAAGGGGACAAATTTTTTTTCAACACATTCAGGTGAGTGTAAAAGGTTTTTTTTGCTTTAGTAGGAATCTTAGGCCAGAATTGGGATAAACAACACCAAAGGTAATCATAACTTAATGTTCTAATAAATGTCATTTTAGTTAAAAAAAATAAGGTTGCGAGCTACCCTCTCACATTCATCTTTCACCTTAATCACAACCTTTTTGAAATCATCTTTGGTGAAATTTCCAACACCATCAACACCAGCAAATAGGGTATTTACCTCTAGCAAAAAAAACACAAGATGTTCAACATCTTCCTTGTCATTTAGTTTAGAAAACCAATTCATGGAAAGGGCCTAACTGGTTAGAGACTCAATAGAGTTAAAATCATCGACAACTAGATATTCAAACTTGGCATAAGGATCACAATAAAACTTATATAACTTTTGTTGAACTAGCTTTTTAAAATCCATAAAGTCATAAACAAAGACATTTTTTCCTTGTGCAATTTTGATCAACATATGCATTATCTCAAACAAAGGAAAGATGCAAGGGATCCCAAGAATGAACTCAATGTTACACAACATATTCAAGCTTTTCAAAGCAACCTCATTTTTTGCACTATCATAATGCATCTTCATAATCAAAGGGTAGAATTTTGTGTATACTTGTTTTGTCGAAAATAACATGGAGATTCACCTTGTCTTCACATTTTGAAGAAACTTGCTTCCTTTCATGTCAATTAGGTCAACAAGCTTCTAAAATTTTGCAAATTTCTTGGGGCTATGTCCAAAAAATGCATACAAATTCTACAAGATGCCTTCTAACCAACACATAGTCTAGGTCTAATAAGGTGACCATTCTAGGATTAGTCTAACAATGAACCCCACTCAAAAAGAGGCTACCTTTTCTTTGAGTTGTAATGTCATGTTAGTTTGATGGCCTTGGAACACACTTGAACCATTAGAATTCATATTGACCAACTTCCCCTTAATTCCCCCATCCCTAACCCACCAAATTCCAACAAAATTTAAGCATTCGAACAAAAATATTGTGATACATGATAAAAACATCCACTTGGTCAACACAAAGGATGATGGGGATCCTCTTCCAACTTTGGACCACATAAAGGTGGATTGAAAGCCATTGGATATTGTCAATTTATGCATTAACTTCATTTGCATTGATTGTTTTGAAAGTAATAGTTGCAAATGCAACTTTTTGTAGCATCCAACAACACATAATGCATGATTTCTACCATGCTTCAACTTGAGGAATCATACCAATGCTTTTTAGAAAGACTATCCAAGAAGGTGGTAAATAGTAACAAATTGCACATTTTTTTTACTTGTGGTTAGTGAGGACATTAGCCAAAAGATGGTCTAGGATAGATAGGTGGTCATGATCAATGGTCTAAGTTTTGAAAAAGGACACTAGTGATTGGATAACAAAAACCCTAAATCAAACTTTTAGGTTGTAGAATAAACCAATGCAAATTAAGAGAACATAATGCCATGATAAAGAAAACAAAGAGATAGATTTTGAATCTTGAAAGGGGAAATTGGTGGTTGAGGAATATAAACCCTAAATCATACAAAGTTGTAAAAAAAATGGTAAAGGTCACAAAAGTTGGAACTTATGTGTAAAAAACATTTAATTCTTGAGGTGCACTATCACAAAATCATCCCTCGGCCCCTAGTCACCTAGTTGCAATTCCCACACCAAAGTCCAAGATCAACCTCTCATTTTGTTGCAATGTTGAAATTTTTTTGACACCCAACCAAAAATTCTTAAATCTTAACTTTTTAGCTTTATGAACTCTTATCTTTGAAAACTTAAACAAAACAATGAAACTAGAACTTAACTATAGACAATAATCTAGACTTTGGATTTTGAAATTGAATCCTTTCATTAATCTGCATTGTAAGATCTTGTGTGCCATATTTGAATTCCAATACTCCCCGATGCCCATTGCCACATAATCCATAGGTCCTAAGTTGTAAGTTCTAAATTATAAACTTTCAAAATTTATTCAACTACCAAAAACAAATTTGCACAATGGAAGTAATTACCTCAATAGTCATTTTGTATATAAAGAATTTATCCCTATGCACATAAAATGTTGATGAATTCTAAGGGTACAAATATCACTTGCTATTGGTGAATATTAGGTTTATGTAAATCACATATTATTACTAACTAGTTTTTAAATTTAGAAACAATTATGGCGAAGAATGAAGCTTGTGATCTTGGCAAACTAGTAGTTAGACATGGGAGACAAGGTGATGATGTGAAGGTTGAGGGTTTAATGATGGTGATGATCTTGCCATTTGGTGGCAATAAGATTAGGCAATCTAGGTTGGATTATGACCCTCATTACCAAATGATAATGTCATAAACCCTAATATAGAGTTGCCTTTGACAAATTTTCATTAAAAAAAATTTAGCTGATCTCAAGAATGCCTAGGAAACATTATTCATGTGTATAAGGTGTTATCCTAAATACATTAGGAAATTTTTCTAAGTGTTTTAAGTTTAAACATAACTCCAAGCTTTAAGCCAATGCCACTCTCGCCCATTTTTGTTTTTTTACATAGCTATAAGCTCTAAGCCTTTGCCATTGTCACCCATTTCCATGTCCTATCAAAAAAAGATTCTTACATTTGGATATGGCTTGTAGAATATTTGTTCTTGTATGACGTAATTTGTTTTTAGTCATGTAAGGGACTCAAAGAATTTTCTTAATCAATTTTCTTAATGTAGTTGGAGGGCACCTTCTATCCATGGATATGTCTCCTAAAGACTTTTTCCACAAAAATCCAATAAAAGATCAATGGCTGGAACCATCATAGGGGAGACAAAAAGGGAAGGCCAAAAAAATGCCAAAAGACGAACAACTCGCAAGAACCAAAAATAGGGAAAGAGTTAGTCCTTTTTCTAGTAGGAAGTTATCTCACCCACAGCCTTTCAAATGTCGCCTACATGCAAATTGTGAGATCTAATAATAATGGGAGGTCTAAAATTAACATCACTTGCCAACGCAATCTTCCTTTCTATGGCAAAGGTTAAAGCATGCTAAAGAACAATACTAACACATTGCCTAAAAAATTGAATGCAAAAATATAAGGATAAATGACCTTTTAGTTGTCTATCATGAAAAAGATGGGCACATTCCTTGATGAAATGATCCATATCATGCCTAGGTGCGCCATGCACCTTCATGGCCATTGGAATAAAATGGTGCCCCTCATGAAGCCTTTTATACTTGCACATTTTAGCAACTACGCTAAGTTCCACAACTGCACCTTTTGGTTGACTAATGACATTCGAAGCCACTGTCTCTCACGTTATAACCAACACATCGGCAACAAAGATCTAGTTTTCTTGGGTCATGTAAAGATCAGTTCGTAATAAAACTCTTAACATACAAGTGTACTATCGCTTTTTCCATATAGCGTGCCAACTCTTTTGAACAAGGAAATACATGACGTTTCGAATGGTGTCATGTGTGGATATTTGCTAACCTCCAAACAGGCAACAAATTAGGTGCGTGCTAAATGCGTTCAATTTTTATTCACATTCACATGTGCGAAGACTAGGTGCCGAGGGTTGAATCAAACCAAAACAAAAATGCAATGTTGAGATAAAAATAGAATGTGCAATGCGAAATGAATAGATAAATAGCTTAGCAATCAACCATAACCAACCAACCAACAAACCTCATAGGGTAGAAAAGAGAAGGCATGTTCATATGTTCTCCCCTATCTTCCATAAAAGTGAGAGGAAAATTATGCTTAGTTATAGACGTAAGATTCCTCTCACTCTTAAGAAGGACATGGAAGAACCTTCTTCCTCTTACCTTGTGATCTATGTATGTTGAAGTGTAGGGCCTTAAGATGATAACAATAAGAGCCTGCATGAAACAATAGCTAAGTTTTAACCAGATTTTGTTAATGCTGTCATCCTAGGGCCTTATTCAATTGTAAAAACAGAGACCAAACAAATGAGGTCAAATTAGTGGTTGAGACAAATCTTTATGGAGATGGACCTGTGTTGTAAGTAGTGGGAACTTTACAAAGATACACTGTCCCAGTTGTGGAGGTAAATTACACTAGATTCTTGACGTGCCCCCCATGCATTAAACTTTTCATTTATCATATGTTCACCTCGTACTTTGCAATAGATAAAGCCCCAGGGTGTCGGACATTCCCAAAATGCAGGGCCAGAATCAGCAAGTTAGCGCCTTGTGTTCGGCCCTTTATTTTGGGAATGTCCTTACCCTAGGGCTTTACCTTACACTAAATTAACAAGGAGGAGGAGGAGGTGGTGATGAGAAAATGTCAGTAAAATTTCATGCCCTTGTGAGGGAATAACCTATCTGCACCTCCTACAAGAAGACGCCAGATCCAAAATGGATGTATCACTTATCACATGGCTACCCTGACACAATTGTGGTACAATTTTCCCTTCTCATTTTGCATGCAATTTAACGCTTCCAGGACTCTAGATGGGCAAAGGAAGGTGCAAATTATCATAAGAGCTCAATTCTGTACTCACCCTTTGCTTTGTCAGTCATCATGTATGGATTTACGTACTTTTTACACGTTCCCTCCCCCTCCATACTCCATAACCAGTGTTGTGTAGGTAAATCTTTTACCCTAATAAGATACTATGGGTAGCAAGCTACTGCACAAAATACCAATGTTGGGCAGTCATCACAAACAGGAACACACCCTGATGGTTACCAGGGTGGTTCTTAGATTTGTAATCACGATTCCCCAAATTTCCAAGACTCTGCTTCTGGTATAGAATCGTGGTTCTCAAAATGTTGGAAAAAATATTCAAATCACCAACCATAGAACCATCAGTTCATTGCTGGTTGGTTCCTTCATGAAAACCGCCAGTTCTTTAAAGGTTTTGAAATAACTGGGACCAACGGGATTCTGATTTTTTTTTCCTGAAAGAACTCAAACCAATGGTTCTCTGACTCTGAAATGATCAAAAAAACCAAAACTGGCAATTCTTGACAAACTCAAATAATTGCACAACGCCAGTAAAAACATACATGATGCAGCTGGCTGTATGTTTCAGATGCCCTTTCAGTTACCCGTCCAGCTGATAACTGACAGATATAATCATCTCAACGACCTGGTGTATGTTTTATCTACCCTTTTAGTTACCCGTCCAGCTGATAACCGACACATATATTCATCTCGATGACCTTCCTGTGGCTTCATTCATCTACCTTCAACTGGGTGACATATTTTCTGAAATTGTGTATTTACTCTGATCCGGTTCATAGACCCCCCGAATGATTCGGGGTCCATCCATACCTAGAGTCAGAGCTATGAGGTACTCATTATCTGTAGCAAGCTCAAATCATACAATTGAGTAATAGGAGGAGAGTTGTAGTAGGCTGCAACAAATGAAAAGGCAAAGAAAGTGTCGGATGCTTCAGAATCACTCATCACTAGAACTCCATAATTTTTTTCATGCTTTCACTTCCTCAGTGCCAGAAAGAATGTATGAAAGAGTGTCTGTGTGTGTGTTTGTGTATTATTCATTCTGATTGTGATCACTGATGAGAGAGTAAGGTCAGCTCCCGCCAGTGATTGGATTCTCCAAACTCTTGCAGCTGCAAGCATTTGCATCAATTCCTTGCAAAGCACCTGTTGACTTATCACCATGTTACCAAAAGCCCAAGTGTTTAATGATGATGATGAGCCCACTAGCTAATCAGGGTATTAATTGTTGCTTAGAATTATTATTATTATTATTTCTGAATTTTTGCATCCCAATTACCTCAAACAGTAAAAAAAATATTCTATTTTACATTAAAAAAAATCAAAGAAGAAATTTGAGAAATTTGTATTTTTCTTAAACTAAATTTCATCACATGTGGACTGGGTTTTTAGTTTGGGGCACATTTTGGCCAACTTGTTATGGTTTGGACAGTTTTCTACAAAATGAAAGGTTAGGTTAAAATAATAATTTGTCATGGAAATGTCCAAAGTTTGGAAATTTGTAGTGAATGAGTCAATCAAAGTGACCCATAGCTGAAAGAAAAAAATTGAACTTTGAATGCACCCATTTAGCAGGGTAATAGAGTAGATGAGGGTGAATAATAATGACATGCATATTGTGTAAAAGGCACCCAATGAACAATGAGTAAAACATGATATCCTACAAGCATAAAATAAATCACGTTCATGTGTACTCTTACCAACAAAATCTCCCTCTTAACATTTTTGTCCATATGATTTTCTTGGAATTAATTCATTTGTTTTTGTTTTTGAAACTATTCTAATAGTTATCAAGTGGTGACCTGATATTTACTAGATTTTGATGCTTCTGGCCTTCCCCATGGTTGGTTAGTTATAAGTAAGAAGACCTTCTTTCTACTTAAATTCCCAAAACTGATGGCTTGAACCAACAAACTAGAGTTGTACTCTAGGGTTACAACCCTAGTTGATGAAGCATTTGGAAATTCTTCTCTGTTGATTCCACTCAATAGGGGAGCTTAGGCACCCAATGGGTGAACAACCAGAGGTATGGTGTCAATGAATAGAATGTGAGAAACAAATGGAAATGATACAATATGAAGGCTCTTTAGTTGTGGAAGATGACAACAATTACATACAACCAGTGTAGGCGCTTGCTTCCGTTGTTCACTTATTGCTTGATCAATCACTCATATACTTTCTTCCTCATCAGAAAAGCTTTTCTATGTACGTACCACGATTTTTTAAATTATTATTATTAATATTATAGTGTTTTCAGACCTGTGAACTGTTAGCCTACAAGTGAGTGATACCATGGACTCTGCAAGGGGCAGGCAAGCATCTTCTCTCTCTCTCTCTCTCTCTCTCTCTCACCCCACTCATGGACTCATGAGAAGGAAATAGTTGAAGTTTCTCTGTGTGGCAACAGCACCAGTGTTTTAGTGTTTTACCTCTCTAATAGGAAACTTTCCCAACCAGATGACCAAAAAAAAGTAAAATGGGAAGAATATTTTGTTCCCAAATTCCATGGTTTTTTTTAAAGGAAATTTTGTCAACCTTTTGGATTAAGTTTACATAATGGAAAGCTTTAGGCATTTGCAAATAACTTTCACAAACATTTGCACACTTCAAAACCGCATCTACTCTTACAATTTTTATTTTTATTTCTCTAGTTTTGGATAATCACTGCGATAAAACACGAGCACATTCCATGATCTCATTTCACTAAACAATGGGAAGTACTTCAGCCACAGTTTCATCAAATTAAAAAATTTAAGTGATGATGGGAAATTTTTTCGATTTTCCACAGATGAGAAAATGAATACTTGTTCGTATATTACAGCTTAAGTCTTTTCCCCTTGACTAGCGTAGTACCTTTTCAGGTTTGGCACCTTGGTGCCGAATAATTACTTTATTTTTCCAAATCCATTTTAGCAATAAAATTAATAATTTATAGGATTTTGGCAATATATATATAGGCAGCTTCTCTAGACTCTATAAACCACTAAAGTTTGATGTTCTCTAAAAGAGTGAGAACTAATCTAAAATTTGACATCCAAGGACAGTAATTTCCTTAAATTTGGCATTTAAAACATATAATAATTTCTTAAAATTTTGGCGTTTCCAAAAAGAATTTTATTAATGCCGGAACCTGAAAAGGTACTACAGTATTTTAACCCACCCACATTGTGCTATTATTTGTGTTACAAAACTGTTGCTTCTTGATCCAGAATTCCGCACCATCATGCGCCTTACAAGAGTCACACAAATGATAAGAATAAGATCCTGCCAGAGATGGCGGCTGCTGCAGCTGCAGCTCTCCACTTCTAATAAGTTCTCATTCTCCATTCCCCAACACTCCACTTAGCATTATGCTCTTTCTCTCTCTCTTCTCATTTACTCCCAATCCCTATCATTTAGGGATGACAAAACTATCACTATGGGTGACTTTAGACGAGGGTCTAAGGTCCAGGGACCAATGAATTCAAGCAATCTTATTGGTCTAAATCTTTAAATCGGTCCCAAGGCCTTTAGATGAGGGTCCGAGACCAAAAAGTGGCAAATTGAGGCTAAACCTACATGGCACCTGTTTTGGAGGGGAAAATCAATTGGTTCTGACCAAAAAACATTGCTAAAATGAGACCTCCTGATTTGGAGAACCAAAAATCAGGCTAGGGACCAAGGTACAATCCAACTCAAGGATTCAATTTGCTTCAAAGCAGTCCAAATGGGTTCCTAGGAAATTGGACCCTGGACCCTTGCCTAAGGTGGGCCTAAGTTATGTTCTCATGCTTGTGTGTAAAACGTGGTGTGTATCTCATATTTGGCCTTCTCCCAAAAACTCAGATTCGGCGGCCACTAACCAGAAAATTTGTATCAATAATCCCAATCAAATTTGTTTATGGCTACATATCCAAGCCATTGGAATTCGGCTTATTAATGCAAATTAGAGGACTTTGAACATGAAAGGAGGGGGGAAAAAAAGAAAAAAATCTTGGGGAAGGTATAAAGGTATTGAGCCTTCCATCTCTTATACCCAAAGAAAAAGAAATCATGTTTTCCAACATTAAAAAGTAGTCAACTTCTTGTGGAATTTTATAGAAAAAATTAGTATTGTATAATATGCTATTAAAAAAGAATATAAAAAAATTAATTAATGTTTGTTAAAGTACCTATGCATAAAAATTAAGTGATTAGTGTGGCTTAGTCTGTAAGGGAGATTTAATCCTCCTTTAAATTTTGATCCCATTCGAACTCCTCTCAGAAGTTAAACACCACCCAATGCTGAATTTTTTTGGCTAACTGGGATATCCCAAGATCATCCATCTTCCATTCATCCCAAAATAACAGCAGCAGCAGCAGTTTGCAAACACTGACTTTATAGAAGATCACAGGTTCGAACTGAACCCAAAGTGGGTAACCGTCGACCCACGTGCAGCAGCATCCGTGCACGAGCACCTTGGACACGCTTTCTGGGAGTACCGGTCCAGTTGATGCCCTCTTTTTCTGCCACCTGGCACTTTTCGAACACTGGATTGGCTGGTGTATAGAAGACGTTAGATTAGTGCGGCACGCACTACCGCAATGTCTCGGTCTGCGTGAATGTAAGAAAAAAAAAACACTTTACCAATGTGGTAAAACTTACCAATTTTACTAATGAGGTAAAAGTGCAGGGTAAAGCCCAAGGGGCCAAGCGCAAGGGCATTACCGAAATGAAGTGCTTGATGCGAGAGTTGGGCCACAAGCCAAATTTTATGTAATGCTCTTGCATGCGGGACTTGCACTGCGGGGCTTTAGACAACATAAAAAATTGATGCAACTTTCAGAGAGTCAGGCTTCATGTGTCACGCAACAAAAGCAGAAAACCAGTTCTCAACAAGAGAGGAATAATTGTGCACAATACATGTCCTTGGGTTGCATTTCAAAATTCCAAGAGGGTTTTTTGGGTCCCCATTTTTGCCTGACTACCTCATTCCATGAGTGTGGGTGACTACCTGTTGCCTTGGGTGAACCCATACCTATACTCACCTACACTCAGTTAGGATTTTTTCAAAATTCCCCCCCTCACAATGGTAAATTTTCTGAATTTAAAAAAAAAAGTTTGACTCTAACCATGGTAAAGATCCCACCCTTAGAATAAACCATGGTCTCTGAGTCCAAATTTAACACTTTCTGGATATTACTAGGCTTATTTTATTTCATAAGTGGGGTTATTGATGGATACAAAAGGTTGTAAAGAAAAGGTTGTGATGGTGGGGACAGGAATGTCAGGTTTAGACAAGTGTGGATGAGCATTAGCTGCATTTCCTCTTCCCCCACCCCCCACCACTAGAAAACAAACAAACAAAGCAAAAGGAAAAATCTGTTCAAAAATGTCTTCCACCTTTTGCTTATACTTATTGTTGCCCTACTCGTTGGCAAAAGGACCTCACAAAAAGGCCCAATTGTGAGGGAAAACAAAAAGGAGGAGGGAAAAGGGTGGATACGAGGGGACCCACTTTGCCCTTACTAACCAGACCAAAACACACATTTTCCCTCTCCCCCCCCCCCCCCCCCCCCCCCCCCCAAAAAAAAAAAAAAAAAAAACAAAAAAAAAAAATTAAAAAAACACACAACTTAAACAAAACAACACCGTCCTTCATCCTTCACTCCAACGCACCACGTACCGTCG
>Ga0116227_10015195_pt1 | contig 11464 bp, 11 predicted proteins | sample S1TSphgellanicum_FD_89693 | JGI IMG/M metagenome (GOLD analysis project Ga0116227, IMG submission 89693) | Host-associated microbial communities from peat moss isolated from Minnesota, USA - S1T2_Fb - Sphagnum magellanicum MG | ecosystem: Host-associated > Plants > Peat moss > Unclassified... | reverse complement strand
TGTTTTGATGATGGAACAGCAGCGAAATCTGCAAAATGGAGCATTGAACGTGTTGAAGGATACGCTGATCGACTATTTCTCTGTCCAGACACCCGACCAAATGCGATTTGGTCCGATAAACAAGCTTATATCGGTTTAGGAACAGGCTTAATTGCCGCTGCAGAGCTCAAGGTGGACGCAACGCCTATGGAAGGCTTTGACCCAAAATTGTTTGACGAGGTTTTAGGTCTGTCCGAAAAGGGGCTTCACGCTTCAGTTATCTTATCATTGGGCTATCGTGATGAAACCAATGATTTTCTGGCTTCCATGCCGAAAGCCCGATTACCTATCAATGAATTTTCTGTCAGAATAAATTAGTGAGCTAACCGCCGGAAATTATTTTTAACCTTTTAAATTTTGAGGTTACTAAAACAGCCCTGACATTTGTCGGGGCTGTTGTTTACTTCAATGATTTGTAGCAATGTAAATAAGTGCAATTTGAATTATTAAAACTTTTTGGATGGTTTAAAGTTATTTTGATCTGAATAAAATGGAGACTTTCTTTTTAACATTTTCATTAGGACTCACCTTATAAAACTCTTTTATTAAATCCAAAGTGGTGGGTTTTTTAGGATATTGATTGTGTAAAAGAAAACTATGAAGTGCTGCGTTTACTTTATCTTCGCCAATCAGGTCACTCAGTTTTACCATAATTACCGCACCTTTAGAATATGAAATGTGCGTGTTTTCTCCGGTAACTTTATATAGAGGCTGGTTTTCTGACAAGCCTTTTTCATTGTCATAAATTTGCTGGTGAACGTTTATTCTTTCCTTCATTTTCTCTTTTCCGTGCATCTTTTTGTAAAGCATCATTTCGGTATACATAGCTAAAGTTTCGGTCAGCATCACGGCACCTTCTCTATCATCGGGATCGATCTGGCTGTTTCCCCACCAGAGATGTGAAAGCTCGTGTCCTGCAAGTTCATTGATGACATCCTGATTTTTATCTGCGTGGCTATTGGCGTGAAACAGCATATCTTCTGTCATAAAAATCGATGAAGGATAAGCAGTAGCTGCAAAACCTTTTGTGAAGGAAGAAACTTCTGCAAAGTTGACGGTTTTGAAAGGATATTTTCCAAAATTTTGTGTGCAGTAATCTAAAGTCAGTTTTGCATTTTCAATCAGATGATTCACATTTTCCGGATGTTTTTGATTATAAAAAATGTTGATTGCTATTCCTTTATAAACTGTGGTTTTTATTTGATATTTTGCCGAAGAAATAGCAAAACGAAACGGAATATTTCCAGCTTTATATCGGAAATAGTTTCTTTCATTTTTAACAAAATGTTGAATTAAATCTCCTGTTCCGACAGCAGTCTGGTATTTTTCTGTAGAAACGAGCATGTCCAGATTAATGAAATCCTTCTTAAACACTTCCGGAGCTTCTAACTTTTTTAATTCCGATTGTTTTCCCAATTTAAATTCAGTCCGTTTTCCTTCATCTTCAATTTCATTAGTAGCTTGATAACCGAACGTTGGAAAATACCGGCTGATTCTCATAAAAGAACCATTTTCTATGATTGAATTAAATGAATCGTGACCATTAACGGCAGACCAATGATAAGAAATTTTAAAATTAAGACTGGCTGTTTCTCCGGGTTGTAAGGGTTGTTTTAAATAAATTTCGGTGACTTCCTGATCGATCTTTTTTGATTCATAATTTGTATTGAAAACCGCAGATTCTATTTTCAGATCCGGATGAAAATTAATTAAAATCTTTTTAATGGGTTTGTCGGTTTGATTGACCAGTTGATGTTTACCATCGATCTTATATGAATTTTCAGACGAATAAAGCTGGATTTCAGTGATTACATCTGTAATCGTTGGCTGTGGAAGATTTTCATGTTTGAATTTCTTTTCATAATCTGCTGACTCTGCTAATTTTTCATCTTCTTTTTTTGAAATGTAACCTTTCATGAAAAGGTTTCCCGTAAAAATTCCAAGTGATAAAATAATTACTGTGAAAATGATTTGTCTGACATTCCATTTTTTGGTTTTAATAGATTCATTAATCAGCCATAAAAAAACAATCAGTCCTAATCCGAATAAAAGTCTTTCTGCAAAAGCCAATGTATAAATTCCGTATTCATTGAAATCACTGTAAACGCCTTTGTAATCTGAGAAAATTCTTAATAATGGATAAGAAATAATCTTTTTTGAAACCGGTCCGGCGAAAGTAAAACCCGCAAGAACAGAAACTCCCAGAACAACAAACCGATTTTTAATATTGTCATTAATCAATAACATAAAAGCGGAGAAAAGAATCAATGGGAAAGTATTGAAAAGCAATGTTCCCCAATAAGCATTCCAATCAATGTGAAAGTAGTTGTAAACAAGCTGAAATGCTAATCCTTCCAAAATCAGAATCGCTGTAAGAAAGAATAATAAAATACATACAGAAAGAAAATGTCCGCTCAGTTTGCTTTTAGAAAAATAGGTGCTTTTTTCAATCAGTGAAAACCCTGATGAATGGCTTCTCCAATATAAGTCGTTGATGAAATAAATGGCAATCAGCATTCCAAACAAATGAAAATTTTCCGAAATAGTGGTAGACATCAATCCTGAACTTGCATATTTCTGAGGAAGGCGAATTCCTTTTTCGATCTCGGCGTACATTTCCATTCCGACAAAAAATAGCAACAATATAGAGACGGCGACAATAGTAATGCTTTTAAAAAGGTAAATGAGATCGATTTTCGCAAATGACAAAACAGATTTTATCCCGGCAGAAATTCCAAATACTGATTTTGTGGTTGTAAATTGTCCTAAATTATAAGTAAAAGAAACACTTGCTATCTGGTTTTTGTTCCTTTTTTTACTTTTGTTTTGAGAAAATGTGGAGAAAGAAAATAATCTGTAAGTCAATAATAAAAGCAGCACTGAAATAATCAAAAAAATGATTCTGTTGATTAATAAATATCCCGAGAACGGAACAATCATTTCATTCTTTTGCTGAGCGGATAATGTTCTTGCTTCAAAAAAATAAGATGACATTCCAAAAGGATCAATTAATGCCGATAATTGCTGGGTTTCCAATGATTGCGGTAAGCTTCCTGCCATAAACGGTGAATTGGAAAATACGAGAATAATCATATAAAGTACATAAAGAAACAGTCCGCCAACAACGACCAAAAGCTTTTTCTTTGTACTAAACGAGATGAAAAATAAGAAGCTGCAAACTACAAAACAGTTGATGCCTCCTAAAATCAAAAGAGGGTAGAGGTAATGCCAAAAATTAAAATAATGCTGGATTTCACTACCTGTACGCAAATTTTGTCCGATCACAAATCCGATCATCAAAAATGTAAAACTTAGAAAAGTCTGCAGAAAAAATGTAAGAAATTTCCCTTGTAGGTAAGTTCGCTTTGAAAAAGGATAAGAGAAAATAAGAATATCAAATTTTGAATCCCAATCTTTAAAAAGAATCTGAGTGGCAAAAATGATCGCAAAAAAGATAATGACCAAACTCAGCAATCCGGTCATAAAACCAATGGTGTAAGGCGAATTGAGATAAATTCCTTCTCCAACCGTAAGATTGAACTGGTTTCCGCAGAAAATCCCGATCAATACTAAAATTACGGCAACAAGATATGCTGGCCAACGTTTTACAAGACGTCCGCTCTCGAATAAAAATAAAGCATTCATAACTATGGTTTTTGAGTGAGCGTATTAAAATAAACATGTTCCAACGAAGGGTTTACTGGTTTAAAATCAGTAAGCTGCTGTTCCGAAAATGCAGTGACGTATAATTCTCTTTCGATCAATTGCTGACTTATGATCGTGTAGTTGGATTGATAAGATCCCAACTCATCTTTTCCGATAGGTTTTGACCAGATCTTGTTTTCCAGTTCGGCAATCAGTTTGTTTGGATTCCCCTGTCTGAGAAGTTTCCCATGATTAATAATGGCGACTTCTGAACAGAGATTTCGGACATCTTCAACCAAATGGGTAGAAAGAATGACGATCACATCATTACTAATCTCGTTGAGCAAAGAATTGAAACGATTTCGCTCTTCAGGATCCAAACCGGCAGTAGGTTCATCCACGATAATGATCTTGGGATTTCCCAGCAAAGCCTGTGCAACCCCGAAACGCTGCCTCATTCCTCCGGAAAAGGTATGAACTTCCTTATTTTTAAAATCAGAAAGATTGACCTTTTCAAGCAAATTTAAAATCTGGTTCTTTCGTTCAGAACTGTCTGTAATTCCTTTCAAAATGGCAATATGCTGCAGAAGATCGTAAGCCGATACTTTGGGATAAACGCCAAAATCCTGTGGAAGAAATCCAAGATTTTGTTTGATATAATCCGGATTTTCAGAAACATCAATTTCATTGAAGATGATAGTTCCAGACGTCGGTTTTTGAAGACCTACAATGGTTTTCATTAAAGATGATTTTCCGGCGCCGTTGGGTCCCAGTAGACCAAACATTCCGTTTCCAATTTCCAGAGAAATGTTTTTAATAGCCTGAAAACCATTTTTGTAAGTGAGGTTTAGATTGTTGATGTGTAAGGTATTCATAGGATTGATTTTAGGGTATAGAAATCCTGGCAACGTTTCCATTGCTTTCGAAATTTTGTTTGAAAATGTTATGCTAAAGCTTTACGAACGAAAGTCGCAAAAGCTTTTTTTGAGATAATGGATTATTCCTCTTTATACTCCAGGATGTCTCCCGGCTGACATTCCAAAGCCTTGCAGATAGCTTCCAGCGTATCGAAACGCACACCTTTTGCCTTTCCCGTCTTAAGAACAGAGAGGTTGACAGTGCTGATTCCCAGTTTTTCTGCCAATTCTTTGCTCTGCATTTTTCGTTTGGCAAGCATAACGTCTAAGTTGATGATAATTGGCATTTTTATATAAATAGATCTTGTTCGTTTTGCAAATGTAATCCCTGTTTAAAAATATTGGCAAGGAAAAAACAGAAAATTCCCAACATAAAGTGGATGAAGACCAATCCCCAGATCACAGACTCCACTTCCACGAAAAAACTTGCGATAATGACGATTGTGAGAGGAAAGAATATGTTATAAATGTAAAATCTTTTTAACTGTGTTATATTTTCTTCTGTAAATAACTTTGTCTGGAAAAATACCTTAAACACTTTAGCAGATAACCAGAAAAAGATTCCATATGTGCATAAAACCAATAAGAATGAAAGGATGATGTATGGATAATTGTTCTCAATAATCAGGAATGAATGCTCTGTAAAAGGATAATTGATGTGCAGATATAGATCGTCCTTATAGGGTGTAACAGCAAAACCGGTTAACAGGCAGAATACCGAATAGATGAATGTTAGGATATAGCCTGCCGATAACAAAATGCACAGATAATACAGGAACTTTGAAATTTTCTTACTCTGATTCATAGGATAATCAATTAATTTGTTAATGCAAATATATAATTAATTATCGTAAAACATTAATTAATTAAAAATTAAATTAATTAATGTGGTGTTTTAAACTGAAGTCTGTCGTGAGTTAAACCGTTCTCGCCATTTCTTGCTTTCTACTGATACAAATGTAGGACAGCATCATTAACTCAAAAAATATTTTGAGTTCCATTAAGTAATACAAATTATAATGGTCAACATTATCTCTGAGGCTACCTGATTTTCTATAGCAAATATAATCGTTGTCTTTGCTAAAAAAAATCTTTTTGGGTGTCCGGAATCAGAGACTCCAGACCCTCCGCAAATGGATTTCAAGCTTTCATCAATCTGTTTTCTTATTGTTTTCAAGGCATTGCTTGCAGTTTTCTCTGTGCTTGCCTTAATGATTGTCTGCATAGAAAAAATCACAAACCTCACAAGGAATTTTCTCTTGTTTTGTCAGGCAGTTATAAATTCCACAATAGCTTGTGAATGGATCTTTGTAGTGTCAAACACAGGAATTTTAAAATCGTCTTGGCTTACTAACATCGGTATTTCTGTACAGCCCAGTACAATACATTCTGCTCCTCTGTCTACCAGATCTTGTACAATTTCTTTATACTTTTCCTTTGTTTTAGGGTTAATAGATCCAACGCCCAATTCTTCTCTTAAGGTGTATTGGATATATTCTCTGGTTTCAGGTTTTTCAGGGATCAGGACTTCAAGACCAAATGATTCAAACTTGTTTCTGTAAAAGTCCATCTCCATGGTAAACTTTGTACCTATTAGCCCGATCTTCTTAAACCCATTTTTATTGATTGTTTTGGCTGTTTCTGTAACGATGTGGATCACCGGCAAATTGATCTCTTGCTGAAGTCTGTCAGCATAAAGATGCGCAGTGTTTGCACACAGTGCGATTCCATCTGCTTCGGCTTTCTTTAAATTTTCACAGGCATTAAGCAACAGATCGTATGAATTGTCCCAACTTTGAGTATAGATGTCTCCAAAGTTAAGTGAGTAGATCATACACTCGGCAAAATTCAATCCGCCTAATTTTGCATTGACCCCTTCGTTTATAAATTTGTAATAGTCCAACGTCGATGTCCAGCTTATTCCTCCGACCAATCCTATTTTCTTCATTTTTTTGTTTATCGTGGTTTGATATTTTAGTAAGTTTTCAGGGAACTTAAATTGATGAGCTAATTTTTAGCGCTGCCTTAGCTACTAATTTTTCAGTGTCAATTTCATCATAATGTCAATCTGCTCGTCGTTGCCCAGTTTGAATATATGTTTGTCAAATGCTGTAAATCCATTTTTTTCATAGAAACGGATCGCTCTCGGGTTTTGTTCCCAAACGCCCAGCCATATAAAATCTGCATTGATGCCTTTAGCAAGTTCAATGGCTTTTTCGTAGAGAATTTGTCCTACTTTTTTTCCGTGAAACTCTCTCAGCACGTAGATCCTTTCAATTTCAAGTGCTTTTTCACTTTTGATCTCAGTTTGTGAATCGCCGTAATTTATCTTTAAGTAACCGATAATTTCATTTTCAGACTCTGCAAAATAGAACTCTGCATTTTCATCCGATAGTTCACCTTCGACTTTCTCTGTTGAAAATGCAGTTTCCAAGTATGATCTCAAATTTTCCTCGGTGTTGTCCGAAGAAAATGTTTCGGAAAATGTGAGCTTTCCAATTTTTTGTAGGCTGATAAGATCTTTGTTTTCTGCTTTTCTTAATTTTACATCTTGCATTTTGTCTGTTCTTATTTTTTTCTGCAGACAAAACTCTCAATTCTATATCAGTAATAATTTAACAAATGATAAAAAAACAATACTATTTTATGTTAGCTCTGATGCGGCTTAAGCTCACTTGTGTGATCCCTAAATAAGAGGCTATATATCCTAGCTGAACTCTTTGTAATAAGTTGGGATAGTTTTTTAACAGAAGTTCATACCGATCGGCAGCATTTCCGAAATGCCTTGCTAGCAATCTGTCTTCTGCCCTTAAAAGCAGATTTTCCGCAAACTTGATACCCCAATTGGCGATCTCTATATTTTCACAGTATAACTTTCGCAGGTTTTGTGTATTGAGTTTGTAAACTGTACAATCTTCCAGCAGTTCAACACTTTCATAGCCTTTCTCATTGGCAATATAACTTTTGAAAGAAATGATGGTTTCTCCTTCTTTCCCAAAGGAAAATGTAGTTTCATCGCCATCATTTTGAATAAATGTTCTGGCGATTCCATTTTTGATAAAGTAAAAATTTTTTTCATGTTTATCCTGTTGGATGATCACATGATTTTTAGGAAAATTAAGTTCAGTGATGTGGCTTTTGAGTATCTGCTTAGAAGATTCTGACAAGGGATAGATCCTATCAAGTATTTGTTCAATGTCCATTACGATCATTATGTGGATGTAGGTTTACAACTATTCAAAGATACAAATTTCTGATGCCTTGCCATCTTCACATGATGAATCTCCAATAAGCAGATCATATTTCAACTGCTATGATTGCATATGAGGCTATCCGATTTTCTATAGCGAATATATTCCGTGGTCACTGCTGAAAAAAATCTTTTTGGGTATCCGGGAGCATGGATTCCAAACCCTCCGCAAAAAATATTTCAGACTTTCATCAAATCTTATTTCTCTTTTTTAGGTGGAAATTCAATTCCTTCTTTTTTAATAAGGTCATACCCATACATCATAATAGTTTCAATAACAGGAATAGCCTTTTTGCCTTTAGAGGTCAAACTGTATTCTACTTTGGGAGGTACCACAGGAAATACCTCCCTGTTTATTAATCCTTTACTTTCCAATTCTCTTAACTGGCTTGTGAGCATCTTGTCCGTGATATGCGGAATGTCCCTTTTTAGTTCGCTAAAACGAAGAGGCTTTTCCTGTAATCGCCATAAAATAGGCATTTTCCAAGTACCGCCAATATGGCTTAGCGCAAATTCTATAGGTGTATAGTACAGTCTTTTATCGTGAAAAAATTCAGGCATAAAGATAATTTCTTAGTAATACTTTCCAAAAAGTTAGTATATAACTTATAGGTAAGTATATAGTTTATAGATAGTTCGTTTTGCAAATTTGCAAAAAAATTATTTATATGAAATCAAAAAGAATACTTTACATTTTGGCATTAGGTATTTTTGGAATTGCCACAACCGAGTTTGGAGTTATTGGCATATTGCCACAATTGGCATCTGTGTTCGGAGTAACTATTGAGAAGGCTGGCTGGTTATTGAGTGGCTTTGCATTAACCGTTGCTATTTCAGGACCATTTATGATGATGCTTTTATATTCTTTCAACAGAAAAAATTTGATGGTATTTACATTGGCAATATTTATTCTGTCAAATTTGCTTTCCATTTTTGCACCTAATTTCTGGCTGTTGTTGATAGCAAGAATTTTACCTGCATTATTTCATCCCGTTTACTGGTCAATCGGACTTTCTACTGCTGCAAATATAGTTCCTGAAAGAGATGCTCCGAAGGCAGTGAGCATTGTTTTTGGTGGCTTTACCATTGCAAGTATTTTGGGCGTACCCTTTGCTACATTGATAGCAGATGTATTTAATTGGCAATCGTCCTTTGTTCTATATGCCATTATAAATATAATTTCACTTGTAGGATTATTACTTTTTTTACCAGATATTCCAATTCCAAACAAAAAAGAAACAGGTTCAAAAGGCACTATTTTAAAAAAGAAAGTTTTGTGGATGAACTTATTATTAGCTTGTTTTATGATTGCCGCGATGTACGCCACTTATGGATATATGGCGGACTATCTGAGCAATGTAAGTAAGATGAATGGAAAGCAGATAAGTATTTTGCTATTTATTTTTGGGATAACTGGAGTTTTGGGAAATCAATTAGCCGGTAAATTTTTATCTAAAAGTATTTACACGACAACGCTTTTTTTTATTCCCGCTTTGGCAGTTGTACACATTTTACTTTATATTTCAGGCACACAATTTCTGCCAATTGCAGTAATGGTAAGCATTTGGGGCTTGGTACATACGGGTGGTTTTTTAATAAGTAATATCAATGTAACATCTTCTGCACCCGAAAATCCTGAATTTATCAATAGCATTTTTACTTCCTGTGGCAATATTGCAGTTACCTTGGGCACCACCATTGGAGGTTTCTGGATTTCGCATTTCGGTGTCCATCAAATTATTTGGTCTAGCATATTGTGTTTAGCGATCTCTTTCTTAGTACTTATTCTTAAAAAGAAAATATGCTGATATGACATTATTATTTAATACAGTTCATTAATATTCTTTGGTAAGATCGGTGGCACAATTGACCCTTTTCCATTGATTGTTGCACCTGCGTGTGCTACATTTCTTGCTCCTTCAAGAAAAGGAATTGGGAAATTCAATTCGGGTTTCGAGATCTCATCTAAATAATCAATTTCTTCTTTTGTAAGTTCTATGGAAAGAGCATTCAAATTGCTTGTTAAATGTTGCATTGTCCTAACGCCCATAAGGGTAGATATTACGCCAGGTCTCGCCATTACCCAGGACAAAGCAATAGCTGTTGGTGTTGCATTTTTATTTTTTGAAACTTTCAATAATCTGTCAATAATTTGATACGTTTTCTCCGGAAATTCAGGGTTGTCATATCTTTCACTCTGTTTTTGTCCCTTATTTTCTCTCGTATATTTTCCAGTCAAAATTCCTTGTTTTAATGGTGACCAGGGCATAATCCCTAAGCCCATTTCTTGAGCCATTGGAACCAATTCTCCCTCAGCGGTCCGCTCTAGTAAAGAGTATTCCATTTGCAAACCAATAAAAGAAGACCATCCACGGAAATGAGAAATTACCTGGGCTTGAGAAATTTTCCAAGCAGGAGTATCTGAAATTGCGATGTAACGCACTTTACCCGAGGTAACAAGGTCGTTTAGCGCAGACATTGTTTCTTCTATAGGCGTGAATTCATCATAAGCGTGAACCCAGTAGAGGTCAATATAGTCTGTTTGCAATCTTCGCAATGAGTTTTCAAGAGATTGTATAATGGTCTTTCTATTTGTACCTCCACCATTAGGATCTCCGGGGTACATATTACCGAAAAATTTTGTTGAGAGTACTAAGCGATCCCTTCGAATACTACTTTCTTTTAAATAGTCGCCAATAATTTTTTCCGAGTGTCCTTTGGTATAAATATTTGCAGTATCTATGATATTTCCACCAAGATCAATATATTTTGCTAGAATTTCTTTTGAGCTTTCCGGTGTTGCGCCATATTCCCAATCCATACCAAAAGTCATCGTGCCAAGTGTTAAAGGGCTTATCCTTAATCCTGATTTTCCAAATGTTCTATAATGTGTTAAATCCATTTATATTTATTTTGCTGTATGATCTGCAGTTTACCTGGCATGTTATTATCCTATAAATTTTTCAAAATCTACATCAAACTTAGTGGGTATAAATTCGATGATTTCATAATCGGCGATTTGATTTTGATAAAAAGGATCCTCTTTGATTAATTCCTGTAATTCATCCAATGTGGTGTGATGTGCAAGGATTATTCCGCCCGTTCTTGGATTTTTCCTGCCGGAAACTATGAATTTCTTTGCTGAATAATACGTGTTCAAAAAAAACAGATGTGCTTCGAAATATTTTTCTACTTCTTCAATTGGTCTGATGTATGTTAAAGAGATAATGAACATTTTTTATTTGTTCCAATTAATTATTGACCAATTTCATTGCGTCTGGAGTATATCTTTCACCAGTATTGGGGTATTCCTCAATGATTTGCTCGATTTTGACAATATCACCCTCACTCAAAACTACATCAACGGCTTTTGCATTTTGCTCCAGGTATTTGCGCTTTTTAGTTCCGGGGATCGGTGTAATGTTTTCACCTTTGGCCAATAACCAGGCGAGTGCTAATTGAGCGGTACTGATCTGTTTATCGTTTGCCAAGGTCTTTAATTCAGTCATTAATTTTTGATTATTGACTAGATGCTCCCCTTGAAATCGTGGTAAAGCCAAGCGCGTATCGCTTTTGTCAAGTTGTTCTATTCCTTCAAAATTATCGGTGAACA
>Ga0116227_10015192_pt1 | contig 11467 bp, 13 predicted proteins | sample S1TSphgellanicum_FD_89693 | JGI IMG/M metagenome (GOLD analysis project Ga0116227, IMG submission 89693) | Host-associated microbial communities from peat moss isolated from Minnesota, USA - S1T2_Fb - Sphagnum magellanicum MG | ecosystem: Host-associated > Plants > Peat moss > Unclassified... | reverse complement strand
GTGTGGAGTTTCCTCAATTAATATAATTAAATCTCCAGGTATACCACCGTTTGGTGCAGCATTACCTTTTCCACTCATGCTTAACTGCATACCTTCACTTACACCAGCAGGGATGTTAATGGTAATGGTTTCTTCACCACGTACTACACCCTCGCCATGGCAAACATTACATTTAGCCGTAATTTGCTGTCCGCTACCATTACAAGTTGGGCAGGTAGATGCTGTTTGCATCTGGCCTAAAATGGTATTGGTTACGCGTCTTACTTGTCCGCTACCGCCACAAGTACCGCAAGTACTTACAGATGATTGATCTTTGGCACCAGTGCCATCACAGGTTTTACAAGAAATTAGTTTATTTACCTTAATTTTCTTCTCTGCACCATGAGCAATTTCTTCCAGCGTTAATTTAACTTTAATGCGGAGATTAGAGCCTTTCGCTACACGACGACCACCTCGTTGCTGGCCACCGCCACCACCGCCAAAAAAGCTTTCAAAAGGATTATGTCCACCAAAAATATCTCCAAAGTTGCTGAAGATATCATCCATATTCATATTACCGCCACCGCCGTAACCACCTGATGCGCTACTGCCAACACCGGCATGACCAAACTGATCATAACGTTGTTTCTTCTCAGCACTGCTTAAAACTTCGTAAGCTTCTGCTGCTTCCTTAAATTTATCTTCTGCAGCCTTATCGCCAGGGTTCTTATCCGGGTGATATTTAATGGCCATCTTCCGATAGGCTTTTTTTATCTCATCAGCTGCGGCACTTTTGCTAACGCCTAATACATCGTAATAATCTCTTTTACTCATCTTCTTTTTAAAATGATTGAATTATTGAAGGATTGAATTAGAGAATGTATAAACCATTCAATCATTCGTTCATTCTGGCATTCAATAATTAATTTACGCGCCTACTACAACTTTAGCAAAGCGGATTACATTATCATTAAGGGTATAGCCTTTTTCCACTTCATCAATTACTTTTCCTTTCAAATCCTCAGTAGGAGCAGGGATATTGGTAATGGCTTCGTGGAAATCTGTATTAAATGGCTCATTAATGCTTGACACATCTTTTAAACCTTTTTGTGCAAGTGTGTTTTTGAATTTGGTGCTTACCAAAAGGATGCCCTCTTTAACTGGTGCAACATCTGCAGCGGTTTCCATTGCCTTTAAAGCACGATCAAAATCATCCAGAACGGGTAATAATGATACAATTACATCTTTTCCGGCAGTTTGTAACAACTCAACACGTTCTTTTTGTGTACGGCGTTTATAGTTGTCAAACTCAGCATATAACCTTAAATATTTATCATTAAGCTGTTGAACTTCTGCTTGTAACTTTTCTTCTGCCGATAATTCAGGAGTTTCTACTGTCTGATTTACCGTGGTATCAGTTTGTTCTGCATTTTCAACTGGATTTTCTGATGTATTTTCAGGATTCACTATATTTTCGTCTTTATCGTTATTTTTCTTCTTGTTAAACATAATATACAGGCTGAATTTTTTGTGTTAATGTCAACTATTTTGCCATTAACCTAAATCAGCCAAGCTGGCAGATTTATTTAACGTAATCTGAACAGATTGACAGTGGACGTAAGATTGTTGATTTTACAGATACGATTTTGGCAGAAAGAGAGATAGATGATTGCTGGTTTAGATTACGATTTTAGCTTTAAAGTTTGATGATCAAATATGCTAAAATCGTAATTCTACAAACCTAACCCCTAAGCAATTTGTGCGCCTTCCAATACGGCACCATTTTCACATTTAATAATGCGTGATGGAAAGGTGCGAATAATATGATAATCATGAGTAGCCATTAAAACGGCTGTTCCTGCCTGGCTAATCTGCCTTAATAGCGTTACAATTTCTTCAGATGTTTCAGGGTCCAGATTTCCGGTTGGCTCATCTGCAAGAATAATTTCCGGATCATTTAACAGCGCTCTGGCAATTACAATTCGTTGTTGTTCACCCCCAGAAATTTCATGAGGCATTTTTCTGATTTTTGAGCGTAAGCCTACTTTATCCAGTACATCTTTAATCCGCTCATTAATTAACTTTGCATCAGTCCAGCCGGTGGCTTTTAAAACAAATTCCAGGTTTTTCTCAATGGTACGATCAGTAAGCAATTGAAAATCCTGAAAAACAACACCTAGTTTACGGCGTAGAAATGGTACCTGGCTTTCTTTTAAGTTCTTTAAATCAAAACCGGCAATATTTCCTTCTCCATTACCAATATGTAAATCGCCATATAATATCTTTAGTAAGCTACTTTTACCAGAACCGGTCTGGCCGATTAAAAAAATGAACTCATCTTTTTCAATATGTAAATTTACGTTAGAAAGTACCAAGTGTTTCTGTTGAAAAACATCAACATTGCTTAAGTGAATTACTGCGTTTCCTGCCATTTTATATTTCTAATTTAGCAATCTGCCCGAAAGGCAAATCTTTAATCATTTCCATAATGTAATCTTGTTTATCTGCCAGCCCTAATTTTTCTAAGGATTTATCTGGTCTGTCTACCCTAAAATATGCCAAGAGTGTAAATTTATCATCTCTTAATTGCACATAATCTGGAATTTTGGCGATGCCTTTAACTTTAACGATATACATTGTTTTCAAAAATAACTATTTAAGCTGAAAGCTGAAAGGCAAAAGATGATAGGGATCAGTATTCCTTTGATACTTACAACAACAGATTTATGCCAGTTTATTTAAAAATTGAACTGTATTTATATTGTCTGCATAATCCCAAAGCTTAGGGTGCTGACTTTCACCGAATTGAAATTTTGGCAGACTTATATCAGCTTTTGAAATGATGCATTGAATGTTTTCAGCCTGTGCTTTTAACTGATTTTCAACCGTGGCCAGATTTTCATATTCCTGATAAAATAAAACCGCAAGTGGCGAGGTAAGTTGCTCATCTTCCTTTAGCAACAGAAATCCATTGTCAAAGTGTTTAGCCATATTCACCAGGTAAATAGACTTATTATAATCGTAATTATTTTGATATTTAAAATGATTGATGATGTTTTGATGATGCTCAATTCCTTCGTAAAATCGGGCAATATCATATCCCTTAGGGTAATAGAGTTTTGAAACGTTTCTACAGCCAAGTCCGAAATAATCAAAAATGTCTGCACCAAGATTGTTAATATCTTCCTCACTTTCAGTTCCATCAAGCACAGCTACACTATTTCTGTTTTTTCTGATGATATTAGGTACCTTACTGAAATAATAATCGAAATATCTTGAAGAATTGTTACTTCCAGTCGCAATTACGGCATCAAAATCCTTTAGCCTTTCTACGTATTCAATTTTATCATTAAATGCAGGTTCAATAGCGATTAATTCAGCAATTACCATTTTAATTAATTTGTCATCAGATGACGATAGCTTAATCAGGGCTATATTGCCGGTAGCTAATACGCAAAGCACATCATGAAAGCCAACCATAGGAATATTCCCGGCGAGGATTAAACCGATTTTTTTTGCTGATGAAGTAAACTGAACAGTTTCAAACCATTGATCTACATCCGCATCATTTAACATTTCAGAAAATGATAGAATTGCCTTTTCTATATACGCTAAAGTAAACCAGGCATTGCTGTTTTGTACCTGATAAATGGAGTCTCCTAAAACATCAGTAGGATGAGCAAGTTTTTTGCCAAGTGTTTTGAATGCAATTATTGCTTTTTCCTGTGTTAAAACTGACATATTTAGAATTATTATTAATTGATTATATCTTATATTTGCAGCGCAAAGGTAAACTAAGCAAAAGAATTAGACGAAGACATGGCGATTAAAATAACAGATGAGTGTATAAATTGTGGGGCTTGTGAACCGGAATGCCCTAATAACGCAATTTACGATGCCGGTACTGCATGGCGATTTTCTGATGGTACGAATTTAGAAGGTATCATCGATTTTGGTAATCAACAAATAGAAGCTGATTCTGCTCAGGAAGCTGTTTCTGATGAAGTTTATTATATTGTATCTGATAAATGTACCGAGTGTAAAGGATTTCATGATGAACCTCAATGTGCTGCGGTTTGTCCGGTAGATTGTTGTGTGGATGATGAAGATATCCGCGAAACGGAAGAAGAATTATTAGCTAAAAAAGCTTGGTTACATCAAGAAGGATAAGCTTTGAAAATATAAAATGAAGGCGCTATTTTTAGCGCCTTTTTAATTTAAAGATATTTCATAATTTTTGAATTCTTTCTTCTACACTAAAATCTCCTCTAATTTCCAATACCTCCCTATTTAAACCCTTTATCCAGTCTTCATGCACTTTTAAAGATCTACCTTTGAAGCCAGATTCTTTTGGATCAATATCGTATTGGGTTGCCCAATCCATAAACTCCTGATAATTTTTATTCCGGTCGGGGTCATCATAAATGGCTGAACCATATCTTTCAAATTCTCTTTCTTTCAATCTCTTCAGTCTCACATCAGGCGGAATCCAGAGAAATACGATTAAATCAAATTTGGGAAACACATTGCTACCCCAACTTACGCTCGACCCTCCAAAAATCCAATGATCAGTATCCGTTAAAGCTTTTTTAATAAGTTGATTTCTTTCTTCAGGGTTGCGTTTTGAAGTAAAAGGTGGATCAGTGGGCAACCAGAAATATTGGTCGCTATCAAAATAGGGGATATTTAATTTCTTCGCCAGGGCATGACCGAGCGTAGTAACACCGGAAGCAGAAGCCCCAAATAAATGAATTTTCATTTTGTTTGATTGAAAAATCTAACCTCAAAAATCGCATTTATTTGGGATATTCCAAAAATTGTAAAATTGATATTTAAGTACAGGGATATTGCCTTGTAAAAACAGATTCGATATTATCGCTTTGGTTAAAGGCTTATCTCAATTATTTATTATCTTGATAAATTAATGCTTTAAACTGATTAGGCAATTGTCCGTGAGACAATGGTGATTGCTGAACATAGATTTGCGCAACCATCTTCTTTTTGGGGTCTACCCAATACGTTGAACCGAAAAACCCACCCCATCCATAAGAGCCGGCTGTTTGTCCCAATTTTTTACTTCCCTTATCAGAAACCACCTCAAAACCCAATCCAAAATAATTATCTCCAAATGGTATATTGCCAATTTGATTTTTTGTCATTAAGGCTACGCTGTTTTTTGATAAAATTCTTTTACCCTTGTATTCACCACCATTTAAAAGCATCTGCAAAAAGGTTCCATAATCTTTAGAGGTAGATACCAACCCGGCACCACCTGCAAAATAACCATTTTCATTGATCGGGTAATTAATGGATGATCCCTTAACTACACCATCTACCCAGGGTATAACTGCTTTGGTTTTTGGATTTTCGGTATAAACAGATGATAATCTTGGCTGTTTATTTTTAGGCAAAGCGAAATAAGTGTCGTTCATGCCCAGCGGAGTGAAAATTCTTTCTCTAAAAAACTGATCAAGATTTAAACCAGATGTTACCTCAACTAACCTGCCTAATACATCCATGCCTAAACTATATTGCCATTTTTGGCCTGGCTCAGAAGAGAGTGGAAGCTTACCCAATTTATCAATATCGGTTTTCAATAGTTTTTTATGATCTACAAATCCTGCTGAAATATCTGCCTTAGCGTAAATGGCCTGCATTTCAGGCGAGCCAATTTGTGCATATCCAAGTCCGGAGGTGTGAGTAAGCAATTCACGGATGGTGATTTCATTTTTTGCAGGTCTGGTGGTATAAGTGGAATCTTTCGGATTAAATTTTACTAAAATTTCAGGATTTTTAAAGGTGGGGAGGTATTTGGAAATGGGATCATCAAGTGAAAATTTGCCTTCTTCTAGAAGCATCATAACCGCAACACTGGTAATCGCCTTAGTTTGTGAGGCAATTCTTAAAATATCATCTGTTTTGAATGGTCTTCCTACTTGATTGCCAAACGCCTTGTTGTAAACCGTTTTGCCATCAATGGCGATGTTTGCGGTAATCCCTTTTATCCAGCCGCTATCCAGGTATTGTTTAAAAAGTTGATCGATCTGCCGGATCTTTTTTTCAGAAATGAAAAAAGATGTGCTGTTGGTTTGTGCCTGTGTTAACTGGCAAGTAAATAATACAAACAGGAGCTGGAAATAAATTATTTTTCTCATTGGCTTTCGTGAATTATTCTGCAGATACGTCCCATTTATTTGGAATAATCAATACCGGACATGCAGATTTCCTGGCCACATGCTGTGCCACACTACCCATTAAAAAGTGATATAAACCTGTTCTGCCATAAGTTCCGATAACGATCAGGTCTGATCCCCATTCATCTGATTGTTGGATAATACCATGAGCGGCAGTATCTACCACACTTAAATAGGTTGTTTGAATGCCATTGCCATATTTATTTTCAATTTCCTTTAGTAAGATATGGCTATTCTCTTCACTGTTGTCATAGGTTTCTAAAAATACAGGCGCCAGTGTTAAATCGGGATTTACATTTGCAGGAACGGGCTCTATAATATTAACCAACGCCACTTCAGCCTGAAATTTTTCAGCCATATCGTAACCAGTTTTAGCTGCTTTTTCTGAACAGGTGCTGTTGTCCACAGCAATTAATATTTTTTTAAAATTCATATCGGAAAGATTAAATAATCATCATAAAAATAACAAATTTAGGGGCGAAATGTTAGACAATTGATTAATTTATTAGTTTTACGGATATCTTTACCGATCATAACCAGATGGAAAATCAATATGGAATTTGTAGGGTTGCTGTAGCACCTTTAAGAGCTGAACCTTCAGATCGAGCAGAAATTGTTTCGCAGCTTTTGTTTGGCGATCACGTAGAAATTCTTAAAAAAGATGAGCGCTGGTGGCTCATTCAAAATGGTTATGATGGCTATCAAGGCTGGATGGATTTCAGGCAGCTGGCTACCATTACCCAGGATCAGTTTATAGATTTGCAAGAATGTAAGTGGTTGGCACCCTTGAGTTTCAACAATGTATTAACGGCTACCGATGGAAGTTTGTATCATTTAAATCCGGCTAGCAACCTGCCTTACCTAGCAGAAGGGTTTTGTTATATCGGAAAGGAGAAGTATCGGTTAAACTTCGAGCCGCATGATCCAACAAAAGTAAATTTTAAGGCAGATGTTGAAGCAACAGCAAAGTTTTTTCAAAACATACCTTATTTATGGGGCGGTAGACACTTGTTTGGGATGGATTGCTCTGGCTTTGTGCAAACGGTTTTTAAAATGTTGAATATCAAATTAAACAGGGATGCTTCTCAGCAGGCAGAACAAGGTGAACTGGTTGGTTTTCTAGCAGAATGCAGGCCTGGTGATGTAGCTTTTTTTGATAATGAAGAAGGAAAAATTACCCATGTGGGTATTATGCTGGGGTCGAACGAGATTATTCATGCTTCTGCAAAAGTAAAGATAGATCCGATTGATGATGAGGGGATTTTTAATAGGGAATTGGGTGTTTACAGCCATAAATTGAGGATTATTAAACGGTTTGTGGAATAAACCCCCAAAGCGGCATCATATTATAAAAACTGATTTATGGCAACTTCTTTTAAACTAATAATAAATGAGCCATGTACAGCACATTGGGCTGAGATGAAAGCGCATCAAAATGGTAAGTTTTGCATCGGTTGTCAAAAGGCAGTTGTTGATTTTACTCAATTTTCTGATGCTGAATTGAAGAATTGGTTTGTTCGAAATCAAGGTAAAGGCTGTGGCAGATTTAAACCAGAGCAACTTAACCGTTTAATTGAAAAAAAATCAAATTTTTCAGTAGGAAATTTTAAACCTGGTTTAGTTGCTGCGTCATTAATAGCGCTATTAAGTTTTCCAAAGCTTGGAAATGCAATTAATACTAAACCTTTCGCTACTTTTCAGAGCGACAGTCGAAAATCATTTTCCAAAAACATCGAGTGTAAGAATGTATCAGAAGATTTGGTGACCATTAGTGGAACTGTGATCGATAAAGATGAAAAGCAGCCTATTATTGGTGCAAATATAAGAGTAAAAGGCTCATCTATAAGCGCTGTTACGGATAAGGATGGAAATTTTGAACTTGTTTTAGATAGAAATAAATTCAAAAAAAATGTGATTTTAGATTTAAGGTATATTGGTTATGAGGGTAAAAACATAAAAATAAACTTATCCAAAAAAGCACGTATTGTAATTGGCTTGAAAATGGGAAGCTATATTTTAGGCGGATTTGGAGTATTAAAACAACCAACATTTCTTGAAAAAATTGCCCAGTTTTTGAATGGATAAAACATTACAAATGCATCTCCCAAACCATTACCTGCCTGTCATCGCCTGTAGAAATTAAAAACTTTCCATCATTGCTCCAAATAATTTTATTGATGGAATGCGTGTGCCCAATACCCGCTTTTTCTAAACTTAATATTTTATACAGCTTAAGGCCTTCTGCATCCCAAAGTTTAATACTTTTATCCTGACTACTCGTTGCAAAGTAAGGTAGGGTAGGATGGAAGGCTATATCATATACAGTAAACATGTGCGCCGGAATGGTGTTAATCAATTCATAGCCAGGTAAAGTCCAAATCTTCAATTGCGCATCTCTGCTGCCAGAAATTAAATATTTTCCGTTCGGATGATAAGCCAAAGAAGTAACAGGTAAAGTATGACTATCTAAATTTTGTTTAGTGCTGTAGTCTGCAAGATGATAGATTTTTACCAGGTGATCTTTGCAGCCAAAAGCAATTTCCTTTTCATCAGTTGAAATGGCAATTGCCCTAACCGTATCGTATGCAGCTTGGAAACGATAAACTTCCGTAAAATCTTTTAATGACCAAACTGCCACAGTTCCATCTTCACCTGTTGTTAGCAGCTCGTTTTTACTTCTAACCGTTTGAATATTGAAAATGGGCTTGGTGTGTGCATTAATTCGGGCAATTACTTTTTCTCCCTTTAAATCATAGACACTAAAAGCGCCACTGCGCTCTCCAACAAAAAGCTGATTATTGTAATAATGCAAACAGTAAACAGAGCTTTGTACAGGCATTTTAACCTTTATAAAAGCCATGGTATTTAATGACCATTCCACTATACCTTTATCATTCCCTGCACTAAAAAATGTTTCATCCTGATCTGAATTCGCCAAAGCATACACAGGATTTTGATGGCCTGAAAGGGTTTTGAGGTGTTTAAGCATAAGAGTTGAAGGTTGTGGATTACAAGTTGCAGGTCAGGTAGCCGATGGCTTAGTAAATTTCTAGTTCAATTAATAAATCAATAATTGGATTTCTAAAGAAGTAAACCGGTATTATGATCAATAATGTTAATATGAATGACTTTGTCCTTTTAATTTTATGTATTTTTAGATTAATCCCTGTCAAAATTATTAAAATTAAAACAATAAAAATTAAGGCGCCCCACTCGTCAATAAATACGTTGATTGGTAAAGCCTCAATTCTTGCTAATTCAGCACCTTTTCCATAAGCACCCCAATAAATAAGAGGAATAATTAAGGTGTATGAGAAGAAACATACTAAAGCAGAAATTATAAATACTAAAAGAAAATGCCAAATTTCGGTTTTAGCCTTTAAAATGGTTTCAAAAATATCTGTCATTTCTAAAGCAATTTGCCTTGTAACTCACAACTTGTAACTCGCAACTTTACTGATGTCTCTTTTCCAAATTCTTTGCAATATCTTGAATGGATAAACCTTTTTCTTTCAATAAAAATAGCAGGTGAAAAACTAAATCAGATGCTTCGCCAATCAATTCTTCCTCACTTTCAGCAAGTGCGGCGATAACTGTTTCTACCCCTTCTTCACCAACCTTTTGTGCAATTTTATTCAAACCTTTGCTGCGCATCTTATTAATGTAAGAGCCCTCAACAGGATTTTCGTATCGATCAGTTATGATATTTTCGAGCTCAAAAATAAAATTCTGATTAAAATCTGTTTTAAAACAGCTGCGGCTACCGGTGTGACAGGTTGGTCCAACTGCATCTGCTTTTATCAAGATCGTGTCGTTATCACAATCCACAAAAAGTTCTTTTACATACAAGAAATTGTTGCTGGTTTCTCCTTTCGTCCAAAGGCGGTTTTTTGAGCGGGAAAAGAAAGTTACTTTGCCTTCCGTTTGTGTTTTTTCCAAAGCTTCAGCATTCATATAACCTAGCATTAAAACTTCAAGGGTTTTATAATCCTGAATAATAACAGGAAGTAAGCCGGCTGTTTTATCCCAATCAAGAGATTGTATATCGATGTTCATTTTTATGATGTTGCCTCGCAATGACGAGTGTATTTATTAATTTATAATCTTACGGGGATTCCATGTCCTCGCAACTCTTTCTTTAAATCAGGTATTAAAATTTCACCATAGTGAAATACGGATGCTGCTAACGCTGCATCTACGTTGGCTTTTTGGAAAACCTCTGTAAAGTGTTCCATGCTACCTGCTCCGCCTGAGGCTATAATTGGAATGTTGATCATTTGGTTAATCCGGCCTAACAAACCGCAATCAAAACCAGCTTTAGTGCCATCATGATCCATAGAAGTTAACAAAATTTCTCCTGCACCCAAATCTTCTGCCTGCTTAATCCAGTTTTCAGTTTCCAGTTCTGTAATTAAGCGCCCTCCATTTAAATGAACCATATTTTTACCGTCAACGTATTTAGTATCAACAGCCAAAACCACAAACTGAACACCAAAAGCTTTGGCCAGTTCTTCAATAAGTTTTGGATTCCTTACTGCCGCAGAATTAATACTGATCTTATCGGCACCAGCATTTAATAAAGCCTCCGCATCAGCAATTTCAGTAATGCCACCACCAATGGTGAAAGGAATATTGAGCTGGCGTGCAACAGATTTTACCATCTCAATCATCGTTTTACGACGTTCGTGAGTGGCTGTTATGTCTAAGAAAACCAACTCATCAGCACCTTGTTGTGCATATTGAGCTGCTAATTCTACAGGGTCGCCTGCATCGCGTAAATCAACAAAGTTTACACCTTTTACTGTGCGGCCATCTTTAACATCTAAACAAGGAATTATTCTTTTACTTAAACCCCCTCCGCCCCCTAAAGGTGGAACTATAAATTGCTCAGCCTGCATGGCTTTATTTATTTTGTTCAAAACAATGTCTATGTTTTTATAAATTTCTTCGTTTTTAAATCTAATAACCTTTATTCCAAAAGCTTCAATTGCTGCCTGTCTTTCTAAATCATTCTCAAAAATTTCTTTTATATTGTGGATGCTGCCATCTAATTCAATGATTAATTTTTTCTCATGACAATAGAAATCAGCAATAAAGGAAGAAATTGGATGCTGTCGTCTAAATTTTACACCTAGTTTCTTTTCTTTAAGATGTTCCCATAATAATTTTTCAGCATCTGTGACCGTATTTCTTAACTTCTTGGCGTTTTCAAAAATGATGTTCGAAGCACCATAAAACATTTTTGGTTCATTGACTTGCAAAAAATCAAGATCATCATCAATTAAACCCCAATT
>Ga0116227_10015191_pt1 | contig 11467 bp, 4 predicted proteins | sample S1TSphgellanicum_FD_89693 | JGI IMG/M metagenome (GOLD analysis project Ga0116227, IMG submission 89693) | Host-associated microbial communities from peat moss isolated from Minnesota, USA - S1T2_Fb - Sphagnum magellanicum MG | ecosystem: Host-associated > Plants > Peat moss > Unclassified... | reverse complement strand
CACCACCTTCCCCCTTATAGTATACTCTGCAGCTCTCCACGGAGGCTACATCCAAATGGCTATTTTTCCCGGGACTCCCGAGTGGGAGTCCCGAAATCGCGCCCAATGGGACTCCCGCGACTTTAGAGCCCCATAACTTTGCAAGAAGACCTCGGACCGTGATGCGGTCTAAAGCAAAGTTGTAGCTCTCGTCGAGACCTTTCTAACGATATGTGGCACGCCCCCTGCAGCTAAGTAAATCGGGTCGATTCTTGACTTTTTGTGGTCGGGAGTCAAACTGGCAGTTCGACTCACGGCCCTTCTTTTGGCCATAACTTGTGTTTCAGATGTTTGAATGAGCAATGCGAGCCCATTTTAGACATCTACGCTTCAAGAGCTTTCCAATGATATAAAGAACGCCACAAGACATTGAGGTTTGACCCTTGCAATCACTCTCTGAAGTTTCGGGAGTCCACCGAGATTCCATCTCCCCAAGTGGGAGTTGCCTTGGGAGTGTGAGGGTTCACTCCCTCATACTCCCTCACACTTTCTAACACTCTCGGGAGTATGTGATGTGACTCCCGAGCTTCCTCTTGCCTTAACTCCCGGGCTTCCTCTTGGCCCGCACTCTTGCAATGCCTTTGCCTTGATTCCCGGGCTTCCTTCCTCTTGGCCCACACTCTTGCAATGCCTTTGCCTTGATTCCCGGGCTTCCTTCCTCTTGGCCCGTAACCTTGTAACCCCCTTAGCCTTGGTCGCGAGCCCAAAGCTAGGGTTGTGACAATGTAATTCTTACAAAAATGTAGGTACCTATTTTGGTTACAAGACTTGACGAAACTTGTTGTCTTGTCCAAATCTATATATTACTCATTTTTGAAGCACAAATGGTTCAGTTCTTTGGGCTAAATATTGTTTTTAAAATGTAGTAAACCTTTCTAACATCACTCCTTCTAACAAGTACTCATAAACACTCTATAACCACTAAGATTGTAATGTAAACAAATGAACATCATAGGTTTGATCAAGTACTCCAATAGTTTCAATCTAGTTGAGTAACCTATTTAGTGCATCTGCCATTAAATGAAATCTACCAAGTTTATAAACAATCTTGAAATCATACTCCAAAAATAGTAACAACCATTTAGTTAACCTACCAAAAACTTATGGTTTGTAAACTAAATATACCAAAGCCATATGGTCTACAAAAAATGTGAACTTGTTGCTTAACAGGTAATGCCTAAACTTGTGTATGGCATAGACTATAGTTGGAGCCTCTCTCTTTGTAGTAATGTAATTCCTCTCAACATAATTTAATAGTCTTGATGAATACATAACATGTTGATCTATCTTACCTATTAGGTTCTGGACCAATATTGCCCTTATTGCTAGTTAAGATGCATCAGTATGAACATGAAATTCTAGTTCCTAGTTAAGACTGATAAATATAAGAGCTTGAATGTACCGATTCTTGATGTCTTTCCAAGCAGTTTGATAATTAGTAGTCCATTCGGATATTTCATTTTTCCTGAGTAACTTAGTAATTGATGCCATAATAGAAGTAAATTTTTTTATGAAACATTTGTAAAATTGTGCCATTCCATTGAACATTTAAAATTTTAAAAATCCACACAAATTTTAATTTTTTCATTTTTCTTAGGCACTACAACTATAGGTGATAGCCAAATAACCTCTTCAACATGTTTAATAAAACCTACAGTAAGCAATTTGTCAATATTCTGTTTAACAATTGCTACATAATTACAATTCAACCAGTATCTTGCTTGATGAGCAGGTGGTATCAACGTATCCAACCCAATCTAATGTTGAGTTATTTTAGGTGGTATGCCCTTCAAATCTTTGTAAGTCCACATTAAAATGTCTTTGAATTCTTTCAACAATTCAATTAATTGGGAATTGACAACAAGTTCCAGATCAATGTTGACCTTAACTTGTAGGTTCTCTTTAAAACCCAGGTTCATCTTGGTCAACTACTATTCTTTGGTGATAATCCGACCAGCAATGTGAAGGTTTTGAACTCTTATCTGAACAGGCGTTTCATCAATCTCCATTTCTCTTACTTCAAGTTGGAAAAAAATCTTTTACAAATGCTACATGAAAGTATTAGGAGGTATAATTATCTAAATAAGTAATGTAGATACCAATTTGATAAGTTTATCATATAGAATAAATGATACAAGTACTGGTTTGTTAGGTACAAATACTTGTTCAACTAAGTTCAACAGGCTAATAAAATCAAACTAACAAATTGGTGTAAGAACAAATTTAGTTCCTATCAAAAACAATCATGGTTCGATAATAAACATTAAGTCTTCTTCCTCATTATATATTCTAGAATGGAATTCCTAACATACTAACACAAGTTCTAGACACTTAGTTGTTGCTCCAAGTTTCTTTATAATAGGTATAATTCTAATTATACCCATTCCTTGTATAGTGATAGTATTGTTGCCCCAATCATGAAACACTTTGGCATCTCTTAGCCAAGGACGGCCTAACAACATAGAATAGCTAGAATGTAGGACACTATTTTGTATCATGGTATAAGGAATTCCATGGACAAGAATCTTAAGATTTTTTCTTAGACCTAAGGGTTTAATAATGGTTTAATCAACCATGTGTAAGTTGTATGGTGTTGGTTTTGGTTTAATAGACCTAACTGCACTCTTAGTTTTTCCATAATGATGTTAACTTCAAAACCACCATCTACTTCTTTCTTCCTTGAACCTGTATCATTGCCATTTGATGATCAATGGCAACTAAAACAACTGTCGGGTCTAGTAAAACAGGTTTTGATGGTCTTGGATTAAGTATGTAGTGTTTGATATTAGCTCACTTCAATGACCAAGGTCACCAATTAGAATTATAAGCGTATTGAACCACTTTCCTTGATTTTAAATGCGAACCACCTAATTTTGTATTTTTGGAAATTGGAACGAGTAGCAAAACACTAGCAACACCATTTATGGTACAACATGTTGCCATGATTAAACCAATTATCCCACTTAAAGGTGGAACAAGTTTAGAGATCATACCCTTACCTATTTAGATTCTTTCTACACCTATTCAGGTTACTACTACTACTACTGAACTTGTGGAAAGTAATGATAAGTCTATCAAGGAATAGTTTGAACTTGTTAGTCCTTCATTTATTATCTTTAATAGTGGAACCGGACCCTTAAGGTTCCTACTTCCTATTTTACTTTTGACCCCACACTAGATAGGTATAGGTAGGCCTCTCTATCTACGGAACAATCCCTATGTTCTGTTTTTCAATAAAATACGGCGCGCTATAGAAATAAAATATGGAAAATACGGAATTTATTCAGAAATATCTTCTATCATTGGCTTTCATTGCCAATTCTTCAGCAAAGAGCAAATCTGACGGCAGTGTAAGATCCCTTCAAATGAAAAAGGAGTAATATTCGATCGGTGTAGATCCTTTTCCCATTTCAAAACTGAGAAATCGCTTTCAACGATGGCCGTGTTGGGGAAAGGAGAAGCCAAGCCCCCACAGAACTCCATCAGCTCAGGAAACCGGTCCTTAATGGATGGGGTCTTCCAAGCGTCGTTGAAGTCTGTTTGCTCACTGTGACGAGCCAAGGCAGTTTAAAGCCTTGGCTCCTTGCTAACGGCATTCAAAAGCTTTTTGTGTTGATCCACAATCAAATCAATGGAATTCTGAGGCAAAGAAATTGATAGTTGATTGTGGAATTTTACGACTAACTGAACGACGTCGCGTGGTTTCAACGCTAGCAGTTCGTGCGGCAAGCAAGGAGGCATGCCATCGGTATTGGTGTTGTTCACTTCGTCGCGCAAAGCCTCGACTGAGCTCAACCTGTTGACGATCGATAAAAGGATTTCGCCAATGGCATCCAAAACTTTAGTGCATTCTTCTAGTTCTAGCACATCAAGAATTTGGTTGGCGAAGATGCCCTGATCTTGAATGAATCCCCTTAGGTCAGCATAACTGACCTGCCTCTCCCCAATAATGATGACGTCCTACACGGCCGGTAAAGTGTCATCATCGGTAGTGAGTTCCACGAAAGCAAAACCCTGTAAAGAATCCAGCAGTGATTGAATGACAGCCGTTTATTGCTGTAAAGTCACCTGCCGGCCTTGCAAGCTCTTGTTGCACTCACTAATGTGCGTTGAGATCTCGCTAATGACAGAGATCAAGATCCAGAAAGCAGGAGTTGGAAGCTGGTCAAAACGATCGGATGGTTCCGTTTTAGCAAAATATGTTACAATTTCCGATCACTTCTCAACCAAAAATCGAGCAACGCGCAACATAGAAGCCCACCGAGTGGCTGAAAGGTTCAGACAGATGGCTTGCATTTCCTCAACGAGGTTCTTTTGGTGCCTCAAGAACGAAATAATGGAGGTAAGCGTCTTGTAAAAGTTACAACCTACTCGCTTGTAAACCTTCTGCATAATGATGTCTATTTGATGCAACAGACACCACACTTGCATGAAGTTTGGCTTCACAACATTTTGGATCCGTGTCACAACTCCAGAAAGACACCCAGTCATATTTGCTGCCCCGTCCGCAGAGCAACCAATCAACTTGTCTTTCCATAAAGGACAAACAACGTCAAACAGTTTCTCAAACATTTCGAACGTGGCCAAGCTAGTGTGCCGACCAGCAAATGGGAGAGTAATCAGATGAAGGTTTTCCAAAGCAGAGTTTTGATAGTACCGAATGCGAACATCAACCCAAGAGGTTTGCTGAAGGTCGGTTGACGCGTCAAATGCCACTGAAAACGCCCATTTGCTGCATAGAACTTGCGAAATGTGTTCAATCGAAAAGGCACATGCAACTATGGCATAGGAAGCAACCAAGTAATCGCTGCAAGCGCCGAGCTTTGGAATGTCGCAAACCTCTTTTGCATCATGAATTGCATTTGCAACCATGGCAAACGACATTCCACGTCCAACATAACGCGTCGCTAGCAAGAATTGCTTCGACTTGGTGATCTTTACGAGATAGCTACCGTCTTCCTTCCGTTTAAAAAGAGACAATGCGTTTTCACGTGTTTGCCCTTCCATGTTAGTTGGATGCCAGAGCATGTCGCCAATCACAACATCAACGATGCTGCTGCTGACAGTCAATGTGATAGCTTCAGATCGGGGCTCAATGTAATGGCATATAATTTCAGCGTGCTTGACAGCAACGTCGAAATATTTTGATTTCTCCTGATGTGCCAACCCTTGGTATTCTTCCCATCAAGTTTTGTGATTCAGGCGAAGGTGCTGCGTGTAATTATTGGTTCGAAATGGAGGTCCTTCGAACGTCCAAGTCATCAACGATTTTTTAGAAGAGCCTTCGCAACCAAAGCATATGCAAAATTGGCAGCGGACAGCAACAACTTTAGAAGACATCGGGTCGCGGGCTATAATGGAAAGTCCATATTGTATGGCGTGTTTCGTCTGGAAGGGCGTCTTGCGAGCTCCAGCTTTGCAGGGACGCTTCGGAGCAGGCTCAAAGGTCTCCATCGATCGAGCAAGAATGCAATAAATGGCAAGGGAACATCGTTTGGTGATCCGAAAATGCGCCACGGACTTTCAAAACTGAAATAAAGTTTTTTTTTGATATCGTTAAAAAACGGCACCTTACGAAAATGAAATACGGAACTTACGGATTCTATTCATAGATTTCCGTATATAGAGAGGCCTGGGTATAGGTCAAGAAATTGTTTTGATTATAAACACCTCACATATTTCAAAGGTATTTATGACACCCATAGTGACCTTTGAAGAAACACATAATCGACAAAAGATTTATGTAACACCAACAAGTTTTTAGATTTTGAGCCAAGTTGAACCTATGGAGGAAACAAGTGTTGAACATGTCGAAGAAGTTGTTACCCGACCAATTGCAAAATATCAAGAGCACCTAGAGCCTTGAGTTAGCTTTTTGAGAACAAAATGTAGTTTTTGAGGGGGATAATGTTACCCAAATTTAATAACAAGTGCCTTAACAAGTTATAGGTTTAGGCAAGTTGTTATATTTAATAGGTGATTTAACTAACTTGTTATATTAACCTAACCTGTGGCATTAACCTAACTGGTTACAGAAAGTGATAAGGAACATTACACTAGGTTAATAGATAGGTTGACAGGTTGATAGTCAATTGGTAGTTTGTAGAACATGTAGTTGGGAGAACTTGTAGTGGAATAGGTGGTTAAACAGGGCGTAGTTTTTAAAATTTTGGCATTATTAGTTTAGTACTGGCTGATGACTATTTAAATGGTTTGTTATGACTATTTAAATTTTGAATTAATTAGTATAAAGATTAAAAGGACAGACCTATGCAGAGAGACTTTTTGATGTTTTTTTTTATTTTGTGTTTTTTTTTCACTTGGAAACATGAGAGGATTTTTTGTTTCATCAATATTTTTCTTAAAGATATGTGTAATTTGAATACATGTTAGTTTAAGACTTGTAGATAGATTTATAATTTTTAGTGTTAATATACATGTTGATGTTTTAAGAACCTATTGTTAAAAAATTCAAAAGTTGAAAACTTAATAGGAATAGGAAAAACTCATTAACATCAATAAATAAAAATCTTGATGAAATTCTTTGGTAATCATAATTACATTGAAAAAAACTTTAGAATGTGCACAATAACATTTTGAAACCCAAAGTTCATTTTGATGCAATGATTAGAAGAAAAGGATTGAATAAAATCAATGTACATAAAATAAATAACATACATTTTTTCAATGGTCACTGGGTTTCATGTTTTTGATTCATGAAATATTACTAAACAAAAGAAAATTGAAAAAATAATGTAATGCCCATGTATAAAATTTCTTTCTATTTCATATGGTAGTGGGTTTTTCTTTTTTAAAACATTTATTATGATTTTATTACTCAACAAGTGCAAAAAAACACATTTTTGAGAGGATTTTCAACCAAAAATTAAAAACTCCTAGTTTAAATTAAATTAATGTATATCAATATCATTTTTCACAAAAAAATTCACCCAAAAATTCCATCCATAACCTTAGTTTTGAAATATATATTTATTTTTTCATACCTTGTGATAGGTATTATTTTGTTGAAAATATATTCCATACATTCAAGTTTTTCAATGTTTTTTGTACTTTTAAAAAGAATTGATTCATTTAAGTTTAAAACTAATCAAATATATTTAAAACAAACAAAAAATTTAATAGTTCAAGATGTGTTATCGATACATTACCAAAATATATAATTACAAAAAAATTAATTTGTGATTATAATTTGGGGGGGGCATAGTGTGTTTGTACACTAGAAGAAAAATTCAAATTTGTGATTGGTGTTTGCAGCTACTTTTTGGTTGTGAGTAACAATTTGCAATTAAAAACCCTTTAGTCACTTAAAACTAGTCACATGTTCAAATTAGTCGCAAATTTGATACATCACAATGACATCATCAATGTTTGATGGAGGTACAAACAATGAATATAGTTTCATCCATTGTATGTAATACCACATGTGTATGGGCATTTATGACTAGTTGGTGTAACTATTTTGGTGTCATCCATAAAACTAGTAATTTCGACATGTGGCAACATTTGGTAATTTAATCCACTATAAATTTGGAATAATCTAAGATGTTTGATTCATATACTTGGTTGGTATTAGATCATGCCACTTAGTGCAATAAAAATTTGCCACATGAATATTACCATACATCAAACTAAACAAGTAGGTTTGTAGGTGTAGGTATGTTGTATGGCTTGTTCAATCTATTTACCTAGGTTAATTACCTAGGTAGGTAGGTAGGTCGATTAAGGAGGAATGTAAATGAAAAGCAAATACATATTTTTTTTGAAAAATTTGGATTTTCCCTTTGGGTTAAACCTTTTTTATTGGGTCATCCCAAATGTCAAATTGTTTCAATATGAAATTATAATACAAAACACCTCTTTTATGTAATGTTCAAAATGGAAGTGGAAGACAAAGAATATGCATGGGATAAAATTTTGAAGTTGTAAGTAAGTCAATGAGTGATTGATTAACTAACTTAATAATTAACTAGTTATCTACTTGATTAATTATTTGATTAGCCACCTACCTAGTTATCAACTAACCTATTATTTATTACTCCATTAATTATAAAACCTTCTAGTAGCATCAATAACTATTATTTAATAGTTATTATCAACTAATTAATTAATCAACTTTAATATTAACAATTAATTATCAATTAATTAAAAATCTAGTAACTTATTTATATCCAACTTATAAATTAATTAATTATGAATTGGGATGCATCATAATCAAATGAGGCAATGATGACAAAGCACTTAACCACAAATGGGCCTTTTTTGAATATTTTGATTTTTTTACAATTTTTTTTCAAACAAAGATTTGTTTTGTAACATGTTATTAAAAAAATTCCCAATAAATTACAATACTTGTGTTAATTTTTTTTAATAAAGATGAATTTTCTAAAAATGTACAAATTTTGTGAGATTTTATGTTTTGTTTTGAAAAGTGATCATAATTTCAAATCATACTAAAATATTTAGAACAAATTTCTTTGATGAACATGACATTAAAATGGTATTACATAAATATTTTTTGAAAAATTGACAATTTTTTGATTTTTTGACATGGTTTTTGGCTCGTTTGCCTATGATCACACCCATTGTCAATTAGTAATTCATAAATTAAAAAAGGTTATTAATATATTAATTCATTAATAATTAATAAAAATAAATTTTCAAATAACTAATAATGATTTAATTTAGAATAATTTTTAAAATTATGTGACTAATTAATCATTATTTATATTTAAATATTGAAATAATTAATAATTAAAACTAATATTAAGTTAACCAACTAATTAGCTTTAAGGTATAAATTAATAGTAAATAATGTTTTCTAAATAATAATAGTTGTTAACTATAGATTATTTATCAATCATCAACTTATTAATGAACTAACTAATCATTTTGAATTAATCAACATTAATTAATTTAATTAACTTGTAACTATTAGTAGTTATTACCTATTAATATAGTATGGATTAAGGCATGTAACCCCATTATAACTTTACATACCTTTAGTATACATTTAATGATATCATAATATCAAAGTCATTTAACCTTAATAATATAAACCTTGGATAAACATGTAGTATGGACATGATATATTTTGTATATAAATATCTTTAATACAAACTTAATGTATTCATCATATACATATCTAATTTTTATGAATGATTGATATATTTTAATATGCTCTAAATATGAGTTACATATTACTTTCATACATCCATTTTACATAACCCCATTGTATACATGTACATCTTAGTATGCTTTTAATAAATTTTGAAATTCACTTACTACACCTTTGTGTACCCTAAAGGTTGTAATTAGTTTTGGTCATGTATTTGTGACATTTAATGGGCCACAAAAGGTCTTCTAAGATGAAATATTGAAAAAATCATTTTGTTGAAATGATGAATAAGCTAGTAGTCATAGCATAATCACAATAATTTGATTTATAATTGCAAATGTTACCATGATTAGTTGTAAGTTATGACTGTTAATCACACATAGTCACAAATGGAATGGTTGTATATTGGCCTATTTCTACTAATGTTACTTAAGCTCGGCAAATGAAATGAAGGGGGCAAACTTTTAGGATAAAAAAAAATGCATGTTATTCAATTCCCCATAGGTGAGATAATAATTTTTGAATGCTATAGAATGCCATAAAACACATTATATATATAATAAACATAGTGCATGAAGTGTGAAGTGAAATGGTCAACAAGTAGAAAGTATTTACATTAAGTGCAATCTTCGAACTTCTTTATCATGAGTCCTTTTCTTGGCCCATAATAGTATGTAGTGTTGCATCCATTGTTTGGTAATTTCAACTTCTACTAAAGTGGCTTGTTCCTACTTATTGTTGATAAATTGAATCCATCTCCAAAAAATCCTTGTTTAGAAACATTCACAATGTATTTCAATGGACAAAACAGCAACAAGACTAAAACCATGGTAATCATAAAAAACAACAAATGAAAGTCGAACAATGTCCATAAATGTACATATAAGAAAGTTTAACTTTTTGATCAAAAGCAAAATGTTCCCACATTGAACGACTGATGTGATTTTGGGGCTTGCTTTGTATCCTTGGTTCTTTTTCATCAAATTGTTGCGATGTGCACAACCACCTTGAACCTTCAAGCTTCTAGGAAACACCATTGAACTAGAAACATTATCGAACTAAACATTAATGGCACTGTCACCCTAAACTTTAAAGGTTTTCTGGAGTCTTGAATCCATGTACAAGCTTTTAGAATCTATGAAATGACTAGAATCAAGGATTTATGAAAGCTAGATTTTACAATCTACAAGTTGTCATTTTAACCTCTAATACTTAAATTGTACAAATCAAATAACTCAAAATGACAAGCAAATGAGCTTACATAGCCTATTACTGGTGAATTGAGGTGCACATTGGAAGGTTGAGTGATGAAAAACTTCATCATTCATTGCTACTGGTGAAAAAGAAGTTTTAGGGTTTAGTGAGAGTGAGAAACCTCCGCATTAAGGCATTGGAACTATGGTAATGGTCCCAAGAAGATGTTGCAATGACGTCGTTTTTAAGGTCCCAATTTCTAAATGGACATGTTGCACAGTCATTTGCCTTTTGACTATATTTTTGCCGCCAACAAAAAAAAAAAAAAAAAAAAACCTAGTTTGGTTTAGTTCCATTTACATTGCACCCATTTAAAGGTGCATTCACACTTGGTGTTATTGATTCTAATATTAAGTCCCTTAACACCAAGCTTGTCATTTAGAACCTAAACCTATTTAACACGAAGATTTTGTGTTAAGTTAACATTGACTTAATATTAAATAATCACCCAATGTTTAACATTGGGTGTCACCTAAGATGCCACCTAGATTTTCATTTATCATTGACTTAATATTAGGTGTGAATGCACTTTAAAGCTAATAAGGTGTGTTATACACAATGGCCCTACCATAAATTAATATCAACAATCGATAATGTATGATAAATTGGTCATAAGCTAGGGAAACTTTTTAAAAATTTTGTTTAATAGTACACCATTATGTTGTTGTAAAAGAAAAATTGTAATGATTTTTTTTTTCATTTTTAAACATCACATTAATTATGAGGAATCCAAAAAGGATCTCACATTAAATGATGACATGTTCTAGGAACATATGTAAACATTTAAAACATTGTTACCAAACCAAAACCAATAGGGAAATGTCCCAACATGATTTTCATATTTTTGCAAATTTAATGATTTAAAAAAAAAGGGATCGAATATTTTCTTTTCAAATTTATTTTGCACATTTGTCCAAAATTTCAAAACCAAAAAAAAAAAAAAAAAAAAAAAAAATTTTTTTTAAATTTTTTTTTGGAAAAATGTTTCCTCATTCAATTTTTTTTTTTTCTTTTTAAAAAGTTAATATTTTTTTTTGT
>Ga0116227_10015189_pt1 | contig 11467 bp, 10 predicted proteins | sample S1TSphgellanicum_FD_89693 | JGI IMG/M metagenome (GOLD analysis project Ga0116227, IMG submission 89693) | Host-associated microbial communities from peat moss isolated from Minnesota, USA - S1T2_Fb - Sphagnum magellanicum MG | ecosystem: Host-associated > Plants > Peat moss > Unclassified... | reverse complement strand
GCCTTCACATTGAAAAGGAATATGGCCAGTGAGGAGCTCATAACACACCATGCCAAAACCATACACATCTGCTGCTGTTGTATATGTGGGCCTGATATCCTCCTTCACTGCTTTCAGCACTTCGGGTGGCCTCCAAAACCCGGTGCCCACAACGCCGTCCGACGTCTCGTAGTCCCCAACAGAAACGAAAACCGAATCATAGGCCAAATCTTCCTTTAATTCGACTTTTCGAGAATAATGAATTCGAATTCCAATCTCCTTGTTATCAACTGGATCCACAAAGATGTTGGAGGCTTTGAGGTCTCTGTGTATGATTCCAATCCGACACAGATCTGCCATTCCAAAAGCGATCATGCTCATCATGCTCAATGTCGAGTGATAAGGAAAAGGCATCATCATCATTTGCGTAGCATCATCGTCCTGCATGTTGCTGCGCATCCGAGGCTTGAGATAGTCCATTCTCTTGTCGATAAGATTTCGCAAATCTCCTCGACAGGCTTCCATGACAACCGACACCTCTCCGGTGATATTATCCTCTGAGAGGCCAATCAGGCGGCAAACGCACAACTTGAATTCTGAGTTCACACGTTGTATTCGCCTTCGCAACTCGTGAACTGCACGAACTCCGAGACGGCCTTTGTATCTTTTGACGACCACATATTCCGAATACCCCGGTCTCCGGGTGTATTTAGCCAAGGACACATGTGCCTGGCCCCCTACTGCGATGGACTTTACTATTTCAAGTTGCGATGGATCTATTGATGTTAGTTCCAGCAGGTCGCGAAGCCTTTGGTCCTCATATTTATCTGTCTCCTGCACAAGGCGAGCCGCTGGATCCTCCTCCGCCTCTGCAAGCTCAGTCCAAAGGTGCTCAGGTGCGCTCCCGTAGTACGTCTGTTGGCGTAGTTCCCGTAGATTTGGATCCTCCTCCGCCTGTAGCTCGCTCCCAACGCAATCCCAGTATTTGCTAGAGCATGATGCGTCCATGGCGTTTCAAATCAAGGCTGGCTGGCTCACTACTCGTGACGATTTGATCATTAACTGGGGAAAGTAGAGAGAGATTCACCAAAACTGCAAGAACACACTTGGGAGTTGGATAACACTAATATGCAAGTAAGACAAGACAAGAACGTGGGTGCCGGGGGGGGTGTATATAGACGGAAAGAAAGCGGGATGAACGAGACAGCAGTTGCGATAAAGAGATGGAGAAGCTGAGCATTCTCATCAACAAAACGTACCTATAAAAAAGCAAGCTTGAGAGAGACGAAGACGAGCGCCGCGCTGTGGTCGGTGATGAGAAAAAGAACTTGAGCGACAAGCATAAATGCGAAGAAGCAGGGCGTTGACGGATACGCGGAAAAAGCAAGCAATTTGTGCAACAGTTCGCCGTCGGCTTCCCCGATACAAAGCCAGAAGCTGCTGAAAGGTCTGACATTACGGATCCTAGGAAACGCGCCGGGAAGGGACCCACCACTGGCAAGTCACATGGAGCTTGACAGACTGTACGGATACGCGTGAATCAGAAGAGCCCGGCTTCGCAAACCTGGGAAATCGACGGAGACTGGTCCCGCAGCTGTGGATGTGTTTCCACCATCTTAGGGACTATCGGTTTTAGACTCTTTCGCGCACTGTATCGTCGGGCAAACTTTCAGTTTTATCACGCCAGTCTTATTACTGGCCCAAAGCGTGCTTGCTTGCTTGCTGGCAACCCAGCCTGTTAGGTCTTTGTCCGATCTTGCAGCATTTTGCATACTGGGGTTTTTCTTTCTTAGTATCGGGACCGCCTCCAAAGAAGAGAGGCCGATCCTATGGTGGTCTTGGTGATTGGGGTAGCGGGATTTGTTGGCCAGAACTCAGCTCTTTCTTGCTTTGAAAAAACGTGGTGATGGGGGCGTTGTGGGCATCGATAATTTCAACAGCTACTACGAGATTTCTCTGAAGAGATCAGCAGGGCAACAGCCTTTTGCGAAGCATCTCATTTTTTGTGATTGATGTTGACATACAACAAAATGCATTTCTTCTCAACACCGTTTTTTTCAAAGCTGGTCCAGATCACCCATGAGATGCATCTTGCAGCCCAAGCTGCTCTACGCTATGCAATGGAGAATCCAGGCTCATATGTGCGGAGCAACATTGCTCAACTGGTGAATAGGTATCTTTGAGATATATGCAAGCCTGCAAATCCACAGTCATCCGCAGCTTGGGCTTCATCAAGCTCTGTGTAATATGGGTTGTTGACCACAAAGGTACACACTCTTTCTTTCCCCGTTGAACTTTCTCACCAAGTCAGTACACCACAATAAAGAATATAATTTACCAAGTCCTTAGCATATATGGCTCAGAGATGCCTTCAGGGTAACATAATTTTCACAATGTGGCCACACTGCACATGATTTCTAACGGTTATGGTTGTCCAAAAAGATTACTGACTCGGCTTGTTTCCTGGGAACTTTGGCAGGTTCCCCATTCTCAGAGCTGGACCAAACTGATCAACCTGCAAGTCTCCATGCAGGAAGAAAGAAGCCTGGAGAGGAGATTGCGCATGAATACATATAACCACATCTATGGACTTTCCATCAGTGGCGTGCAGTTTTTCACTATTTATGCGCCAGGGGCTAGACCCAATATGACCTACTTTTCCTTCACTCGGGATATCTTGAATGGGAAACCCATCAACACATATACAAAGGAGCCAACAACAAAGATTTGGCTCATGATTTCACTTACATTGATGAGATTGTCAAAACTGGATGTGTTGCATCTCTTGATGTGGTGGACAAAAGCACAAGTAGTGGAGGGAAGAAGACAGGTCATGTGTGGCTGTGGATTTTTAACCTCGGTAAGCTAGTACTCCAGACACTATTGCCTACCTTGGTTGACATTCTTCAGAAGTATCTCAACTTGAAATCGAAAAGAAACATTGTGAAAATGCCTTGTGATGGTGATGTCCCCTTCACCAATCCCAACAACATCTCTGCAGCTGAGGCTTAGCTGCAATACAAGCCACAAACAAATATTGAAGCAGGGATTGAAGAAGTTTGTGAAATGGTATTTGAGCTACTACAGTGACAACACACCTCATGAACCACTCATAGCTCAGCAACCATGATCGGTCAAACTCATCATCTCATAAGGTACAAAAATTTACATCTTACATCTGTGCGCAGAATAGATTAAAAACCATGTCTGCTCCTTTGTTATCTCATAGATTCAAAATGCACTGTTCTTATTCTTGCTATCACAAACTGAAAGACATTGAGATTATTCTTGGGAGGTCATGTTTCCAAGCAGTCCTTTGCTCTGTCACTATTGTTTAACCACCACACTTGTTACATATCATGCAGGATCCAATATAAAGTTCGAAAAAGAAAAGTGTTATGTATGATTGGCCCCATTCTTCTTGTCATATCAAAATTGATGCATGTCTATCATGTGTTCCATTTCTATCAATTTTTTAAGAATGTTTGAATTTGCTAATTTTAGGGACTAGGGATTGGAGAATGATTTGGGCTTGCCCAATGGAAAGCTGAATCAGAAAATTTGGCTGTGTATGGCCTGTTCTCTGGTGTGAAAAGTCAGGGTTCAGAAGTGGGGCCAGAGCGAACCCACACCCACCAGCACACTGTGACAGATGGATTGTAGGTGATCAGGAAACAGTTTTTTGTTGGGTGGTAGTTTTCCTTAGGCTAGCTCAGTGGGGGTTGATTTTCTTTTGCTGCTTGATGTTGTGTGGATTGGTGGTGTTGGTCTCATTGCCTATTTCTATGTTTGTTTGCAAGCTTGAATTTGCATTTGCACTTGAAGAGGCCATGTGGGTCCATGTGCACATCATTGAAAAGTGTTTGGGATTTCGATGTCGATGTGGGGAGTAACTTGGTGGGCATGTATCCAAAATGTGTTCACTTGGCACATGTGAAACATGGACAATGACAAAAGGCACTGGAACTGTTTCAACAAATTTACAATAGGAAGGTATTTTGTGGAATTCTGTTACTTTTGGATCATTTGCAATGGTGGGATGAGACATGGAAGAAGGTAAATGAACATCAATCTTGTCAGCATTTGCATGTCAGTTGGAGCCATAGCTCAAGTTTGTGTCAATCTTGTTGCTCTCTGTCGGTTGCTATCCTGACATGGTCTGAACTTTGGCAAAAATCTCTCTTGATCCTTTGCATTGGTGGATTTGTGCACTAACAGATATGCAATATAATCTATCAGCTCTGTCTTTATTTCCATGATCATTGAGGGCTGATTTTGGTTGGTTTGCAAGTAGGAAGTCGTAAAATCCAGGGATGTGTTGATGATACCAATTTCCTGAGCACATGATTGAGAAGGAAGTTGTCTTAGCTGTCACAAATCATCAATCCCAAGAGTGGTGTAAAAGTTGCTTTGCTACTGGTGGCTTTACAATGAGCACAACCCAATTTAAGTAACTAAATCTGCTTCAGACACTGAAGGTTGGCTCATGATGAGCACAACCCACAATCTGACTGACTTGAACCTGATTCATGGAAACGAGCAAAAAAATCTGAATCCGCTTGAAATGCCTAAAGGTTTAAAGTGAACCCAAAAACAGAATTTTTCAAACCCAAATGTAGATCTAGATTCTGGATCCAAGTATCTGTGAACCAGCTTTCTATTGCAAGAGTTAATGGTTTATTTTCAGAGAGAATATCACTGCGTGTGGATAGCTAAATTCATACATACCCCATTGGCAAACCAAATTTAGAAGGGGGAGCTGAAAGCTAGTGGCATTGGAAAGGCGGCTAAACTGCAAGGGATACAGTGGTTAGATTCAAGCATTGACTCCAAAATTACTTCCAATCTGAATTTTGGAAGTGTGAACCTTAAACCCTAGAAAGAAGGAAGCTGGAGCAACAAGCATAATCTTCAAGAAGAAGGTTGGTGCATACGCGTAAAAACAAGCAACTGGTGCCACAGAACAAGCCATCTGGAAACCACTGTGACACTGTGAGTGCTTTAACACAGGCATTGGGCTCCCACAAATCACACTACAACTAATAAAGCTTAAACTATGGGCTTAGTAGTGCGCACCTCATTACATCCAACTTCACTTCAAATGCATGCTACCATTGTATCTGAAGCTATCCGACCATCACATGCACTGGGTACTCAATTGTTTCCCCATTTTGTGAACATAGGAGGCAGAGGCAGATATTGATGAGAACACTAGCTTGTCTGTACCAGCTTCATCTGGACACAAACCAAAAAAATAGTTCAAAAATGTGCAAGGTACTGATGATCACCACTCTTGAAATGAGAGAATGACTTGTAGAAATGGGTTCATTTCTTATGCATGGTGATCTTATATCCATGTGAAGAGAGATGTGCCAAATAGGCAGTCCAACAAAGTAGGCCCTCACTTCCCATTGTACCCTTGCTTGGCGTCTGCCACATTAGACAAAGCAGCTACATTGGTATTAACAAAGTAAATAAACAAATAAACGAAAAACACCCAAGAGAAGGAAAAAGAAAGGATCTAAGTCCAAACACTTTCTTTCAGTCAGGAAATCAAGTTCTGAGAAACTGGTGATAGCATAGTTCTGCATCTATATATGTAACAACTTTTGAAATACTGTAGTAGCTTGGCGGCTTCAATTATGTTTGCCACATAATTAATTAATTAATTTTGAGAATTCCATTTCAGAACAAACAAAATATTCCAGAATATTAGTTCAAAACATTCTTCATTTTCCTCCGCAAATTTTTTTTCTTTCAGGAAAATACTTTTTGAAAATTTTGGATATTTAAAAATATTTTTAATTTGTGACCAAACCACCCAGGTTCTCTCCCCTATCCCTCTTTCCCTCTCTCCCTGGTGACTTTGGAGAGAACACCTAACAAGGTACCCTGTAGTAAGTGGATCATGCCATTTGTCTCTAGGTGTCCTATCTAAAGAAGAGAGAACAAACAAAGAAAAAGGCCTCAAATTCCTAAGTGGTGCCAGATCCAGAGGGGGATTGGAATTTTGGAAAAACTTGGTTCTGCTTCCAAGTGGGTTAAGCCTTAGGGTGGGGGAGTCCGTAGAATTGGGAAGTTTTTAGGGGGGCATTTGAGGGCACAAGGCTTGCAAAATTTGGGGATGAATTAGGAAGGTTTGGGAGCTTCTTGGGGTTTGAAATAGGGTTGAATTGAGGGGCTGTCTGAGATAAATACAGGGTGCATTCAGAGTTGTATTTTTGGGAAAATAGAGCAGATTTAGAGATATCTTAGGATGCATAATTCGCCATCTTTTTAGTTGTAGACCTATGAAATTGCCACTTTTAAAAAAAGATTTGAACAAATTTTTAGATGTCTTCTTTAAAAATAGCCACATTTAAATAGTAAATTCTAGTAGGTCGCCATTATATAGTATGATTTTTTATTTTTTCTAGTTTTCTATTTGTTTTGTAACCACATTTAGATAAATCCTTTTTTTGGCTTATCACCACTTTGGGTGTGACATGAAAAAACAAAAAAACAGAACACTATTTTTGACCTTATTTGAAAACCATGAACCCTCTTTAGACTTCAAGTTCCATCCTTTGACCTTTGACCTTCCTTCTTGAAACTTACACCAATGATCATTGAAAGGTTGCTTTTCTTGCAAAAAGATCTCAAGCTTTTGTTCAGTTCTTCAACATAATTATTTTGTATATGGCCTTTAGACCTACGTCCTAAATATCACAAACGCCTAGAAAAGAGAATATGGATGTTAATTGAAACGATTAACAATTTGTTTAACATATACACTGTTGGTTAAACAAGTCAAAAGTTTATATAAAATGTAATGTTCCTCAAGACCATGATTAGACATAAGTTACACTTGCCTCTTCATGGAAAGCCACAAAAGGAACACTTTGGCATTCTTAAGGTTAATCATGTGTGAATTGCAACCCGTAAGCACCTCCCAAAATTTTGCATTTTAATTTAACCTTTGTTGAATGAGAGCAAACCTAAACACATTTTTTAACAATGGAGTGTTTTGCAAGTTCAGTTGTAATCAAGGATTGGTTTGCAAGCACTTAAATTTGCATCATAAATCATTTGATCCTCCTTGACTAGTTTACTTTTGGACAAGTTAACTCCTTGGAGCATATTGTTCCCTTTAAGTGCATGAAACAAACCAAGATGTGCTCTAGGGGTTGGGGGATTGATATGAGTAGCAATATTCCCATGCAACATTGTAATGACAATTGTTGTATCAATTGGTTAATGCAAAACATGTTTGCAACAATTTGCCAAGTCCTAGGCTCTAGAGCAATATCAGACATTAACATTGTGAGTCTTGTTGGCTTGGAAGCCTATACCCAAATTGTGTAAAAACACATCTAACAATCTATTTAAATTGTCAATGTTCCACTCGTCATTAGGAAAGTCTGGGCACTTAAATTTGGTGTTCTTCATCAACATATCAAACAACCCTACTCCTTTCCAACTATGCTCATGAATCATTGTCCCCTTGAACTTCAAGCTTTCCAAGACCTAGTTAGATTTCAAAACCTTGAACAACTTTTTAGCAAAATGTTGCCTAGTCCTTGAAGAATGCAAGTTGGAGCATTAACATCCACCTCAAGAGACTTCAAACTCTTGCTTCCACCAATAGCAATTTCTAATTCTTGTTGATCATGAAGACTGGGATTCTCCATATCTTCTGTATCTTATGGGAAATAATGAAAATCAATCTCGAGGGTTTCTAGCACACAACCCAGTGACATAAGTTCTGTTATTAGATCGTCCACACCACTTTCCTTGTTGATGATAAAGCATTCCCCATCCTGCTCAGCCGATGAATTTCCTAGTGAGGCAATCACTCTCTTCACAAATCGCACTGTAACTAATAAAGCTAAAACTACGTGCCTAGTACTGGATATGTCATTACATCCTACTTCTCTTCAAATGCACACTACCACTGTATGTGGAGCTGAGCTACCTGACTGTCACATGCACCAGGTCCTTAATTGTTTCTGCGTTTTGTGAACAGAGGATGCAGAGGCAGAATTGATGAGAACACTAAGTTGTCTGACCCAGTTTGGGTCTGCATACAAAAGAAAAAGTTAAAAATTGTGCGAAGTGTTGATCAACACCTAGTAGAAATGTGTTCATTTTCTTATGCATGTCGCTTTTATATCCATGGAAAGAGAGATACAGGCCAATTGCTGGAGATTGCCAAAGAGTTTGACATAATTTATATCTTCTTATGGGATTACATATAAGGTGACGGCATTGTTAAATTCCATCGTTATTCGCCACATTCACATAAGCAATAATGTTAATGCCCACGATAAATGTTCATCATGCCATTAACAGGGCCCCCATAACAAGTTGCAGCTGGTCACACATCTGTCTTAAGATGCTTGCAAAGGGCCAGACTGAACCAGCACCCACCAGCACATCATTCACTGGATGTCCTTATGACTCAGTTGTGGATGAACCTCAAGGGAGTTAATTATCTGGTTTCACGTCGGTAACCCATTCTGTAAGAAGTAGGTCCTACATGTAACGAGGTAGGTACAAAAATAGGTATCTACTAGGTAAGTAGATGGTTTGTACATGGGTAAGTAAGGGCTGTTGTTACTACGCACTCAGTGACAACACACTTGTAGGTATGCAGTTAAGAAAGTAACGAAGTTGACCACCTTTTTGTGCTAGTGAACTGGAACCCAATGGAAAATTGTTTCCTCACCATTTACCATCCATCTTTCATTGTGCCCTGGAACAGGCTGTTCGGTGCTGGTTCTGTCTGGCGCAAGCTTGCATAGCATATATAAGATGCTGACTTTAACAAATTTCTTAAGTTTGCACCCAACCATGTCTTCATACCGATTTTTTGGAAATTGTTAAGTAGGGCAAGGTTTTTGAATGCTGGCAGAATAAATTGTACTGGCAGCACAGGCCCTGTATTTTTCTTCACTGTTGCCCTCGGCCCATTAAGGCCCACTAGGATGGCATGTTACAGGGCCATGGGAAATTGTAAAGGGGGGAAGGGCAACAAGAAACAAAGAAAAACAGGGCCTGTGCTGGCAGTACTTTTTGTACCACCAACATTCAAGAACCCATTTTTTGTTGATTTAACAGTTTCGCAAATTTTGTTGTGGTGTTCTCTCGTTTTATTCATCCGTCATAACAATATTTTATCCACTTGGAATGCAGTAGCCTTCACTGAACAAGGAAAGAGATTTTGTCTCATGACTTGAAGTTTCTTCAAAATAGGTTTGTTTCCAAAAATTCTATCCCAGAGGTGTGAAACTATTCATATCTAGAGAAAAGAAAAACTTTTAGGAAAACATATATGAAATGATCCAAAGGATCATGAAATACACAAGCACTGCACATGTTGAACAAATTAAGTGCAATGCCAATGTCAATGCTATTACATGACAAGTGGCCTTCAGGAAGTGGGGCCAATTTCTTTTGGTTTTCATCCCTTATGCAACTTCAGGAAATAAGTTAGCTTCCTTAGATTTTCATACATTTTACAATTTCAGAGATGCCTTCTTGGAGGAAGTGGGGGCTAACTGAGATTTGTTGTGGGAAAAGTTGTAAGTGAATTGAGAAGACCAAAAATCTTAGTTGGCCTCTTTTGCATGTTGGACATGGAGCAAGCTTGTGAGTCAAAATTCCATAATAAAATTACAAATTTTGTGTTGGACTAAAGGGCTGAGTGGGGCTGTGTTGCATGGGAGTCAAGTATCATAAATATAAATATGGCATTTTTTTAAACTATTGTTCTTGGCTCACTCTTTGCCATGTTGTTAGCACATGAAACACATTTGTGTTCAATGCAAACCAACCTCAAGCTCGTGTTGTGCCATGCCCCATGCTTTGTTGATTTTTTTCTGTCATTGTGATGTTGTTATTTGCTGTCATCATCTATTCAAGCAAACCAACATCTCTGGTAAATACAACTCAAGTAGTTAGAGTTTTTCATGTTACCTGTATAACACAAACGGGTTTAGGATTGAAATTATGTATGTTTATTATATAACTATGAAAATCTATGTTTTTGATTATAGAAATATTTTCTCAACCTTTTATTGTTTATGCATAACAATATGTCTCCCCATTTTTCTATCATGAACTAAACATAAACACCAACCCTTTCAAAATAAAAACATTTCAAAATCAAAACTTTAATTCTAACAAACTTTGCATTTATATAATCATTTTATACAAGTGAAAGTGTTTTTCAAAATCACAAACACTCACATATATATATACCAACCAAAAGGAAACTAATAAAAAAAATTCTTAAAACTTATTCACCACATGGTTCCTTTGGTGATTTCATAATTAATCACAAAAAAACATAATCACATGGTGCACATGATTTTCACATGAATTAATATGTGAAAGTCAATACATCATGATCAAATTATGAAATCATATCATTCAATTTATATCGTTAAACAATTACCTAGATAATAGAATAATTACATCAAGTTACATACTTACACCTAAGGATTCCCTCTTGCAATTTCTAACATCAAAAATCACTTATAGATTAAACATAACTTATAAATTAGTGGATGATGCATGTCCATTGACTTCTGTTGATATCTTGAAAGATCAACTGTTGTTAGAAACTAAAAGGTTATAGAGGGTTAGGGACCTTTGAGCATTTCAAGCATTGCACTCTCTCAATTGAACTTCTATGGGTGGTGGCTGAGCTTTGCATTGAAGGTCTATAGCCTAAAGAAAGTGCTCAAATGTTGAGGCAATTCTTTTGTTGACATAGACAGTAGCAAGTGTGTTGTAAAAAACAGAATGCAAAATAAGATGTTCTTATTAGGCAATGGGGACAATGACATTTACCATTGCCCAACAAAAGGGCAAAAGGTAAGAGCTTTTGTTGTGAAGGTCCAGGGCATTGAATGCCAACCCAAAACAAAGCCTGTTGGTATGACATGTGGGCTGCCACTGTACCATTTGCAAAACTGATGAGAGAGCATTTCCACTTGTGAATTTCTGCTAGACGCTTTTGTGAAGGACTGAAAATTGTTATTGCTAACAAGTATTTAACAGCAATATTTTCAGGGATGATAAAACTAGAGCAAGTGTGATACATCAAATCCTGGAAGTTTAATACTTTTACTCCACTGAACAAACTGAGTTCCATGAGTGCTGTAAAAGTTGCTTTGCTACTGTAGCTTTACAACAACCACAACCCTATTTACATAAACTAAATCTGCTTCAGACACCGAATGTTGGCTTATGATGAGCACAACCCAACTTAGCAAAAAAAACCTCAATCTGCTTCAAATGCCTATTGGTAAACACAAAAACATAATTTGGCAAAACCAAATGTAGATCTGGATTTTGTATCCAAGTACATATCTGTGAATCAACTTTCTATTCAAGGAGTTTCTGGACTATTTTTAGAGAGAATCTATCACAAGATGTACATAGCGAAATTCATACATATCTCTTTTGGAGAGCCAAATTTGGAGCAAATGTCCAGGTCTTT
>Ga0116227_10015188_pt1 | contig 11468 bp, 13 predicted proteins | sample S1TSphgellanicum_FD_89693 | JGI IMG/M metagenome (GOLD analysis project Ga0116227, IMG submission 89693) | Host-associated microbial communities from peat moss isolated from Minnesota, USA - S1T2_Fb - Sphagnum magellanicum MG | ecosystem: Host-associated > Plants > Peat moss > Unclassified... | reverse complement strand
GATACTCATTAATTTTTTTTTCTTTTTTTTTTTGGCCCTTTTCATATTCCATTTATTGCATCCTATGTTTTTCTTTTTAATTCCTAATAAATGTCTTTAAGTTCATTCAAATTTTCCCTCCCCCCCACCCCCCAAAAAAAAAAAAACCCTCAAAAATTCCCCCAAAAAACACCAAAAAAAAAAAAACACCCCCCCCCCCCCCCCCCCAAAAGAAAGAAAAAAAAAGGGGAATTTACAAAATTTGATTGGTGGGGTACCTACGAGTACTAGGTACTTTCTCGGATTGAAAAGCAGGTCGGTAGGTACAGTACTAGGTAGGTACCTAGTTCCAATTTTAGAGAAACCGGTACCTATTTGCGTGGCCCATCTTCAGCGGTCTGTTATTTACCCACTTGGGGACGCCCACTTGGCTGCATATCGTCCCTTGTTTGGTTTTGTCCGAGCCCCACTTCCGCGCACGTTCACCACCCAGTCCCTGACGCACGCCCGTGACAGTAATCGGGCTCCGCAGGCAGCAACTGGCCGTTCTTGGTTCTCGCCTTCTCGCTCCTCCCTCTCTCGCTCGCTCGCACGCAAAGGGAGCTTGCCTCGCTCGCTTGCCCTCTCTCTCTCTTCATGGCACTGGATTGACGACTGTCGTTTTGGTTCCCGTAGTGCCGCCTTCGAGAGCCCCTTTTGAAGCTGTGTATTAAGTATCATCAACATTCGAGAGCGAGAAAAGAGGAAAAAACGAGAGAGAGAGAGAGAGAGAGAGAGAGAGAGAGAGAGAGAGAGAGAGAGAGAGAGAGACAGACAGACAGACAGCAGCAGCAGCAGTAGGAAGGAGTATTTTTTTGCCGCATTTGGATCGCATTGGTGAGTGTGGACGATCTATGATGATGGCGTGTGCTGCTGCAGGGCTTCCTCAAGGTTTGCCTTCTCATTTCCGGGAGTATTATGTTGTACTTAGTTGTAGATACTGAGAGAATTTTTAGTGCGCACTCTGATCGTATTCGTAAAGTAGCTGTCGTCGTCCTTCCTCGGGGTTGCGGGATCATGGACCACGATGCGGTTGCTTTCGGATGACTGGTAATCTGATCTGTGTAGCTTTCTGTTTTTGGCACGGGGGGAAGAGGAGGGAGAGGGGAAAGATTTGACGAGTTTTGTAGTGACTGTTTTGCTGCATTCAAGGATCTGAGAATTTCTTCGGTCTTCGTAATAGCTTAGCAGTTGTTTCTCTGCTTTCCAAGGCTGTGAAGGAAGAAGCAGCTGCGGCTGTGTTCTTTGATTTTGGTAGTATGTGCAAATCGGATCAATCGCTTTCTTCTTAAATAGAAAAAAAAAGATCCTGATTCGTTTGTGACAACAGCAGAGCCTCCTGCCTGCCTAGTTCAGCTTCTTCGCTTCCTTTTGCAGTCGGACGCACTGCTCGAACAGAGAGCAGGTTTTGTTGTGCATATCGTTGGAAAACTGTCGGCGATCTCTGTTTTTCCCGAACGAGGAGGATTTCATTTTGTAGTCTCTCTTCTGTAGACGTTCCAGCAAATGTGTTTGTTGTAGGGGCTAATGCCGCTGCCAAAAACCTCTTGGTGCACTCTTCGTCTTCGTCAAGAAACGTCGAACCGTGATGCGATACACCGCTGCTGGAGGCTGTCATGTCGCATTGATGATAGGCAGTTAGTTCTTTGCAAACCTCTGCGGACTCCGCCAGAAACATCTTGTAGAAACATTTTGTGTAGCTTGGACAGGTGCTCTGTTTCTCGTGAGACTCTTCTCCCACAAAGTCTGCACTGATACAGAAATGGCTGGCATCATTGCTTAGAGCACATTAGGTTCTCTTCTTTGCCACGTTGAAGCGACGACACTCGACATCATTATTGCCGCCAATGCATTGGTGATGACAGTGCGCAGTTCTTTGCATCCTCTGTGGGCCTCCGCCGGCGGAAATATCTGTAGTCTTTTGCAGCTTGTAGGTTTTGTCGTCAGATTCTTTTGCCAAAAATGTCTGCTGAAAATATTCTGTAATATCTTGTTCTTGCGCATTGAAGCGGTTTCTTCTTTGTGTGCCGTGGTGGGAAGTGCAGGGGGGACGCTAGTGGACGAGAACATCGATGCGGCAACTTTCGAACAACTTGCAACTATGCCTCTCATAAGCGTTTGTCTGGACGCGCTGGATCGGACTTGGCGAGAGTGGAGCACTTCGACTGGTTTTGTAATCAGGCGGCTGTTGAATAAGAAACATCTAACAACAGAGGGCACTACCACGTCCAGCTTCCAGAGCATTTCTGGAGATGCGTTGAGGATTAATAACGGGTCCCAAAAGATCACAGCAGCAGCAGCAGCAGAGGCTATGGGCAAATCGAATGTTGTGACGAAAACTGTGTCAGATAGCAGCAGCAGCTATCAGCAAGGTGTTGCAGCAACCACATACTTCATGGAGGATGTTTCTCTCCACAGTAAGCCAAATGACTGCTGGCTCGTGATTAAAGACAAGGTACATGGAGATCATGATCCCCTTTCTAATCACCTCCAGTTTTCCACAGCATACAGCAGCAGTAATGCACATCCTCATGGGGGTGATGGCTTCTTACAAATGCATCCTGATGGGGTTGCAGCTTATGTGTCCTCATGGGGTGGCTTACAAATGCATCCTCATGGGATTGTTTTGGCTGCATTCCATTGAAACATTGAGAATCTTTGGTTTGTTTTATTATGCCTTTGCTGCACTAAATTCTTCCCTTGCTTGGATTGGTGATAACCAAGAGCAGGGGATGTTTCATCCAGCGTTCTGTAAGATAAGATTTGTTCATGAATTTGTGTCAGGTATACGATGTGAGCAAATTTGCAGAGCAGCACCCTGGTGGATCAGTTATCTACACTCATGCTGGTCGGGATGCGACTGACATCTTTGCAGGCTTCCATGCTCCTTCCACTTGGAAACTGTTACAGCAATTCTATATTGGAAATTATAAGGTTAGTGGCTTACTCTAGGTTGGGCTGTTCTAACTCTTTACCAGAATCTTACACTAGTCTTGCACTACTTATTATCCTCATTGTTGTTTGGAAGCAAATCAGTGAGCAAGTTCTTTATTCTGGAAGATAGGGCCACCTTTCTCAGCCATCAACCTGAAGTGGAATCACTTGGGTGTTCCCCTAGTGTGCAAAAAATCTTCTCTTTTTGTAGAATGTTGCAGACACTGCATACATGATTAATCAGGAATGAACTTAAGAATGTAGCTTTTCCACAATCTTGCATGACACATGCACTGCAGTGTGGCCTTTAGATTGCAATGCCAGGTGAAGGTACACTAGTTTTCTGCATTAGTGCACAGCTTCATGTGGCAGTTTTTAATATCAAAAGACTACTCATGGCACTTAAACTATCTTTAAGATTACATAATTTACAACAATTGACCTGAAAGCAGAGGTTTATGATGACAATGTTACAGCAACAAATCTTCCATGAATATATTGTGTATTACTTTGGTTATATTCTGCTTAATAAGAGGAACTATCCTCTTTATTATTGCAGATGGGAGCACCAGCCGGTAATTATGTCAAGGATTGCTGGAATCTGAATGTGCTACGGAATCTTGTATGTTGATGGGTGGGTGGCAGAGTCTGGAGCCAACACCTGAGCTGCTGAAGGATTACAGAGAGCTACGAGGTGTATTTATGAGAGCAAGACTTTTCAAAAGCTCCAAGCTTTACTACACTCTGAAGTTTCTTGTCAATGCACTGCTCCTTGCTGCAAGCATCACCATCATCTGTCTGACTCAGTCCTTACCAGCAGTTTTGTTGTCAGCTTTCATTCTAGGAGTCTGCTGGCAGCAATGTGGATGGCTATCCCATGATTTTTTACATCACCAGGTTTCCCTCCCCGCCCGGCTCTCTCTTTCTCTCACACACAACACACATTCTCTCTTTGCTCTGGAGTTTGCAGTGAATCTGACATCACTACTGTAATTGGCATCTGTGTTTTGTAGGTATTTGAGACCCGTTGGCTCAACACTTTCATTGGTTATTCTATTGGCAACGTAGTACTAGGGTTTAGTACATCATGGTGGAAGAATAAACACAATCTGCATCATGCCGCTCCAAATGAGTGTGATCAAACCTATAAGCCAATAGATGAGGACATCGACACACTTCCTTTGCTGGCATGGAGCAAAGACATCCTTGCAACAGTTGACAGTCAGAGATTGCGGAGAGTACTTCAGTGGCAACACATTTTTTTCTTCCCCATGTTGATGTTTTCTCGCTTCACCTGGCTTTTGTTCAGCTGGCTATACTGCTGCAAGCCTCAAATGTCTCTCCAAAGAAAAATCCTTGAGAAAGGAACCATGTTGATGCATTACATATGGTTCATTGGTATTGCATTCTGGCTCCTAAATCCATCAATGGCGATGATCTGGATAGTCATGAGCGAGTTTATCACTGGGACGCTCTTGAGTCTCGTGTTCATCCTCAACCACAATGGAAAGGAGGTTTATAACACCTCAAAAGACTTTGTCAATGCTCAGGTGAGAGAATCAATCTCTTTTCCCTTACACTTACATATATTATGTAGACATCCACAGATTACATCTATTTCAACCCAGAAGTATGTGTTGAGCAACTGTACCTCTTTCCGGTCATGTTTTGCAGAGTCTTCTTAGGAATGAATGAACACATGGTAATCAGCACTCATCCTCTTGGACATGTATCATACATCAAAAGCTATAGCCCAAATCATGTGATCATGAACTTGCCTATAAATATGCGTTGCTGGATTGAAGTTCTTCGTCTGTCATTAATTCCATAGGAAGAAAAGCAGGCAGAATTTGAGAAATCCATTGATTCTCTGTACCTTAGTTTAAGAGTCCTAATCAGAGCAGACTGTTTGAGAATGGGGGGCAGATATGTTTAGACTGCATGAAGAGGTTCCTGAAGAGTTTGTCATTCAATGTGTTCAGGTTGCATCAACACGGAATATAGAAGCCAACATGTTCAATGATTGGTTTACCGGTGGTCTCAACAGACAAATAGAGCACCACTTGTTTCCAACCATGCCAAGGCACAACTTGAACAAAATCTCTTCACATGTACGAGCACTTTGCAAAAAGCATGGACTGGTGTACGAGGATCTAAACATTACCTTGGGCACATACCGTGTTGTGGAGGCATTAGCTGAAGTTGCTGCTGCTGCCACCACCACAGTTGCTTCGAGCTAACATCAGCAGCAGTCACCAAAAGACATTCTTGTCCTGTTTAAGAATTTTTTCGTTGCTCCTGCAGAACATTCATTTGTAGTAGTGTTTGAGTGAAAAAAGATTGAACCCCAAATGTTGCGACATCCCATTCTTCCCAAGCCATCAGTTTTCAGTTTGAGATGGCTAGCTTCCAGATATCACTTCTCCAGTTTGTCCGGTTGAATCACTGCAACAACTGTTCCCTTCTTGCCCTAGACACATGTTAGCAGAAAACTTGTTTGGATTTCCAAATTGGTGTGGTTTTTGGAAGCGGGTGTTGTGGACCAGACTGCAACTTTCCTTCAAAGCATTATAGAGAGAAAGGTACGATTTGTTCACCTTATTCACGAAACAGCTGAATCTTTACAGTTTTCTGTTGTAGGCTATCTCGATTGAACATGGTGTGAAGAACTCACTTAGCAATCTGTGTCATGCATTTTCAGCCTCCTGTTTGTTCAAGGTTCATAAACAGGAGGAGTCCATTCAGTTTGGAGTCAGTTCAAAAGAGTCAAAAATTGCAGCCATGGAGTGCTCGTATTTGTGCATCTGTGTTTGCATCATCAACCAAATTGCAGCCATGGAGTGCTCATACTTGTGCACCTGTGCTTGTATTGTCAACCAAATTGCAGCCATGGAACACTCGTACTTGTGTGCGTGTGCTTGAATTGTCCACTGAATAGCAGCCATGGATTGAGTACTTGTGCATGTGAATTGGCCAAATCTTCTCATACAGGCTTGATGAATTGGCCGAATGGTCACAAAATTGGTAACGATACACGGCAGTTTTCTTCCCATCTTCTGGATGCCTAAGAACCATGTAGCACAGAGCTTTGAGATTATTGTTCTTGACTAAGACAAAGGAGCGCTCTAGAAAGATTCATTGGAATTGCAGGCTAGAAGATGATCTTTATGCAAGGAATGAATGCAGCAGCCTGCTTTTGGCCTTGAATCAAAAGAGAAGTCCTTTGGCTGTACAACCATGATCGCATCCTCTTCCATTCATGAATTCCTTGTAGCATCATGAATCAAGACCGAGTAAGGATTTAAGCTCTTATGCAAAGCATTCCAGGTTCACATTCCCATGATAACCTCAAGAAGCCAATTGTAGTGTGCAGCAAAAGAACAAGAGCTTTCTTGTGGCATCATGGATCAAGAGCAAAGCAAGAATTTAAGCTCTAATGCAAAGCATTCAAGCTCCACATTCTCATAAAAACTTCAAGAAGCCAATTGTAGTGTGCAGCAAAGAACAAGAGCTTCCTTGTGGCATTGTGGATCAAGAGCAAAGCAAGGACTTAAGCTCTAATGCAAAAGCATTCTAGGTGCACATTGCCACAAAAGCATCAAGAATTCAACTTAGCATGCAGGAAAAGAACAAGAGCTTTCTTGTGGATCAAGAACAAGCGAGGATTTAAGCTCTAATGCAAAGCATTGCAGGTCCACATTCCCACAAAAACCTCAAGAAGCCAACTGTAGTGTGCAGGTAAAGAACAAGGGGAGAGCAGCCTTCCTTCTCTTCTTTACCTCCAAGTGAACTTTGCAGTCGTGTAATATCATGGTGCACCATCTTTGCGAGAGTCGATCTGCTTCCTTCAATCTCCTCACGAGGTTGCAATGATGCCATGATATTAAACTCTTCATGCAAACCTTGAATTCTGCAAAAAGTTGTGCAGAATCTGCAAAGTCTAAGTGTCTTAATAATTTCCGCACTCCATCAACTTCTCTCTTCATATGCACCATTGTAATCAATTCTTTTGTACAGGAGTGAGTAGGTATGATTCACAGATGGTATATCATGGCCAGCAGAGTTTTGAACAGGCCAGCCAGAATGGGTTTACAGACACATTCAAACAACAATACCAAGATTCAAATTACAGGTTTCCACAAGAGCGCGAGGATGATTTGTGGGTCTGGCACATGTCAAACATATATATTCTCTGGATTTGTTGAGATTCCATGGCTTCAATCTGTTCACCACATAATTCTTTTCATCATTTATGTGCATATGTCTATGCCATCAGCAAAAATATCTTGCAAATGCAATTGACATGATAACAAGATAGCTTGTGAACGCAATCTACGACAAGTTTTAGTGCAGTCTTTTTTCTTTCAATTGATGTGCATGCATCACGATATGTTCTTCATATCACATTGTCATCACCAGATCTAAGATGTAGAAGGAAAGTTGGGGGGTTCATGTGGAACTACACTCTTCCAGTTTGCAAAGCCAACATGTAGTTTCCTGTCTCCTCATATCTCAAATCACAATGACAAAAGCTTTGCAGTCTTTCCTTTCGCAAAGAAGTCTCTGCCTGAAAATGGCAGTTACAACATGAGGAACAATGACCACCGGACTACTGAAAAGCATCACTGTAGACTCTTGATTCTGTAGAGCATCTTCAAAGTGGTAGGTAGTTTTGTAATCAATTGCAAGCCATGTCCAACTTACAAGAAACATACAAAACCAATACAGGTCGTTATGGATTTTATTACCCATTTCAGAAAGTGAGTAAGTAAGCGAGCACACCCTCTTGGGCTCATCGGTCGCCATTGTTTTACACATCCTTTTGTTTCTCCTGGGCCTAGTAAAACTTTGCACATTGTCATCATGGACTATTATAAACCCTTCGTCTAGAGGAGTTTGCTGATGCACACAAAGGATTGATCAACATCACAAAATCGGATTCTATAATTTTGTCAAAATTGGACAATGCTAGAACTGGTAGTTGTTTACAATTGGGAAGTGGGAAATGGAGGGAAGAAAACACTGAAGGTGAGAAAGACAGATGGGAAAAGAAAAACAGACAAACAGAAGTGAACAATCATTTTTAATCTCTTTGTTTGTCGGCCACAAAGAGATGTAAAATGATTGCAAAAGGGGATACAAGAAATATGCAACTGTAGGTGTACAACAACAGAGAGAGATGAGTAAGGAGGAGTTACAGGTACATGTACAAAAACAAGTTCGGAGAGTCAACAAGGTGTCTAGCAATCCATCCATGAGGAAACAAAATGAGGAAGATAAGTGAGAAGAGTCTCAACAGGACCAGAAAAGAGAACGGTGGAAAACAGGGAGGAAAAAAAAAACCAACCCAGAAATATAATGTACACTACACATGTGAAGCCAATAATGCCATGAGGTTTACAGATATCAACATCATATGTGTTTGGACTCAAATTGATCGGGATCCGCAGGTTGAACCAAGTAAATGTTGTGCATGCCTGTGAAGGTCGAGGAGCTTCTTTGCCTTGCGCCGAGCTTTTGCAGAGCCCGTGCTGGAAAGCTCTCCCAAGGGCCCACATACACCAAGTTTTGTGGACGTGTACACATGATTCACGTCATTGGAGCACAATTCAAGTAAGATTGCTGTGGCATTTTCCTTGTTCCGAGGAACTCCATCCGAAATGATGTCAACCAAAATTGGGATGGCAGTGCCTGTTTGACCAATTGCTTCCTGGCCCTCCGTGTGGGTTGCTAGGATGGCGAGTGTGGCGAGAGCTTCGTCCGCCATGCCTTGTTTCTCATCAGTCAAAAGTTGTATGAGAGGTGGAATGACACCTGATCTGACAGCCAATGCCTTGTTTTCATGACAGATTGCAAGATCAAAGATTGCACTTGCTGCATCCTTTTTCCCTTGCTTTGAGCCTTCGATAAGAAGCTTAACAAGTCCTGGCATGGCATCTGAAGATCCAATCAAAGACTTGTTTGTTGTTTTCATTGACAAACTAAAGAGTGCAGCAGCAGCATTTTCTCGAGCTTCCATGTCCCCAGATTTCAGAACCTCAACTATGGGATCTATCCCACCGGCATTGACAATAGAATCCTTCAGGTGTGCATTGATGGAGAGGTTCAATAGTGTGGTAACTGCATGCTTTCTTATCTCCTGGTCTTCTGTCTCCAAAATAACTGTAATCAGAGACGGAATGCCACCTTTGTCTGCAATGTAATCACGGTTGAGAGAGCTTTTCCTTGTGAGTAACCGCAGTCCCTGTGCTGCTTCTCGCCTTCCATGTGGTTTTGACTCAGACAGTTCTGCAATCCACACATCAATCTGTTCCTTGACTTCTCTGGACAATCCTCCTCCTCTAGTGTGCTGAACTTCCGGCAGCTCTCCCCCTGCCATTATCAAAACCTGTTACAACAGAGAGCAAAATTGAGTCCGTCAAATCTCTTTAACCTAAGTGTCTTGCAAAAGCTTGTTTTCCACTCACAAATTTTGTCTATCAGAGATTCGTTCAATTGGATTTTTTTCTGTGTCAGATTCTTCACAGAATTTCTCCTCTTGGAGATTGGAAGAGATTTTTCCAACAAAACCTAGGTGCTGAATTGGTTCTCTGAAAAAAAACCACCATTTCAGAGAATTTCTTGTAAGCTCCTTTCAGATCTCCCAGCGGCTTCCTTTCTTTCTTTCTGCCAAATCCATGTAAAACCGTCTTCCTGAGACAAGTTTCTAACAGGACAAAAACCTGTTGAAAAAAAAAAGTCTTAAAGATCAAGAGAGCCCCATGTGCAGAGCAGAGCAGAGCAGAGCAGAGCATTCACTGGCTGGGTTTGCACAGATGTACAGTGCAAGCTCCATGCAATGAACATTCCTTCTGGTTGTTGTTCTACAATTCTCAAGAAGCAATGCCAAAGCTTTCTTGAGACCTAAGAATAAAATGCTATAAGTTCTTTTCAAGACAATTTTGTTTGTACATCATGAGACCTTGAATTTGTGATTTAAACCAAGACACAAACAGACAGTTTTCTTCTTGGATTAAAACAAACCAAATCAACTTCCTGCTTTGTCTTGTACAAAAAAATTCAGCCATGGATGTGCAAACTCAATGAAAACTAGTTTCAACAAAGATGATGTGCAAACCCCATGTGCAAAAACATGCATATGCAAAAAAAAGAAACAAAAAGAAAAACTCTCATGAGTTTCACCCATTCATTCAACAAACGCTCAGGTCTCAGATTACACTTTCCTGAGTTCCCTGATTCTTCTCAAAAGAGCTAGCTCTACAACAAGCCTAAACCTGCAAAAGCTCCTTGGAGTTATCATTTTTCAAGGAACATCCCAATCCCATTGCAACCCAATGATCCCATTGCAAGTTATCATTCTTCTACCACCAAACAACACCGAGATCACCCCAGAAGAAGTCCCTTGAAATCAACAACCCAATCTGATTGCAAGCCCCATGATCCTATTGCTTCTCTCTCTCTCTCCCTCCTCAGGTCCTTTGAAATCAACTACCCAATGATCCCGTGGCTTCTCTCTCTCTCTCTCTCTCTCTCTCTCTGTCTCTCCACTTCTCAGTGAAAAGAAGCAGCTGAAGACAAACAACCTCGAAGAATTCCCTAGCAACGAAAAACTGAAAAAGACAGTCCAGATTTTTGCAACAAGCAGGGACGAATTGTAATACCCGCGTTTCGGAATTCCTCACACTCGCCCCGCACTCCGCACCTCCCTCTCCCTTTTCTTGTCAACAACAACAACAACTCGTTGGCTGCATTGGGCACCTGAAACGTCGTCAGCCCAAAACTACCAAATTGGAGCAGCAGCAGCAGCAACAACAACAACAACAACAACTCCTTCCGTATTATTCATGGCCGCCAACCAACCCGCCCGCCCCGCAATCGAACTTCCACAAAAGAAAGAAAAAAAAACAAACCCCACACAACAACTCCCGCGCATCACTAAATTCTCCACAACATCATCATCCTCATCATCCTCATCACGGCACTCTTTCTTCTCTGATTTTATGAATTCCCGAGAAAGAATTCTTCTTCGCACCACCACCACCACCACTGGAAGAAAGAAACTAACTACTCCTCGCAGCTCCTTTCTTCCAGATCTGTTCCCTTGAAGTCCATAACATCTCTCTCTCTCTCTCTCTCTCTCTCTAGCAGCAAACAGACTCTTCCTTCTGAACTACTACCTCTCTTTTCTCTCTCTCTCTCTCTCTCTCTCTCTCTCTCGCACCATCACCACTGCCACGACGGTGCGAGGAAAACGCTGCAATAACTTATTACTACGCGCGCACAACAACCCTGAAAATCAGATTTTGCGCAAAAACAGCAAAAAAAACTTGACCTTTTTTCTTCTTCTTCTTCTTCTTCCCTTTTTATTTTCCTTTATTTTTTTGGGTTTTTTTTTCTCACTCTTTTTTCTAAGAAATTTTTTCATAGTTTTTCTCTCTCTACTTTTGGTTTTTTTTTTTTTTTTTTTTTTTGTTTTTTTTTTTTTTTTTTTTTTTTTTTTTTTTTTTTTTTTTTTT
>Ga0116227_10015185_pt1 | contig 11471 bp, 7 predicted proteins | sample S1TSphgellanicum_FD_89693 | JGI IMG/M metagenome (GOLD analysis project Ga0116227, IMG submission 89693) | Host-associated microbial communities from peat moss isolated from Minnesota, USA - S1T2_Fb - Sphagnum magellanicum MG | ecosystem: Host-associated > Plants > Peat moss > Unclassified... | reverse complement strand
TTTTTTTACAATTAAAAAAATATTCATTGTTTTTTTCTGGGCCACATCCCCATTTTTGTTGGGTACGACGATGGTTTTCCCCCCCCCCCCCCCCCTCTCCATGGGTGTCACAACTTCCCTTAAACCTACTTATAATTGGTTTTTACGACAATGGGGGCATTGTTTTTTCTCTTCTTTTTAAAGGATGTCATAACTTCCCTCATATTTAACTAATGTTATTGACGGCAATGGGTTTTGGATGCCTTAGTTATTTTTAAACTACCTAATGTCATTGATGACAATGAATTTTTGAAATAAAATAATATTCAGATTTATGTGCATCATATTTCCTCAAATAACCTAGAATTGTACACATGACAATGGGGTTTTTTTAAAATAATTATTTATTTTCAAGGTGCCCTAGTCTTTCACAAACTAAATATAAAGTGTCATTGACAACAATGAAGTTTTTTTTTTAACACCCATCCCATGATGGCATTTTCTTAAATTTCATAAATTTTTAGTGAAGATGATTAAAAATAAAATAAAAACTTTATTTTAGTCCCATCATCATTTTTTCCCCTAATATCACAATTTCATTATCCATCATTATTAAATGGTATTTACGTTTGCAGTATCAATACTTGGACAACAAATTGGGATGCATGTAAATCAATTTGAATTTAATTTTCTTTCAATCATGGATGAATTTCATCCAATAATTTATTTATTTGATCCAAATCAATGAAATTCATCCATGCAAAAATGTCATTCATCCATGGACATATTCGTCCATGTAGGTGGATTAAAATCTCATTGAACTTTAAACTCATGTTTTAGGCTCCAATCTTAGGCTCCAAGCTCAAGCATGAAGCCATCCTCCTTGTGTTATGCTCATTTAGAACCTGTGTTTAAGAGAATTTGATTTTGTTATGCAAAACCTTAAACCTTGAGGTGTTGGACTTGGTGAAAAACTAAATGTGCATATATATGCATGTTGTGAAAGAAATGTTGATTGATATGAAAGAAGAAATGAATCATGTGCATATTTTGTTGTAATTAACAAATTTTTTCTCAAAGTTCACTTGTGCTACAAATTCAGGTTCTCAAATGGAAAATGTGGTGCAAATCCATGGTGTTAGTACAAAGGCCATTTGGGAACAATTGTTGGGCCATCCTCTAAAGTTGATGAACACATTGTTTGGCAATTTCTACGTGGAAGAAGTGGGTGTGATATTATGCTTTTCATGTTAATTAAGTCAACAAACTTATAATAGTGACATCACAATGGTTAGAGTCATGGATCGAATGTCCAATTTGGTTAACCTAACCTCCTTTGGCGTCTATATTAACTTGGAAAAAGGTTGCAATGATTTTTACAAGTTCAATAGTAGTGGGTGTCAAACATATTATAGGTGTTTTACACAACACATGAATTAGGTCAAAATTCCAAAATAAAGTTTACACTTCAGTTTTCTAGAATAGGCTTTGACTATTTTCAGAATAATGAACCTTTAGGCTTGAATGTTGGTGCCCCAAGGAAAAACCTCACAAGGCACATACCTTCCAAAACTATTTGGAACTATTCATGATCCATAACTCTTGATCAATTTTTCATATATGTTTTTTAGATGGGTGAGTACATGTTTCATTCAGATCATGGCACAATAACTCACCAAAAATCGATACATAAAATGCACGATCATTTAAAGAGATATGATTTTGCATCTAGTTTTGGTGATGGTAAATTGAGCTTGGTTTTGTATATTTTGTTTATACTTTCATGTTGGTTTTGGATGTAGTGAATTGTTCTTTGTAATGGCGTTTGAATTGCATCAAATTTCAAAAACTTGGCAGAAATGTTAAATTGTCAATTATGAATACAATGTGCTATGAAGGTTTTGTTTTTGAAGATTTTTCATGTGCCTAATAAATAATGAACTATCTTTCCATTGCTAACTAATTATTGTTTTGGACTCTTTTTGTTTGGGTAATCTCTAAGAGAGCTTAAACTAGGTGGTACTTGATAGCTTGTGAAGGATCCCACACCAAGAAGTGCAACAAAGTACTTGATTTTGCAAGGTTATGTAATGTGGTGTTTATTAGACTGAATTCTCTTTTCAATAACAAAAGTGATTTCATTGAAGGATGTGCACTATATGATGTACCATGTTCTAGTTTTCCAGAACATATTTTCTATAGCATATTATTAGTACGTTAGGGGTTAGAATAATACTTTCATGTTAATGAAAGGTAATATAGAGATTGTACTAGCTTTTGGGGCGAACATACATGTACTTGTGTTTACATCCACATGCAATAACTTATTTTCTACAAGATTTATATACTTAATACATACCTTTGATTTTGTAACATAGTTGAATATGCGCAATTCAAGGCATGGTATAAGGGTTGTACAAATGGGTAATTTGATGAATAAAAAAACAACCTATACTAAAAGGGAGGCACAAAGGTTGGAGAGAAAAATAACATGAGAAGTTGCTTAAGAAATCATAATGGAATGGTAAAGTTTTCATTTCAACATCATGTCATATTTGTGGGCCTCAATTATAAATGAATTATTAGAACTTACATATTGGTGGCATTTAATTTTCACATGTTGAAAATTCAAGCTCAATTAATTAGGTTTCATTAGTTACTGGAATAGGAAAGTAATTAAGTTACTTTCACAAGGTTGAATTGTTTTCTTTACTTATATTAGTTTGGTTATTTGTGGTTTGGTCTTTTAATTAAATACCTTCGTGTTGATGGTTTGATTTTATTTTCTTCATTGCACAAATTTGTGTATTTCATGTGACAAAAACCTTGAGGAGTTTTTGATGTTATGTTCCATGTTGTGAGCATCATGTTTTAGTTTCCTATCAATAAATATTTATGTTTGCACTTGACTAGATATTTTATTTGTCAACATGGTATTAGAGCTTAGGTTGTTTGATGAAAAAGTTGAAAGAGGTTTAAAGTTAGAAAGTCTTTAAAATTAGAGCTTGAAAGTCTTTAATAATATCATAGGAATTTGTTAAGTGCAAAAGAGAAAAGAGGAAAGGAAAGAATGTGAAAAGAAATAAAAGAAAAGAAAAGAGGTGAAAGGAGATCAACACATCAAAGGTTGTGTAAGTTAGATCTTTAAATCTAAATCTAGATCTATTGTGAAATGATCTTGAAGTGAAACTTAAGGGGATTATAGAAGACTATAAAACACTTCTATTATCAAAATTCCAAAAGAAAAGGATATGTTTTGTGAGAGTTATGAGCTTTTGAAAACTTTGTATCAGATTTGGTTTTTTGGTCATATCTCTTTTGTTTGAATTTTTTTGGATTTGCAGCTTTGGGTTTACAGATCATAGAAGACTATATATACGTGAAAGAAATTTCATGTCATTTGGATATGTATTGAGAGAGATCCAAATATCTAAAGTTTTAGCTTCAGTTTTGAAATCAATTTATTTTGAAGGTGATAACTTTTTGTGATAATCATTATTAGAGCTGAAATTTTGGGTAGACATGGAAGACATATATTTAATGTGTCTCCCAAAATTTCAAGGAGTTTGGAGTTGTCGAGAATGAGTTGTAAGTCATTTTGTGTTCAAGTCTCAGTTTGACGTGATTTCAAAGAAGTAGCAAGATCTTTCATTTTATGAAATCAAATGAGCTGAAAACTTGAAGGAAATTTTTTGAAGATTATGGAGCACAAATGCATTATGAAGACCTTCATACAAAATTTTGGTATGTAATCATGTATTTAATACCATACAAAATATTATGCAAGATACATACACATACGTAAAACCTATGTATAATATAAAATTTCATATAATACTCAAGACATACATACATATGCAAGGTCCATCTTGTTCAACCCTAACCCTAATCCTAAAAACCTAAAAAATGAAAACCTTAATTTTAACCCTAGAAACCCAATGAAGGAAATAAAATCATTTCTTGAAACAAATCATTTGTGAAAGCCCAAGAAGACATTGAGTGTTGCTTTGAGAGATGGGGGACAGTCTTTCTCAAGTTGCAATTAAGAAATTAAACAAAAACAATTTCCAAGTGTGAAAATTTAGGATTATGAATTTTTTAATGGGGAAAGGTTATTGGGAATTCATAACTGGTGATGAGAAAGAACCTCCTCTCCTAGAAAACCCCACATAACAACAAATTCAAGCTAATAAAATTTGGCATGAAAAAGCTAGGAAAAAATTATATTGACTTTCTATGAGTGTGTCTGATTCCATGATTGTGCATATTCAAGATGCAAAATCATCCAAACAAGTTTGGGATACATTGGTGAAGATGTATAACACCAATACACAAGCCCACAAAATGCAGCTTAAGCAAAAGTTACATAATCTACATAAAAAACAAGATGAACATCAACGACTATTCTATAAAAGTGAAAAACCTTGTAGATGTTATTACATTTATAAGAACCCTTGTAAATGATGAAGATTTAATGGCCGTGACCTTTAATGGACTTGGAAAATATTATAGTTAGTTTCGTACTTCGATTGCAGTTTTTAAAACATTTTTCGATTTGTAAAAATTGTTAACCCTACTTATAAGTGAAGAGATGAAAATTGTTGGTACTTCATCCAATGGAGGATCACAAGAAAATGTTTTCTATTCTAATACTAATAGAAATAGAGGTGGAGGTGGAAAAACCTCATCTCAAGGTCAACACGGAAACTCGCATGGGGGACATCATTAACATGAAGGTCAACTTCATGGAGGTGGAAAAGAAAATTTTAGAAGAAGAGGAAGTTGTGGAGGCCGTGGTGGAAGTCATTGAAGTCAATAACCAAATAGCGATTCAAACTACTACTACTGTAAGAAACCTGGGCACATGGCAAATAACTGTTATCAAAAGGAGCATGATGCATGGAATGGAAAGTTATAACAAGGTAATTATGCATCAACTAGCAATCAAGGTGATGAGCAATTGTTTGTGAACAAACACATGGAAAATTCAATGATAGGAGTGTATTAAATAACAATGTTTAATATGTGGATTTTGGAGCTTCAAACCACATGATTAATAATGGAAAGTGGTTTAGTGACATAAAGGATTTGAAAACACCAGGGTTTGTGGAAACTGTTGATGATATTACACATCCCATCACACAAATTGGCAAGGTGCCATTGTCCATGCAAGATGGGCAAAGGAAGTATTCAAATGATGTACTTTATGTTCCAAACATAATAAAAAGATTAGTCTCGGTAGGCCAGATGGTGAAACAAGGTTTACATGTGACATTCAACCCTATGGATGCTTTGTGGAGGACATGAAAAACCAAAGCAAATTGATTGCAAAAAAGAAAAAGAATGGACAAATGTTCACCTTGGATGTGAACATGCCTAAAGTGAATTCCATGTTATTCACTTATGGAAAAGGAACTGAAGACATTGGAATTTGGCTCAAATGGGTTGGTCATGTTAATCCCCAACATTTGAAGTTGATGGATAAACAAAATTTTGTTGGAGGTCTTCCCAAATTTGGAACAGAAGAGGTGATGTCAAAAGTTTATGAAACATGCAAATTGGAGAAGCAAGTTAGGCATCCATTCCCAATTCAAACAACTCATGTAAGTTTTAAACCTTTGGAAATGATCCATTCAAATGTGTGGACCACGAAAACATAATCCATTGGAGGATGCAAGTATTATGTGAATTTCATTGATGACCACACAAGGAAGGCGTGGGTCTACTTCATGAAACACAAAGGTGAAATCTTTCAAAAAATTTTGAATTTCAAGGCAATGGTGGAGAAGGAAAAAGTTGTGAACATCAAATGCTTAAGGTCTAATGGAGGGGGAGAGTATTTTTCAAATGAATTTTGTGAATATTTGAAGGAACATGGAATTCAAAGGAAATACCCATATAGTTATTCCCCACAGTAGAATGAAATTGTTGAAAGGAAGAATAAGCACATTGTAGAAATAACATGTGCCATGTTGAATGAGAAGAATTTGACAGATTATTTTTGGGTTGAAATAGTAGCAACTACAATCTATATCATGAATCAAACATTCATGAAGGCAATTCATTGGCATGACACCAAAAGTGAAACCCAAAATTAACTGCAACATGTTTTGCAAAAATATACATTACATACATGTTGTCAAAGTGCCCAAAGTGTTCCCCCCCCCCCAAGTGTGTTTTCACCCTTCATAATATATTAATATTGTTACACAAGTTGATCTAGAATTTCGAACATCAACTTAAGTAACCACTTACCAACAATGAAATTAAGTTGTTATTACCAATGTTGTGTGGTTTTTCATTTTAAAGAAAACCTCTTATCCTAGTTTTGACATTTTAATTTCTTAAAAACATCATTTGGGTGTGGGTCTGAAATTTAAGTTCAATTCTAAATTTGGGTTCAATTCCATTTACACATTACACATCACTAATGTTAAAGATTGTGTCTAGGTACAAAGTTTTACAACAAATCAAAACATGGGTATGTATAGGCCTGAAGTTCAACAACTAATTGAAAACGGTGCTTAACCATAATGTTCAATCTACTTGTCAAATCTTTAATAAAAATCAAGAACATGAACTTGTGTTCAAAAATGTTTTCTTTATGGTCATGGTTTCACTTCTAAGTCTAGCAAAAGTTCCATGGTTTATTTTTTGTGTTGGTTCCAACAAAAGCATGTTAGTTCAAGTCCAAGTTGCAAAAACTTGAACATGAACCATCATATTTAACACTACAACCCAAATACCTTCGCAACAGTGGTGGTTACATATCACAGTGATTCCATACACCCTATTTGAATTCAATGTAAACATCAAAGTTTTTTCAAAACTTGGAATATCAAATAACTGATTTTTCTTAAAATAAATATATTGGGTGCATTTATGGCAATATAAAAATTAAAGCATGAAGCATATGGCTAAATGAAGTATGAAAGAGTTAGAACCCCTTATGTACCACATGACATTCATTAAAAGTTGCTGAAAGATCCATGTTTACTTTAACAATAGTTGGCATCAATTACATAATGAAAATCCAAAGCATGGTGATGTCCATCATGTGTATACAAGAACATTTCTTCATGATGCACAATACTTTATGACACATTTGTCTTTTAAACATATTGAAGTTGAAATATCCTTTATAAAGGAAAAACCAATGAAGCTTGAAAAAATATACATGTTTAACATTGTCACAAACAAAGGATGATAGATTGAATCAAGGTTCAAAGCTAATTGAACATGCAAAATCAGTAGACCCCAAAAATTAAATTAAACAAGTAAAATGGCAAGAAATTGAAACACAAAAGTAAGAAATATAAAGACCATTAGAAACAATAAACATGTGAAGAATAAAATGACAAAGGAATCAAGAATTAAAACAACAAATATGACAAGAATAACTACTAGCAAGCAACTTTATGAAAGAACCATGTTCAACTTGCAACCAAGTCCTACTTAATTTTAGTTTTTGGTTATTATATCAGCATTGAAACAAGGAATATGAAATAGAACTCCACACTAAACCTTTAATTTCCTAGACTTCACATTCATCATTTTTGTGTGTGTTCAATTTGGGCCCTATAATAAAGTCTTTGATGTTGTTGCACAACACACAATGAATTACACATTGTGAACCTTGTTGTCATTCCTTTGTAGCATTTTGGCATCAAGAAATGTTACATTGCCCAAGGGTCTTGGAACTTTTTTTAAGGTTCATAATTCTTGTTACCATTTTTTTTGGAAGTTTTTATTTTTGTTAAACACATAAATGATATCAAGCACAAAAGGTGTAGGCCATCATCAAACGTCAATAACCCATTGTCAATGACCCACCAAGTCAAATAAAATATGATTATTGCATTCTTGCATCTTTATGGTGATAAGAAGTTTCCTTGAATTTCAAAAAAGATTGTTTATGATGGTTGCCCTAGTGATTGAGTTTGAATCTAAAGGGAAATGAACAAAATGTTCACATCAACAACATTTCAATTCAATTGAAAGTGACAATCCAATAACATAACTTTTGTTGGTATATCCATTGCAAATCAAACATGTAATATAAATCAAATCCCCCCCCGCCCCCCCCTAAAACAAACAATAACCATCAAAAGAAATGATTGAACCCAACCCGTGAACCCAAAATCAAGATGCATTCAAATAACAAAAAGATAATGCGTGCTCCTTTAATTAAGTCCCTTCCTCCAAAGACAAATAGAAGTTTTCCAAATAAATGATTAAGCCCAAGTTATGAGTCCAAGTCAAATTCACAGGCAATTGCGAGTAGATGTGAAATGCACATTCTTTCGATCAAGTTCCTTTCCCTATAATGAAAATGGAAAAAAAATGATAAAGGCCAATTGATTGCATTACACAAATGGAAGATAATAGATAAATACACATTTAAATGTAAGCAAACAAAAAGAAAAACTTTAATGCATACAAAACATACGTGTTACTATCCAATTACATAGGTTTTAAAGGGAAAGAAACCACATCGCTTGCAAGATGAAAATTTACAATCTATAATTCATTGCACTCGCCAATGTACAACGTCATCTTATAATAATAAACACAAGTGGAATGTCCACTATGAAATGGAAATGTGAATTTTTCTCCAAACCTTAAGACCTCAATCATAATTCAAACTCAACCACATTTAACTTTGTCAAAATGTAACAATTAACATTAGTCAATAGTGCAACACATTGTGAAATTGCATACCTATGAGGATAATTTAAACATGGTGTTAAAACAAAAAAGTAATAAAACATTGTGATCAAACAAAAGGTTTTAGCGATGGATACAAAAATATGAAACATTATGTAAACAATGAAAACTTCTACACAATCGAACATAGTTGCAATGAAACACAAGAAAAGAGAGATTTACCCTAGCGAATGGAGCAACAAGATGGACATTGAACCTTTTTGATTAGCCCATAACCTCACAACAAAACTTGGGAAGCTCCCCAAAATATATGTTTTAATGTGAAGTTGTGTGCCTCCCCTTTGGCCCACCTATATAAGTGAAAATGGGAAAACTTTGGGCAAGCCATATGGAATAGATTTATGGTGTTATTGGGAACACATTTGGGAACATGGTGGGCATACAATTTTTTTTTTTTAATGTCCACCCCAAGGGGAAAAAGATGAACCTTCTTGGAATTGACCGTTTCATTGGTTACATGCAAATTCTATTCAACATTTAGCGGTTGTCACCATTTTTGGCTTGCACCCCTTCCTAAGAACGTGGGTACTCATTGTTATTGTTTCACATGCAATTACAAATTGGTTATCATACATATCCTATCTTGTAATTAATGTTGTCAAATGGTATTACATCTCTATTCATATTGATGCACTTTTGGAACCCCACATGTATATGTAAAAAATGTCCTTGAATATGTATACTTGAAAACTAGAATAATTAGTTAGTGCCACATGGCCAAATTGCAACCATAATTATGATAATTTAAACATAATTTCTTCCAACATATTAGGAAATACCATGTGTATACACATGATCTACATCATTTGATGGATGTTGTATGATCCAACATGACCAAGAAAAAATAAATGCCACATGAAAATGTTATATAATTTATTGTAACCAAAACATGGCATCATATGACTATGCATGTATCTATAATTGCAAAATTGCAACTTATTGTACCATGTAGGCATGATTTGCAACTATTGTTTCAATTAGATGTCATGTTTTTTCGTTTACAAATAATATGCCCATGTGACATGTTTGTTCCAATTATTAAGATCTTAGTCATGTGTGTTCAAGTACAATTGAAATCAATTGAAAATGTAATGGAATTTTTAAAAAAATAATCAAGTGTTTCATTTGCTATGCTCATGAGCTCCATATTAATACTCATCGCCAACAACAACATGCTCTAATATTATGAAAAGAAAAAAGCCATGAAAGAAAAGCATACACATGCTAAATGGAATTGCACAATAGAATGTGAGGAGACCGTCTTGTAATAGTTTATTATATATTCATTATGCTTGAAATATAAGAACCCACTATCATCCTTGTTTAACACTCACACACCCAACCATTGCCACCAATTATAATTTAATCCAAGCAAACCTTATTACCAAAAGATTGCAAAAATATAATAAAAATAGGTTATCATGTGGTCCAAGTGTGAACCCCATACAAAATGAAACATGTGGTAAAACTAACACAAGAAAAAACATACACTAAAACATAAATCATACAATTGTTGTTCACAAATGCAATAACAATTGTATCTAATGAGTTGATTCACACCAATGTTGTTAATTATGCGATGGAAAAGTCATTCATACATTTTGCGAGTGAAATTTTAAATTTCAACACACTAGAGTCAAAATCAGAATCAATTTATTACTCTAGTTCTTGTTTACATGAGGTTTAGTTCTTTTGATAATCAATAAATTGCCATTTTTATGAAAATGTAACAAGCAAGATGTGCCTTTTGGTTTTTTTTGGGACAAGTTTAGATTGGGAGTCACTAGGACATAATCTATGATAGGAAGGTGTGTAGAGTAGATAGAACTAACTAAACTAAGTTTGAAATTCTTTTAAAAAAACAACAAAACCAACAATTCAATAACTTTTAATGTCTCATAATTACATTGAAATTTCCATCACATTAAAAAAAAATCAAAATTAAAACAAAAAATTTCCTTTTAAATTTACAAAACTAGTTCACATATCATAACTTGACATTGAATGCAAGAAACTATGTACAATTCATTAATATTCATTATATTGTACATTCATTCATAGTTGTTTGTTGATGATGGCACAAATGTATTGTCCACCTCCATTGACTCATGTTAGTATGTATTTCACAAGCATAATTTAAAGCGATGTTTTTGTTGTTTGTTCTTGTGAATATCGTTTGTTCATTCATTGGTATAACAATTGATGACCATTGAAAATGTGTGGTTCACATAGTTGTTTGCTAGTGAACATTCACTTTAGGTTGCAACTACACTAGCTCAAGGATATATTCATCAACAAGCATATGCCAACAAACATTCATTTTGTGTTCCAATTTCATCATATCCTTTCATAGTTCATAATTATTGTCTTTTTCTCTTTTTCTAATTTTATTTATGATTAATTTTCTTAATTAATGTTTTCAAACTAAAACATGTCAAATTTTGTTGTAAGACAATATTTCAAGCAATGTATCAAGCAGTTATTTTTTAAAATAATAAGTTATTAAAATTTTATTTGCAAAAAAAACCTCTAATGGTCCAAAAGAAGTCAACGACATACATTTATCCAAAAAACTAGGTGAAAATTTTTGGCATGTTAAATTGACAAAATAAGTATAGACAATTTTTACTTTAAGGTTAGTGAAACACACCATGCACAATCAATTAGTTATTTGGGGGGGGGGGGGGCCCGGGGAAAAAAAACTACCCAAGAAACAAATTAACTGCAAGTGTTTTAAACCAAAGGGAATAATAAACAAAATCCCT
>Ga0116227_10015184_pt1 | contig 11471 bp, 9 predicted proteins | sample S1TSphgellanicum_FD_89693 | JGI IMG/M metagenome (GOLD analysis project Ga0116227, IMG submission 89693) | Host-associated microbial communities from peat moss isolated from Minnesota, USA - S1T2_Fb - Sphagnum magellanicum MG | ecosystem: Host-associated > Plants > Peat moss > Unclassified... | reverse complement strand
CAATCTTATATATTAAAGCTACAGTGTCTCTGTCTGTCTGTCCGGGCAGTTTGCAAGCACTGCCCGGACAGACAGACAGACAATTATTACGCAACTAACAAGGGGGCCAGCACGGGAGGGGGGGGAGGGGGGGATGGGCGGGGAAGGATCGGGCGGGGGGGGGCCAGCACGGGCCCGAGGGGAGGCACATGCGAGGAAGGATCGGGCGAGGGGAGGGGCACGAGCGAGGAAGGACCGGGCAAGGGGAAGCTCAACGGGTGCATTATGCACCAGGTTCACACTAGTCCTAATGATTGGTCCAAGTGGTTTGCTACTAGTGGTCCCCACGTACATGCAGTTCCAGTTCCAGTTTCACTAGTAGGGTTGCCAAAAAAAACAGCTAAACCTAGACATTTAATTTTATTATCCAGAGTGACATACTGAGTACCACCGGTGGAGATGCTCTAAGTCTAACTCTTCACTCAGACCTTCACATGATCTAATCCATATCTATGGGATTATGGATATGTATCAGATCATCACCTTCATCATGAATTATAGTAACTAGCTGCCATCATCCCCCCACTGACTTCATCCGGAGCTTCATCAGCTCCTGATCATGGATCACAAAGTATTATATTAGACCATCATCACCTTCATAATCAATAATAATGACTAGCTACCATTATTCCCCCACTGACTTCATCAGCTCCGAATGGTGGATTTGTAGATAAGTATACAATAATCTGCTCAAAATTTCAGGCAAACAATAATTATACTGAAATTTGCATGCTGAGTTTCTGTCTTGCATTTCTGGAAGCAACAGGAAAGATAAGATCAGATGAGTCTCTCATGATGTTTGCTAGAACTTTAAAATGTATTGCAATTCTTCCCCAAATGCAAGTCTATATTATGAAACATGTCTTCCTTCTTGTTGTTACTAGTTCACTCCATTTGGGCCCATCATCTATATGTTTGCATGTATGTGTGGAGGTGAACTTCATTTTGAGAAAAATTATGGTAAGTAAGACTTTGACAACGGGTTGCAAAATCGTTGTTAAAAAGAGTCCAACAAATAACCACTGTTAAATGTCCTTCATCTACATTTCACTACCAATTATTAGATAGCTTTTAGGCATTCGGCCACATTTTGCAATATGTTAACATAGTGATATGAACAATTTATTAGAAAACTTTCCAATGCTAGTGTAACAAATTGACTAACATGTATAACTCTTTTGCAATTTCTTTTTTTCAGCAAATCAATAACTCTAATACTTTTGATTGCAAAAAGGAAATATGGATGGCATCTATAATTTCTTTTAACTATTTTGTAATGTTTGCCTGACAATTTTCAATCGTCTTTAAGATTGAAAAGCTTGAAAAACTTTTTAACTATGCATCATTTATTATACATGTTTTATGTCTTTTTGTTAGATTGTACCACAATTGCCAACGATTGTACAATGTTTTTCCAAAGCAAGGACTATTAATTGATCCAGAATTTTAATTCTCTAATATCAATAAGTTAGATCCATAGATTTTGATACCTTTCACAACTTAATTTACAAAGGTTGCCAAACATTTTCCCCTTGTCTTTTAAGCTGAAATTCTTGAAAGAATTTAAAAAATGTGCTTTGGTTCTCACACATATTTATTTCTTTTTTTCAAAAACCTATTGTCACACTTGTATATGCAATTGCCATGTAAGTTTTGTCAACATATCTTTTACTGCACCCTTGCAATAGGAAAAATGCATTGCACTTACATTTTTTCCAACCACTTCATATGTCTCTTATACCATACTTTTTTTTTGGCTTACTTCTACAGACATGCACTACTTATTTGCTTTTCCATGCCTTTCTTCGCAATGCTGAAAATGCAGCATCACAAGTTTTTTCTCAGCAAAAATTCTTAGTAATTCATTATGGGAATATTATTCACAAATTTAGAACCTCTTTTGCGATTATGTTTCACTTTTTTTTTAATGTAAAATACATGTTATTTTGTCACATGGCTTCATCAGTTTCAAGGGAATTTGCTACAAATGTTGTTTCATTTCATGAAACTTTCCAGATCTGCTTACCGGTCCACAATTTGCACCTTGTTAGTCTGACCTCATAATCCTACAACCCATGTGCAATCTCTAAACCTACTGTTCAATGAGAACAATACGTGTCAGACACAGATTGTGGCATCTGAAATCTGTTGGAAAAGAGCAAAGACTAGCTTACCAATTCCCCATCTCGAAGCAAAACCAGAAAAGCAGAAAGATTATCAATTTTCAAACAGTCCAGTGCTTTACTAGATATGCAACAGCAAACCCACCAAATGGTTTCAGATGTTCCTTGAACCAAGCTCATCAAGCATAACAAATTAATTATTTATTTGATGCATTTGCAACACCATGCACCATCAAATGTACCTGCCAAACAAGTGGGAATGATAACAGAATATTAAGCACAAGATGCACCAGTCATCATCTGTTCAATATTGAACTACAAGAGAGTTTTGAAAATGCATTGAAAACCATGTGTAATGGCATTTGTGTTTGAAGGTGGCAATCTCAACTTGTTGAACTCACTTATGCTGATTACAGGTGCTGTGGCCATTGACACCAAGGTGGATGAAGACAATGTCCACTGGTGACAAAGTAGAATCTACTTGGCCAAGACAAAGCATCCCAGCTATATGGTATGAAAGGAAGAAACCACATCATGTTCATGCTCTATGATCCACTCAGTGATTCCAGTGAACTGAACATTACATTTTCACATGAACCCACACATGATGGCTAACAAAATCTGGGAATGGCCATAAAGAGGAATGTCATATTGCAGCTGCTTGTTTCAGTAAGAATCAAATTCAGGGGCAGTATCAAACACATCATAAGAAATTTAGAAGCTGCCAAATTTCTCTATAGAAGTAACTTACCAAGTTCATAGCAGTAAGTCATGGCAGCCCTGATTTCATCCTGTGTGTGTTTGGGGCAACCCATCGAATTTCAAGGGTTCTGAATGATACTTGAATTGCACAAGATTATGTAGAAGTAAGTTCAGGTGATGTTATTATCATGGAGAAACTGAGGTGGGGCTATTCCCTTTGGTTGGACCTCAGGCTGCATCGCATGACCTTATGGGTCACATTCCATTCATATAATTGCTATAGACAGCCTCTCTGAATTCTAAAAATCCAAAACTTCCACAAACTAGAATCAGATCACCAGGCATTCAAAAAAACTCTTCATAAACAGCTGATAGCTCAGATTACACCAGTCAAGTAATGCAAACTACAGGCACCAAATTGTTAACAAATTCATTGTGACTCACTGTTAATCATCCTGTAGGAGCAAAGATCTCAGTTCCTGGCAGTAGCCACATAGGTGACAGTTGGTAGCAGTAGATAGTTTGAAGAATGCTTTCAGAACACATTTTGCAAACCCTAAATCCTCATCTCAAAGTGACAATTGACATATCTTTGCAAGCACCGTGCATCATCTATACAGTCTCTTGAGCATGCTCTAACACTCTCCAATGATCAGATCTTGCAATATTAAACAGATACATGTGAAAGAAATGGCAGATTGATACTTGTAAATGTTCATTATTTGAATAAGACAAGTACAAAAATAGGGGGGAAATACCCCGGGATTGGACATCTTACACAACAAATTAATAAGGTTTACCTTATGTCAATTGTAACACATAATCACGTTGAATAAGCCATATGTGAAAGATCTGAGATTCATGACACATCTGCAAGGTAAGTAAACCTTGCAGTTTCATCAATTTCCACATAATATTCATATTTGTGATGTCTACAAAAGAGTGAAGAGGATAATATCCCAATGAAGTACATGAAGACTTGTATCTAAATCAGTGCCACCCAGTTCTTCCTTTTTAAGAGAACCTTTGGTCCTAGTTTTGTCACTTCAAATATTTTTGGAGGTTCTCCAAGTGCAGGTTTGGGATCAATTTTTCAAATTTCAGCAATTTTGATTTTGATAAATTTTCTCAAATTCAAAAAGCTTCAAGTTGAGGTTGAATATTGGGGCCAGTCCCATGTACATATTACACACTCCCCAATGCTAAAGATTGTATAAGTATTGAGTTTTACAAGGAATTAGAACTGAAGATTATGGAATTTTACAACTGATTAAAATTAATTATTTAAATATAAAACTCAGCCAACTCACCAACTTTTCAAAAAGTTCAACCCACTTATCCAAAAACTTGTGTTCAAGAGTTTTTTCCATGGTAATAGATCTATCAAAAGGTTACTTTCATGGTTCGATTTTTTTACCCATTCAACACATGAATGTCATCTCGAGTTTAGGTCACAAGAGCCTACACATTCAAGTTCAACCCTACAATCTAGGGAACTTACCAACATTGATCTAAAACTATTAATGATCTAGTCTTGTATGTCCCCTTTTTCTCAAACCACAATAATTGGGGATAGCTTGGCAATAGGTTGAGTATATAGAGACAAGTGATCAAGCTAGTTTGCATTGGTTTTTGATATTAGGTTGATAATAACATATATTTAGTTAATTTAGGACTAAATTGTTGATTTAAAACTTTATTTAACCTGGTGGATGGTATGAACTTTGTTTGGTGGCCACCAGATTTAACAAATGTAACCTTATATTTAAATAAAAACAACAATCATTCAAAAAATAACACCCATGTAAAAAAAAATTATCTCAAAAGATTTTTTTGCCTTGTGGCCAACAAGTGAAAATTATATGTTACTCATTATTAAAGTTGGAAATCAATGCTCCTAATCATGAAAAAAAAAAATCTATTTTATAAAAAAAAAATTAAGCACAATTGAAGTAATTCATCAATCACAATAATGCTTATGGATCCAAAGTTGTTTCTCATACAATAACAAAATCATTAATAATTTTAGGCAGTTCAATGGCATGAAAGAACAAAACAAACGCCTAATGGCCATCAGGGATTAGGGTTAAGGTTGAAAATATAAGAATATTGATAGTGAATATCCAATTTACTACAATAAACAAGTTCCTCAATATTTTTCGCACTTTATGCCATGAAAGAAAAAAACAAATAACTAATGGCCACCGAGAATGAAGAGTAAAGTAAAACAAAAACAACGATCAACCATGATTGCCTAAAGATATACACATATCAATTTCAGGGATCAAAACATTGCTTTAAAAATATGACGCACTCCCAACTCCTCAAAGGGCTCAAATGTGAGCCCAAGTAGAAAATAGCGGAAGAAGGAGGAGTCGGAGCACGCTCCCTAGTTCATAACACTTTGAGGGGTAAAAGGGCGTGTTGGAGCTCCGGGATGGGACTAGGAAGAGTTGACAAGCTTCACCCACTCACACGGGCCTGCACACAACCCAAACAAAGTGGTTAGTGCATAGTTAGAGCACCCTTAGTGCTGAGACCAGCCACGGGCAACACGGACACACAAGACTCACCACGGCCCGGACTTGGGGGAAGCCACCACCTTCCCCCTTATAGTATACTATGTGACTGGCCACAGGGCCTACATCCAAATGGCTATTTTTCCCGAGACTCCCGAGTGGGAGTCCCCAAATCGCGCCAAATGGGACTCCCGCGACTTTGGAGCCCCATAATTTTGCAAGCAGACCTTGGATCACGATACAGTCTAAAGCAAAGGTGTAGCTCTCGTCGAAAGCTTTCCAAAGATATGTGGCACGCCCCCTGTAGCTAAGAAAATCGGGTCGATTCCCGACTTTTTGTGGTCGGGAGTCAAATTGGCAATTCGACTCTCGGCCTTTCTTTTGGCCATAACTTGTGTTTCAGATGTCCAAATGAGCAATGCAAGCTCATTTTAAATATCTACGCTTTAAGAGCTTTCCAATGATATAAAGAACGCCACGAGACATTGAGGTTTGACCCTTGCAATCGCTCTCTGAAGTTTTGGGACTCCACCGGGACTCCATCTCCCAAAGTGAGAGTTGCATTGGGAGTGTGAGGGTTCACTCCCTCACACTCCCTCACACTTTCTTACACTCCCGTGATGTGACTGTGACTCTCCGGCTTCCTCTTGGCCCGCAACCTTGCAATGTCTTTGCCTTGACTCCCGGGCTTCCTCTCTCTTGCCCCATAACCTTGCAACCCCCTTTACCTTGGTCGTGAGCCCAAAGCTAGGGTTGCGACAAAATATGCCACATCAAACACAAAAGAACCCAAAAATGAAAACATTCACAATACATTTTAATTCAATGCCATGAAAGTTAACAATACACTAGTGGTGGCAACTAAAGATTAGGGTTGAGGTGCAACAATATAAATCATTGATCATCACTATCCAAGAATGTACATGAAATTTCTATGATGAAAAGATTGATTAAACAATACACTTCATCAAACACAAAAACATAACATGATCATTAATAAATTCCAAGTTCTATGCTAAGAATGAGAAAAGAGAGCCCCTGGTGGCCACTAGGGATTAAGGTTAAAATGCAACAAAAAATATTATTGATCAATAATGTCCAAAAATATACCCAAATAATTCGAACCACAAATAAATTGATTAAGCACCTTTGAAATCAATTTAATCATATAAAAGGTTCTAAGAAATCAAAAACAAGATTTCCTCCATGTTCAAAACATCTTTCACACATTGTTAGATGCATTAGTAACATCAAGATTTACTTTAACCCTACTAGCACAAGCAATAGGAATAGAAATTTGATTTTTATTTAATATTTTTTTTGGGCTAAAAACAAGAAAAGAATGTACGAAATATCAAGCCACTATTTTGGATTTGTAAAATTACATTTCCATTTATTATTCCAGCAATCTTCATATAAATGTCATTCATCCAAATTTCTGGCCTTCTTCATGGGAACCCACCATTGAACCCTCACCATTTTTAAAAATGTATTCTCCTCGTCTTTCACAACATCGCCTTGCACTCTTCCCATCCGAATACGAAAAAAGCTAGAATCATGCGGTTTGACAAAAACAAAATCCCCATCATTAAGATTTATAAATGGGGTGTACGCAATTGAAGGCCTCATGTTCTTTGGCCCACAATAAGGGCGTTGAATTGGGTGCTCTAGATCAACACCAACAATAGCAGTTAACAACGAAGCCCTGGACTAGTTGGATCTCCAATTACTTGACGGCCTGAACCCTTCCAAAAAAGTTATACTTTGATGGGGTAAAGGTTTTGACAAATGTAACAAGATATCCTCCCAATAATCAACATAGGGCTTCTTCTTCATTTCATAAGTTGCACTTTGTGCAATGCTAACCTTCCAAAAATCCACGTATTTGGATAGACTAGCACTAATGAACTTTTGTCTTTCAATAAACTTGGAAGGATCAATGCCCCAAATGGGGCAGTAAGGAACAGGCTAGGCACACCCATAAGCAACTTTGGTGACCCATTAGGATTAGCTTTCCACAATTTAATTAAAAGCACATTTGCAAGACTCTAAACAAAATTTGTGGGAGGAACTTTATATTGCATAACATGCCATCCTATTAAATCAACAAAAAACCTAAAAATATGCATATTAGTATGCCTTACCAAAGTCTCAAAACCATCCTTTAAACAACCTACCACTCAAGACTTAAAATTTGGAATTTCCTAAATCAACTAAGGAATAAACAATTTCTCTTGGGAAACCATGAACACCCTCATCAAATTAGCCAAAATGTAATTATTTTGTTATATTAACTTTTTTTTAAATATAGCTAAAACATCCATCAATATCTTCATTGTGTCGGGCTAACAACAAGAAATCCAAGTTTCACTTTTTCAAACACATCCTTTATAGTTAACAATGAAAGAAATGCCAACAAATGCTGATTTTTGTTGTCTTTCAAGTAGTTATCCATTTGGGGCAACAAATTTTTTGGCAAAAGTTCAACACTAACAATTTTTTCCGGCGTGCATAATTCACATACACAATGTAATTTCCCTTGTAAAAGACAAGCAAAAAATGAGTTCTTTGGAGGTTCTTCCAACAATAGTCTTGACTCTGCAATTGAGGCAATTTCCAAAGTGTGAAAAAGTCGCAACAAAGATCTAATATTGGAATTGGGATCATTTGGCCACAACTCATTCGAATATTGAACATATATTTCATCACCATGTCCATGGGCAATACCCATCAGAGTAAAAGGGAATTGTCCAAGCCCAAATATCATTTTGTTGCGCATTTGTAGCCTTGGAAGAGCAATTTTTGCATGATCAATTTTATCATGGATAATGCATAAGCATTCCTCTTTTGATCGAACAAATTTTGTCCTCCATGTGTGATATAATTTTTTACACGACTCTTGGTGGAAAATGTGTTTTTTTAACTTCATTTCATATTCAATTGCATCATTACTATGTTTTCCCAATTTAGATATTAAAGGGATTCACAAATAGTACATTTTGCAAAAACTAACCTTCATTTTCGCACATCAACATTAAGATGGTTTCTTTTCATAAACCTACTCATAACAAATTGGGAAATTCCTCCAATGCTAAACTCCTTGCTTATTTGTGGCAACACAAACACCAACATAAACAAAACTAGGCTTCAAAAAAAGATATGCCAAAACAATCGAACGTTTTTAAATATACAATCATTTTTAACTCATTACCAATCCAAATGACAATCCATTAATCCAATTGACTAATCGCTTTGTTCTTGAAAACTCTTCCAAGATTCAGGCAATAAACGTCACACATCTTGTCAACCATTTCCAATGCCCTTCATTTGATGCGACATTGTATCTATTATCAAGTTCATCAATGATTGAACATTTAATTCTGCTTGTTTTGTTGACATTCATAATTTATGTATACCCTTATTAGCATGTGGTAGAAATCGACAACCTATTTTGCTTTCAAATTTGTACAACATATACATTGACCTGAACACACCAATGATCTTGTACCAAGCAGTTTCATAAATATCCACACCTGCACAATGATAAACTTTTGTCAATTGATGTCTCCTTTTATATGCAGCCTTCTTGGAATATCTAATCCATAGGCTTTTTGGTCCTCAAACAACAAGCTCCAATACTTTTGCTTCAAGAACAATGTCTTTTCTCGAAGGAAATGCTAGAAACAATTCATCCCATAGCATGTCAATGTGCTAACATTTTGCACAAACTCTTCTAACAAAACCTTGTTTATCCTGGAAGTTGCACCTTTAAAGTCACACGAGCCTCGTTTTTTCTTATGAAAAGTATATTGATTTTTCCTCACACCAATTACTCCCACTTCATCAACATTCGGAACAACACCTTCACTATACTTCACAAGATGTTTTCGCAAAGAACAAGCATCAAGAATAATTTGAGACAATGGCCACTTCCAAATCATCATGAATGTTGACAAAATACTAGGACAATACAAAATACATAGCTCAACATGATCCCTGCCAAGCTAATCATTAAGAACTACCTCCATAGGGTCATAGGCTATCACCTGACCTTTCACAATGAAAACACCACCATCATCTAATAGATCACATTCAACTCCTCTCCATTAAGATCTACATCTTTTTGCAAAATTTGGATTACCCACACCCATGTACTCCACATATCCTTTGTCATGTATGTTTTTGTTTTGTTGTCTATTCACTTGTTATTGATGTTTTTTATTTCTCTCCAAAATTTCCTCGTCTTTTCTCTCATCATATCTTGCTTCAATTTCTTCTTCACTTTCTTCTTGATTGTCATAATTAAATCCAAACCCCTCAAAAGAACATTCCCCATGATCATCCAAGGTATAACACATTTCTAGATTAATCTCCTTGCCATGAAAACCATATCGCACATCTCCCAAATTTTCAACTTCATCAACATTCTCCGAAAGGACTTCATGTAAATCCTTTTCATGGCAAGAAATTCATTTCTTCCCCGGATTATTACAACCATCCATGGTAGCAAAACATTGTTCTAACTTCATGGCAATCACATTATCCATGGATAAATCCTTTAAGTGCCAAAATACTTCCATTCTAACAACCGACCCAAAATACCTAGTAGCTAGCACCGAGATAAAAAGCTTACACTCTTCAAAGGTGTGAAACACACCTTCAATTAAAACCACTATGCATGTACCTTCCCCTAAAGCAACATATATCATAATAAGAAATGGATCTTTGCAACTTTTAAATCCTATCTTCACATTTTCACTCTCCTGCAATCCTAGATGCTAACGCTACTCCCAAATATGATTCCATTAGCCATATCTTGGAAAAAATCAAGCAAAACAAAATCATAATCAATCTCATCATCATACGCCAAATACTTGATTAACATGTAAACCATTTCAACAATTTTTTTTTAAAAACACAAAGATTATCCCTTAAGTCTAATTCCCCATTCCAAATGGCATCCAATAGGTCAATTCACTTGAAATATATGTTGTCCATGTGGCTTTCAATTTGTTTTGAACATGATTCATATGCTTGGTGGCCACCAAGAGTTTTTTCAACATTTTATATGGCCATAAGGGGGAAAATGCCTCTTGTTCTTACATTCTAAAAGCATAAAACGTATTTCTAATCATTATAAATCGAAAAACATATGGCACTGCAAGGCTTTTTTCATGGTTGTAAATTGAAAGAATGCTTAATAGCATGTTTATAACTCGAACAAAATTTTGGTGGGCATTAGGTTGTTTTTTCATCTTTCAAAATCAAAAAAATGTTTGGCGATCAAAAATTTAAAAAACACCTTGCAGTTACTAAATGTTTTTCCACCTTCCAAAATTGAAAAAACGCCTATTAGATACTAGGCATTTTTCCATCCTTCTTAATTGGAAAAATGCCTAGCACTCACCAAGTGTTTTTCCATCCTTCAAATAGGAAAAATGCAAGGTGACCACCAAGCATTTTTTCATCCTTGAAAATGGGAAAAACACAGGCCTAACACATGCTAGGCATTTTTCCATCCTTGAAAATTAAAACAATGCCTAGCGACCGCTAGGTGTTTTCCCATCCTTCAAAATGGGAAAAATGTTTGGCACTCGCCAAACATTTTTCCACCTTTCAAAATTAAAAAAAATCCTAACGCTCGCCAAACATTTTTTCATTTCTCTACATGACATGCAAATCATTGAGAAATACTTTTGAGAAGATGTTTTTTGAAAAATAAAATTTTTAAAAAATTGAATATTTTTTCACTTTTCAGCTCTTGGACATGCATGAACCATTCATATCATCATCAACAACTCGGCGAAATGGATGCAGAATTGGCTTAGGCCAAAAAAATAGCCCTCCCCCTTGTTACATTTCCCCCAACTGTTGATGAATAGCTTGCATTTCTTGTTGGAGATCTGTAAGCTCTCTTGCTTTAAATGCAACATTAAAATTGACTTTCCACATATCTAATTCAACATCATGTAAATCGTCTTCACCTTACACTGCAATCTGACACTTGTCTTCTAATAATGTCCTATATATATATATATATATATATATATATATATATATATATATATATATATATATATATTCACAT
>Ga0116227_10015182_pt1 | contig 11473 bp, 17 predicted proteins | sample S1TSphgellanicum_FD_89693 | JGI IMG/M metagenome (GOLD analysis project Ga0116227, IMG submission 89693) | Host-associated microbial communities from peat moss isolated from Minnesota, USA - S1T2_Fb - Sphagnum magellanicum MG | ecosystem: Host-associated > Plants > Peat moss > Unclassified... | reverse complement strand
TCTCTCTCTCTCTCTCTCTCTCTCGGTTTGGTGCGTGTGGGCGTTCGCTTTTGTTGTAACTCTCTTTGATGTTGGTCTTCTCTGGAGCTTGACATTCTTTTGCTGTGAGGTGCCCTACATCCGTGGCAAGTTTCTTGAAGCGTTTGAGTTGTGATTATCTTGATTCCGACTTTTGTCTTGCATTTTTTTAGTGTCTCTATATACGAGGAGAGTCCGAGGGACAAAACCTACTGGACTTCAACGGACACAGGAGTTTAGGGTTCTTGAAAGGGTAAGGCTTTAGTCTAAACCCTCCCTATCTGTCTTAGCGGGTGGGGAGTAATTTCATTCTGTGCGGCTGCACTGTATGTGGCTATGGCGTGTGTGTGTGTGTGTGGTTTGGCTTATGGGTGTAGTGCTGTATTTGTTGGCGGAATTGTGCTTGTGTTTGCTGTACAGGTGTGGACTCCTGTGAACAACCTCAAGTTCGAGACCCTGTCGTACTTGCCCCCATTGACTCCGGACCAAGTCGCTAGTCAGATTGACTACATGCTCGCTAACAAGTGGATCCCCTGCCTCGAATTCGACTTGGTGAGTTGACAGACATAAAGCGATGTTGTTGACATATATGCATTCTGGAATTTGTGTAGCAAGTCTTGTTACAATGGAAGTAGTTGCAATAGTTCGAGAATTGGGTCTGATGCATTTAGTTTTTGGATCCGAAACTTACAAGACAACATCAGGAGCCGTTACACAGGCTCTCGGTCGAATCGATGAAGTACTGATCAAAGTTGGAAGTGTACAATGTACCATGACTTTCATGGTGGTAGATACGGACAGTTACGATGTCCTGCTTGGGCTTGATCTTTTGATCAAAATTGGAGCGATCGTTGACGTGGAGCAAGGGTTGATCCAAGTGAGGCACGGTCCAAGGTCCGATGTGGAAGTACTACCATTGACCATGGTGAACATGCTGCAGAAGTTGAACTCGAAAACTATGATCCCAAATGATGCTGATGCTCTTGCTCTAAAGCACGCACTTGGGAATTTGGATGCGGCGGTTAGACAGTCGTCCTTGTATAAGTACGGCGCCAATGAACGAATGGATACCCGGGAGTCGGATTCCGACTCTGACACAAATGAGAACTGTAACGAGGAGATTCAACTGGTGGGCCCAGTTGATGGCGAATCTGAGTTCGGAAACACCGAACTTGAGGAGTTGGTGTTGTTAGAGGGACCACAACAAATTCTGCAGCTAACACTGCAGGAGCAGGCTGATGATCTCATGAAAGAGGAAATCACGGATGCCGACGACTATGCCGATTGGATTTGATGGGTTGCTGATGCAGAGCAGGGAAAGTAGGCCTTTTCAGGAGCAACGAATGGTGCAAAAGTGTCTGTGGTAATGCAAGTTCAGCATATGGACATCACTGACTTTCACAACAGCCTCAAAGAGCGATTGGATGACAATCGTAAGGCGGATTTTGTTGCAACCCTAGCTTTGGGCTCGCAACCAAGGCAAAGGGGTTGCAAGGTTGCGGGCCAAGAGTAAGGAAGCCCGGGAGTTAAGGCTAGAAGAAGCCCGGGAGTCACATCACATACTCCCGGGAGTGTAAGAAAGTGTGAGGGAGTGTGAGAGAGTGAACACACACTCCCAAGGCAACTCCCACTTTGGGAGATAGAGTCCCGGTGGACTCCCAAAACTTCAGAGAGCGATTGCAGGGGTCAAACCTCAATGTCTTGTGACGTCCTTTATAACATTAGAAAGCTCTTGGAACGTAGATGTCTAAAATGGGCTCGCATTGCTCATTTGGACATCTAAAACATAAGTTATGGCCAAAAGAAAGGTCAGGAGTCGAACTGCCAGTTTGACTCCCGACCACAAAAAGTCAAGAATCGACCCAATTTACTTAGCTAAAGGGGGCGTGCCACATATCGTTAGAAAGCTCTCGACGAAAGCTACAACTTTTCTTTAGACCGCATTGCGATCCGAGGTCTGATCGTAAAGTTATGGGGCTCCAAAGTCGCAAGAGTCCCATTTGGCGCGATTTCGGGACTCCCACTCGGGAGTCCCGGGAAAAATAGCCATTTAGATGTAGCCTCCGTGGAGAGCCGCAGAGTGTACTATAAGGGGGAAGGTGGTGGCTTCACCCAAGTCCGGGCCGTGGTGAGTCTTGTGTGTCCGTGTTGCTCGTGGCTGGTCCCAGCACCAAGGGTGCTCTAACTATGCACTAACCACTTTGTGTGGGTTGTGTGTAGGCCCGTGTGAGTGAGTGAAGCTTATCAACTCTTGCTAGTCCCATCCCGGAGCTCCAACACGCCCCTCTACCCCTCAAAGTGTTGTGAGCTAGGGAGCGTGCTCCGACTCCTCCTTCTTCCGTTATTTTATACTTGGGCTCGCATTTGAGTCCTTCAAGGAGTTGGGAGTGCGTTACATTCGAGGTGGGGCGAGATTTGCTAGAAGATGCGAGTTGATCACAATCTGAATAAGGAGAAGGGACAACAACTTTGGGGAGTCATAGAACGATTCAGGATGTGTTTGCTTGGAATAAAGGGGAGCTAGGCTGTTACACTATTGGAGAACACTCAATTGACACACAAGGGTTTCCTCCTTGCAAGGTAGCTCTAGGGCGATTGTCATATTGGGAGGAGGCAGAGGTAAAAAAACAGATTAATGTGTTGGTGGAGTTGGGCAAGATGAAGCTGAGTGACTCTGCGTACGCGTGTTGTGTGACTCTGCCAGTGAAAAAGAACGGGAGCAGGCGATTCTGTGGAGACTACCGGCCACTCAATTTGCAAACCTGGCGAGATTCATTCCCCATGCCCCTTGTTGATGATGTAATTTCTCAGCTGGGAAGATCAGCCTAGTTCACTGCACTCGATTTGAAGTCGGGTTTCTGGCAGATTAGGATGGTTCCAGAAGACATGAGGAAGATGGTGTTGATTACCAAAAATGGGTTGTATGATTAGACAGTCATGCCGTTCGGCCTCAAGAACGCAACAAGTACATTTACACGGACTATGTCTGAGGTCTTAAAAGATTTGGGAGACAAGTTCCTAAAGGTGTTTGTGGATGATTTCAATATCCACATCGAGAGTTGGGAGGACCATCTCCAACACTTGGAAGCGGTGCTCTCTAGACTCAGGGAAGTAAATTTGAAATTGAACCCAAGTAAATGCTACTTTGCTGTTGAGAGCATTGTGTTCCTGGGACATGTAGTCAACAAAGAGGGCACTAAGCCCGATCCTGGTAAGATAGATGCAGTGCTGTGTTTTCCAGAACCAAAGATAATAACCAATGTCAGATCCTTCTTGGGACTAACAGGGTACTATCGAAAGTACATCAGAGGATATTCGAGGATGGCCAGTCCTTTGTTTGAACTAACAAAGAAGGACGTGGCGTTTGTATGGAATCAGAACTGTCAAAGGGCGTTTGACGATCTGAAGAGAGCACTTATGGAAGCCTCGATCCTGGTAAGACCAGACTTTAAGGAGCCATTCTGTCTTGATGTTGATTGGTCAACAAAAGGCGTTGGCACCGTTTTATCACAGAGGGAGGGCAGATTCGAGAAAGTAGTAGCTTATGCTAGCAAGGCTTTGACTGTGGCGCAAAGGAAATTTCACCCTATGGAAGGGGAATGCTATGCATTGATATGGGGAATCTTGCACTTCAAACATGTATTTGCACCGAACACATTTCACTCTGAGAACGGACCACAAGCCGCTTGAATGGCTGGCGATAGTATCAAACGCGCATGGCAGGAGGGGCAGATGGATTGACATGCTGCAGGACTTCAACTTCAAGATAGTGCACTGGCCAGGTATGAAACATGCGAATGCTGACGCCTTGAGCTGAAATTCGGTGGGACAGGCTATGGATGACGATGACTTCCGCCAAGAAATCCAGGATGATTCGAACATACAGAATGAACTAGCCAAAGTAACTGAGAGGGTGTTTGCTGTCCAATACGGTTAGGATTCGGATTGGTTTGGACTCAGGAGGCAGTTACGGGGACTCACCGAGCATCGCAGATGCTGTTTTGGAATCAATCATTGGCGTTGCTCGGATCCTCACCAACTGTTTATGCTTGACTTTGTGACTGGAACGAACGCGGATGAGGAGGCTGCCCCAAATGTAAAAGTTGTGGGAGCAGCAGAGGATGAAGATCTAGAAGCCGCTGATGGCAAGCAAACTCTGCAGAAGGGCCCGCTCAGGTACTATGGTAAACGACAGCAGCTAGAATTAGTTTTGGCTACTCAAGAATTATCTGAGCTCGGTGATCGTGAGGTCGATCCAACAGGATCGGGAAAAGAGGAAGATCGTGGAGTGGAAACGAAAGGCACTAACATCTGGAGAGATGCGACCTGTTTGGCACTACTAAAAGAAAGGGATGCTGCCAAACACAATTGACCTTGAGGAGGGCAAGAGGGCTAGAAAGCGAACAAACAACTACTGCTGGAAGGAGCAGAGGCTCTACTTCAAGGAACTATATGTGCCCAAGCCTGAGGAAAGAATACCACTGGTGGTTCAGATGCATGAGGATTTGGGGCACTCTGGAGAACAAAGGATGTTAGCTGAAATCTGTCGAAGGTATTTTTGGCACAGTCGAACTGAGGATGTCAAGTCGGTAGTCAAGTGCCAGCAATGTCAGCTGGTAGGGAGTGAGGGCAGTATTCGTTCTGGGGATGAGCAGCTCAGGAGCATTCCCATTTATGACTTATTCCATAGGGTTGCACTGGACACTGCGGGACCATTGCCTGAAACTAAGTTAGGAAACAAGTACATCTTGGTGGCCATTGACCATTATTCCAAGTGGTGTGAGGCAAAGGCAGATGCTGATCATGGTGCCAAGACTACAGTCAGGTTCCTAGAAGATGACATTATCTATAAGTATGGAGTCCCCAAGTTTATACTTACTGACAATGGTGGAGAATGGGCTACAAAATTCGAATTGATGTGCAAGGACTACGGAATCTAGCATCAGCGCACTGCACCTCAGTGGCCTCAATGCAATGGGATGGCGGAGCGCATGATCAAGACCATCAAGCATGGCATCACAGTCCTTGCTGCAACACCGGGGAATGTGGATTGTTGGGATGAGCAGCTGGCTAAGATTCTGTTTGGGCACCGATGTGGGATCTAAGCTAGCACAAAATTTTCACCTTTCATGATCCTCACTGGTCGCACACCGCACCTTAGGGCAAATAATTATCTACACGCTCTAACCGTTGTAACTGATGATAGTGTTGATGTGGAAGTTGTTGTAACATAGTTCTTACATAAGATGGAGCTTATTGCAAGCATCCATGAAAATGTCTTGCTCAATGTGGAGCAAGCACAAAAGAAACAAAGGAAGACCTATGCTGCCAGGAAAGGTAAGCATCTATTTGGGGGTCTGATTGCAGGGGAGACGATGGTAAAGATGAAGAAGCCAGGGAAGAAGTGAGCATTGGCTGCGAGCTGGGAAGGTCCATACCAGTTCATTGGGCATGCTGATGGAAAAGGTAACTTTGACTTTGAGGAGGGCTATCGAATGTGCACCATCCAGGACGCTGATGGAAACCAATGGGAGAGGTCTCGAAGGGACCTTCAGATCTACCACATTCAACTAGATTGAGTGAAGTTGAGGGACTCAACTTTTTAAAAAAGGGAGGGGTTACATATGTGACCGAACAGCGAGTCACCGCACAATGGAGCTATATTGTTTCTGATCCTGATTTTTGCAACCATCACTGGTTTGGCTGCGCATTACTCTCATTTACTGCAGGAATGCATGGCGACTACTTCTGGAGGACTAAGGAGGCTCATCGCGCTTGAGGAAGACAACATGCAATTATGGTTAAGGGAGGTGCTACAATTATGATTTGAAGCGATGGAGAACGCATGGCGGCAGAGGAGCTAGCAATTCAGAGGCTAGGAGAAAAGTTTTGGAGTAGTAGATTGTGGGGGTGCGAAGGAGAGAGCTGCAGAGGAAGTGGGAAGGTTTTTTTTAGGAAAGCATGTTGTTGGAAAGGACGAAGGCAGATTGTGCTAGATGCTCACAGAGATGTGTAGATTGAGGGGTAGATTGGTTGGTTTGGAAGAAGATTGGACTGGTTACAGACTTTTTCCGCTGCGCCAGTAGCCAGCCAAGCACTTGCAATTGGCATTAGGAAGCATAGTTTGAAGGAGTAACATAGTAAGACTAGAAACCAGAGATAGATTGAAGTTATTTGCACGAGCTGCTAGGATCTGTGAGGAATGCTGGGAGGATGGCCCTCAGCTGTTTGTGCATTTGACGTTTTTGTATATATTCGCACCTTCAATGTTTGCAGTACATGAGCTTCGGGTCAAAAAGAGTGCTCTCAGGGTTTTGCTGTTGCATTCTGTTGAGGAAACAGGTCTGTGGTCTTGTTGAACATGTGTATTCCAAGAGTCACTGGTTGAAAGGACCAAGTCTTGTGAGTTGTCTGATTGGTGGCAGATCAGCAGAGATCGAAGGCAATCCGAATCTGTACATTCTGTGAATAAAATTCAAGTTCTGAGTTTCATGATCGGAGCGGTGAATGTTTCAAGAATGCAAACTATGTATGTTTGAAGATCTAGGTGTGCATAATGATTGAGTCTTGAACAGAGTCTGAGAGAGAGAGAAGATTAGGGGCCGCGATTCAGTTTCGGGACCTCAGAAATTTGAGCTCCGTGAGGATCTGTGTCTTGCCAGGGTGTTCAATTAGATTGTGCACCCTCCTTTTTGGTTACACCTCTTCAACATATGTTAGAATGAATTTCCCAAGGGATTAACTTATATAAACTATCATTAGAAATCATTTCTAGGTATGCCATGGCAATCCTTGGGTCATGGTTGCCATTAAAGTTAAAATATAACTCAACTTCAATATGAATTGAAAGATTCGAATTAGTTGTACTTCCTTCCTTCAATACATTAAATTCGAAATATTTATACTTGGCAAAAAGCATAGGTAGTTATAATTGTTAGAAGAAAATAGTTTAAGGATGTATGAGATGTTCAAACTTTATTTATATACTTTGCACATGAATTATTCTACTTGCAATGTAAGAATTTTAAATCCAATCTTCACCACTATTCAACATAACAATCATATGTGTCCACAAACAAATCATCCAGTAACTATCATCAATCATACTAATATAAATCCCACATGATTATAACTTTAATGGATTTTTGTGATCAATGTGTCTTATTGATTTTGTTTGAGTTTAAAAACACTAAATGTATGAAAAATTAACCTTGAATTAGAACCTTTTGTATCATATAACAAAACACTCCTTGTTACTCCCGAAACTTATGTTTTGAGGAATGAAGCAAGCTCACCAAATTTATTTTTGATTCAAGATGGTAAAGGTATGACCTTTGAGTTCAAAATGTTGAGCTTTGGGTTTCTTTTCATGTATGATAAAAAGGTTACAACCATCATGTTGTTCATCATCCTTCACATGTCCACCACAGGCTTCCTTGTAAAAAAACAATGTTGTGCACTCATATTGTGATTTCATTTAGTTTCTTCCTTCATTATTTGTCTGTGGTGCTACTATTTATTGCATAATTGGTGTTAGCTCCCACTCCTCTTGGTTACTTTTTGTGCTTGCACCTGCACAAAACATATGATCTTTTTCATGACATTAGTGTGAAAATCAATAAGTGATAGATATTGAAGTAAAGGTGAGAAATGCCTTTGGATTCCTAAAAATTCAAGCAAATTTTCTTCCTAGTGTAAAAAATGCTTGCATCAAAGGTTCTAGTAGTTTCATGAGTCATCTTATATGTTCCCAAGAAAATAATTTTTCTCCATTTAGGTGGTCAAATATCTATGGAATATTTTTTTACTCCTTTGCGATAGTCCACAAATCCACAATTAAATCAGGTAAACAACCCAACTCGGAACAACCAGATAAATTTAGTTCCACTAAGCTTTGAAATTTCCCAAATTCCATTAACAAATTCTCCAATTTATGGCACTTACATAATCAAAATTTCTTGAATTGTGACAAGTCCACAATTGAATTAGGTAAACACCCCAATTCAAAACAACCAGATAAGTTTAGTTCCAGCAAACCTTAAAGTTTGCTGGACTCCATTGGCAAATTTTCCAATTTGTGGCACCCCTATAATCAAAATGTCTTGAGTTGTGACAAGTCCACAATTGAATCAAGTAAACACCCCAACTTGGAACAACTTAATAAGTCGAATTCCACCAAGCTTTGAAGTTTCCTTAATTCCATTGGCAAATTCTTTAATTTGTGGCACTTACATGATCGAAATTTCTTGAGTTATGACAAGTCCACAATTGAATTAAGTAAACGCCCCAATGGAGAATAACCAAATAACTTCAGTTCCACGAAGGTTTGAAGTTTCCTTAATTCCATTGGTAAATTTTCCAATTTGCGGCACTTGTCCAATTGAAATGTTTGTAGGTTTGACAAGTCCACGATTGAATAAGGTAAACACCCCAACTCATAACAACTAGATAAATCCAGTTCCACCAAGCTTTGAAGTTTCTCAGATTCCACTTGCAAATTCTCCAATTTGTGGCACCCTTGAAATCAAAATGTTTTGAGTTGTGACAAGTCCACAATATATTGAATTAGGTAAACACCCCAATTCAAAACAACCAAATAAGTTCAATTTCACTAAGTTTGAAATTTCCTGAACTCCACTAGCAAATTCTCTAATTTGTGGCATCCTCACAATCAAAATGTCTTGAGTTGTCACAAGTCCACAATTAAATCAAGTAAACACCCCAACTTAGAACAACCAAATAATTCCAATTCCACCAAGCTTTGAAGTTTCCCAAATTTTATTAGTAAATTTTCCAATTTGCGGCACCCCCATAATTGAAATGTCTTCAATTGTGACAAGTCCACAATTGAATCAGGCAAACACCCCAACTCAGAACAACGAGATAAGTCAATTCCACCAAGCTTTGAAGTTTCCCAAACTTCATTGGCAAATTCTCCAATTTGTGGCACCCCCATAATTGAAATGTCTTGAATTGTGACAAGTCCACAATTGAATTAAGTAAACACCCCAATTTGAAAGAACCAAATAAATCCAATTTCACCAAGTTTTGAAATTTCTTGAACTCCACTAACAAATTCTCCAATTTGTGGCACCCCCACAATTGAAATGTCTCCAATTGTGACAAGTCCACAATTGAATCAAATAAACACCCCAACTCGAAACAACCCCATAAGTTCAATTTCACCAAGCTTTGAAGTTTCCCAAACTTCCCTCGTAGATTCTCTAATTTGTGGCACCCGGACAATCGAAATGCCTTGAGTTGTGACAAGTCCATAATTCAATTAGGTAAACACCGCAACTTGGAACAATCAGATAAGTTGAGTTCCACCAAGCTTTGAAATTTCCCAAATTCCACTAGAAAATTCTACTAGAAAATTCTCTAATTTGTGGCACCCCCACAATTGAAATGTCTCCAATTGTGACAAGTCCATAATTGAATTAGGCAAACACTCACAAGAAGGAAAAACTTGATTTGCAACTAGTGTTTACGATTGTTTTTTAGTTGAAAGAGACATTTTACAACTAACTATCTAGTAGTCGCCTAAGACAAGTCGCAAACGACAAATAATTGCATGAGACATTACATCAGGATGATGTCATCAGATGATAGATGAAGACTAAATTTAGTATTTATTGTTTCATCTTATGGGGCCAATATATACATAGTGTATATGGGGCACCATTTTACAATTGTAACTTGCAACTATTTTGGTGGATCCAATTTCCAATCATGTGGAGACACATGTTAACTATTGAAATACTTAAATTATGTACAAACCAAGAACATATTTGGACCATCCAATTCCTATGTTTTTAATTTACAAATGTGGCATCTGATTAAAAGGTTTGATTTTCCTAGATCGTGATATTAGATGATCTAAAATTTTCTAAATCTTATGGCCAAGAAATGGCCATGTCTTTTGTGCTTGGCTAATCAACACGTGCCACATGGCTCATTATGAACATCATGGCATTCAAATATTTATTAAAAAACCCTAGATATATCCCAATCATTAGATGTCAAGAATAACGATCTTGACACGTGTCGCATTATTATTTGAATGAAAATTTCAAATTTGCCACATCTTCTAAAGATCGAAGAATAGAAACATGCCACATGGTGATGTTAAATAATTTGTAAAATATATTTTTATTTAAATGAAATAATGAACCCCAGTTTAACATTATGAATTGAGGTTAGCATTTTAAGGTTTAATTAACAATGTTCTAGGGTTAGGGTTACCATGGCTCACTAATCACACACAAAATGGACATAGAAAATGCTTACCATTGAGCTAATAAAAACTCAGTGAGCACACTCACCTTAAGTTTTACAAAGATGAAAAAATGTTTTGTATTGAACATGGGTAATCAATAATGTAATCAATAATACTTAACTTGAATAACTAGATGATCCACATATAAACACAATGATTAGTCTGTTTGTTTTGCTGGCTAGGGTGAGTGTGCTGTCTTGCCAGCCTCGGTAACACAGGTGGCTGTGACATGTCATCTGGTCTCCAAGCCCTGCCACTGTTTCCTCTTCCACCCCCAAATCCATTATTCTTATACATGTATTCTGGTTTGAGCATAGCACTCTGTAGATCCAAATGATGAACCCCATTTGGCTTCCTCTCATGTGAATCTTTCAATTCACTATGCTGAATTTGATCTGAACTGACACCTTGTATGTGCAATGCATCAAAGGCTGCTTCCCAATCATCCTCTGCATCATGTGTATTTTCATTATCATTAGACCCACTTTTTGTGTAGTTGCTACTTGTGCAACTACTATCAGACCTTGATTTGCTCTCATCACAACACCATCCATCAACTAAACTTTGTTTTTGTTCATTTCCTCGATGCAATTCCCCACTTTCAAAGTACATAGGACAACTTTCACCCAGTTCTGACCTGGAAACCTCTTTTTTTGTATGCTTGTGTTCACTGTCAGAGTCATTGACCACTGATTGAGATTTTGTTGGAGGTGAATTTGTAGGTATGTGATCATTGGTAGTCACACTTGATCCAAATGCCTAACTGCAACTCTGGCTTGAAGTCCTAATGCTCTCCTGCCCTACACAATCTACCTCACCTAGCTCATGGTGATGTTGTGGCTCTGTCCTCCTTTGCTTACCTTCACATGGCACCATCAAACTGTTTAATGCACTCTTTTTAATGCAGTAGTGTTGGCAGGTAGATGTGTGGGCTATACTGATATTGCCTCCTCCTGGCATTAGAGGTGTGAGTGATCATTCAAACAAGGGGAAAATGACACTATCAGGTGCATGAAGGAATTCCTGATTTTGGTCGTGATCTAAATGCTCATGATTTCAAGCTCCAATTATGCATTTTGGAGTTGCTCATGGAACTTTATTCCAAAACCCTAAAACCCATATCTTTGAAGGAAAAAGGGTTTCAGGGTTCAGTTAGGGACCAAATGAAAACTACAT